>Ga0207709_10001185_pt1 | contig 18841 bp, 39 predicted proteins | sample KBSM34metaG_FD_184397 | JGI IMG/M metagenome (GOLD analysis project Ga0207709, IMG submission 184397) | Miscanthus rhizosphere microbial communities from Kellogg Biological Station, Michigan, USA - KBS M3-4 metaG (SPAdes) (version 2) | ecosystem: Host-associated > Plants > Roots > Rhizosphere >...
GGGAATATCCACGTGGTCACCGGGCAGCCCTCAACGGCGATGCCCCGGACCAGGCCGCTGCTGTCGGCCTTCAGTTCTGGCGAGGTGATGGGCGGGATGCCGACGGCCATGGCGGCGAAGAAGTCGTGGTCGGTCATTCGTGGTTTCCTTCCAGCACCTGCAACTGGTGCTCAAAAAAACACCAACCGTCACCATCCGGGTCCACATGTCTCGGCCCTTCATCGGTGCGGACGAGAACAGCGCGGCCTGCGGCGAGGTCAGTGACCGTAGCTAGCTGGCCTTTGGCCAGGTTGGGGTCTTCGTCCGTGTCGTAATCCGTATTCGTGATTCGGACGCGGTCACCGATCTGGATCTCGCTCATGCAGCACCTGCCTTGGCGCGCGCTGCACGGCGAGCGGCGGCGACAGCGCCTGCAGCGCTCTTGCCCTGCTGCAGGACGGCATCGGAGGCGTTGCTGGCGGCGACAACAACCTGGTGGGGTAGGAGACCCCAGCGGCGCCCGGCGCTGGCGACGATGCCGGCGGCGGCTGCCGCGCGCTGAGCCTGGGAGTGGTTGGCGGTGATAACCATGGTTAGTTTTCCTCGCTGTGGGGAGAGGGACAGCTGGAGCCGGCACTCGCCTTGCTCTTGGAGGAAAGGGAAATACGTGCAGCGGCGAGAACCTTGGCCGCGTGGGCGACTTCAGCCGGGATCTCCATCGACTCGATGCAGACAGTCACTGCGTGGTTGATGCTCGTTCCGAGAACAGCAGCGATCTCCTCAACCTTTTCCAGGTTCTCAGCGGTCAAGCGGATGCTGAATTGAAGGGCCTTGGGCTTGTCGCTCCTGGGCCGGCCCGGTTTGCGAACTTCAGCGCTCATCGGCTGGCCTCCGGAGTGGGGCAGGTGCTGCCGGTCTCCGGCGCCTGGTCTGCGACGAACGCCGCGAGGATGAATTCGATCTGTGCCGTGACGCTACGGTTGTTGTTGACCGCGATGATCTTGATGGCATCCATCAAGGCCGAGGGGATGCGGTGATTGACCTGCACTCGTTCGACGTAGACGCCATTGAGGCGCTGGCCGGCGATGGACTGGGCCACGCCCGAGGTGTTGGGCATAGGGAGGTCCTCGAAGGTGCTGAATAGACGGACGACGATCTCGGCGTTGAGAGAGCGCTCGCTGCGCTCGGCTGCCGCGTGCAGTGCGGCCATCAAATGGCCGGGTGCTCGGAGCTGCGTCCGTACGTGGGGCTTGTGGGCCATGCGTGATCTCCTACGTCCATCCCCGGCATGGGGCGTAGGAAATACGATAGCGAAGCTATGCCAATAGCGCAATAGCAATGCTATACAATGAAATTACCGATCCGACGAACGGTAGGGGGCTGCTTCTATGGCTCGTGGGATGAAAAAGGCCCTAGCGTAGCCAGGGCCTTGGTGGGATCAGTCTCAGGGCAAGCGGCTGAGCCCTACTCCGCCCCTTCGAGAGGAGTACCCTTTATGGATGAGTTCATTGACTCTTTGTTCAGCGCGTTCGTTGAGCGAATGGAAGACCGGCGTCTGGAGATGGCGCAGCAGACCAAGATGATCAGCGGTTCTTCTCCAAAACTTGTACTAATTCATGGATCAGGCCCACCTCCCGATACTTCGCGGGAACATTGCGGCGCAATGCCGCCGCAACGTCCCGAGCTTCGGTTGGTCTGTGAGCAACCATCACCGCAGTAATGGCACCCAAAGCCAGAGCCATGGCATGGACTTCGTTCTGCAGGTTTGCAATCGCGAGGTCCATCTGGGTGTTGCCCGATGGACCGGGGCGAGTAGCGACCGCCAGAGTTCCGTGTGTGGACGTAATCTCGGCATACCCGGGACTGATGTCTGCCGGATTCTCGATACCAAGTGCTCGGGCCAATGCGGCCGCTCGTTCAGGTGGAACGGGCCGGCGGCCGGTTTCCCACTGATACAACTCGGCAGCACTTGCCCTCGCGGCTTCCGCGATAGCCTTCTTTTTTTGGCCTGAATTGGTGATGGCCGCGGCCAGGATGCGCGCGTGCCGCTGTTCTGTGGCTGAGCTTTTGGACATAAAAGCGATGCTAGCCATACCGTTCGCCAGATTCCACGAGCGAAGCTATTGATAACAAGCAAGAGCAATGCTATCGTTTCTGCATGACGAACGCTATTGCTATTGCGGTAGGTGCTGCGGGCGGTCAAAGCGCGCTCGCTAGGTCGGTTGGCGTCCAGCCCGCTCTGGTGTGGCAGTGGGTTGTTGGAAAGCGGCCGGTGGCAGCCCATCACTGTCGTGCCATTGAGCGGGCAACTGGCGTTTCCAGGCATGACCTTCGCCCCGATGTGTTTGGCCCAGCGCCCATGGCGTGCGCTGAGGACGCTCCTGCCACCGCCGAGATCAGGGCGCTCGTTGACAGCCAGATGAGCAAGCGCGCGCTGCGCGCGCGGCTGGGCCTGTCGACGGACAAGCAGCTGGCTAAGGTGCTGCAGCTGCCGGCCGAGCAGGTTGAGGGCTGGGTAGATGAGGACATGGTCCCGGCGCTGCCGCAGGTGATGAAGCTGCTGGGTCATGCCGAGCAGCAGGAGCCGGCACAACCGGCGAACGAAGACCCCGATGCAAATCGCATCGCCCCGATCGAGGTGGCGTGATGGGCTATGCCCGCACCAGTACTTCACCGGTAGCGACGACTTCGAACTCGTCGCCATCGACGCTGACGAGTTTTCCGTCCACCAATTGGTACTGCGCCAGGCCTTCAATCGAGCTGGGGCCGTCGAGGTCTGACGTGTCAATTCGGTTTCGATGCATGACGACCAGGACTCTGCGTCCGTCTTCACCTCGCGTTTCGATCCGTTCGATGTCCAAGGAGAACTCCAATGTCTGAACTGCCCCCTGATCGGGTGCGGGAGCACCACCTGTCGCGCATCCGTGAATACGCGGTGCAGTACGACCTGAGTGGTGAGGATATCGCACTGATCTTCAACGCGGGCTTGGCCGCAGCTCGCAGCCTTCGGCCCGACCTGGTTGAGTTTGTCCCGGCTCCAGCCCCCGAGCACACCCCGGCAGCCGGGGAGGTGGGCTGAGATGGCATGGCAGCGCTTCCATGGTTGGGGATCAAAGAGAGCGTTCGAGATAGTTGGACCTGGCTCTCGTCGGTGCACGATTACGCGGGAGAGCAGTCCTGACGGAAAGCTCGCTACTGCAGTTGTTGCATATGACTTTGGTTTTGGGATGCCGGATGGAAGGCTGGAGGATGCTCCTGACCCTGCGTATGTCCCAACAGCCCTGACAGAGATAGTGCTCAGGCTGCGGGACTTCTGGCTCGCCATGCCCGCGACTGTCGATGTGGCCGGCGTCCGCCAGCGCGCCGTTTCCGATATCGACAAGCGGGTAGCGACCCTCTTGTTCGATGGATTCTCTGAGTTTACGCAGTTCCTCAGTGGCATGGAAATGCTCGTTTTGGAGCTGCAGCAGCATGGTGTTGTGAGCGAGCAATCCCTGCTGAGCCGCGAGCAGCTTCTCGTTGATCTGCGAGATAGCCGCAGCCGACTGGTTGAAGTCGCGAACAGACAGGGTGGCAGTGGCCAACTCCTGGGCGCTCTTGAGCGAGGCAATCGCCGTGGCGATTGAACTGAAATCCATGTCCGTCTCCGGTGGTAGTTGGGTTGGGTCGCACCCCCAACTCTACCGGCAGGCGGACGCCACCACGAAGCGGGGCGCGCCCCGGAAGGAGATGGCAGATGTTTCCTGAGTTGATCAGGGTGCTGCAGGCTGGAATCCGAAGGGCCGCAGAGCGGTTTCCTCGCCCTCTATTTCGTACATCACCACGAATGCTATCGCGTGATGAGGAATCTGCAGTCGTTGTTGACGTGACTCTCCTCGATACCTGTATGACCGAACTGCCTCTGAAAAATAAGGGTGAGCCGAATCCAGGGACGTGCACGTCAAGCACGGATTCCCATCGGCAATCCCGTCGTTCACGCCATTCAGATAAGCGGCGCCAATGACTGATCTTGCGTCCAAAACGACCAAGTACTTCATGTCGCCCTCCTTGCGGGCTGTGTTGTTGGCACATCCAGCGTAGCGCAAGGAGGGCGACGTCCGTCGTCCGTGAGTTGTTGATCTCCATGGCGCCCATCGTGCGCCGCCCTTGAGAGCCTGTCATGAAGCCCAAGCCCCATTTCCTGCCCAAGCGCCAGACGGTGATCTACGGATTCACCGAGCAGATGCTGCGCGACACCGGCTCCAATCGCCGGAGCTTCGCCATGGCGGTGGCCGACCAGTACCTGTCGATGTACGCACAGGATGACCGTGAAGTGCCGTTCCGCATCACGCTCGGTGGAGAAGGGGATGGCGATGCGGACAAGAAGCACAACGGCCAGATCCTGGGCCGCTACCTCGACGGCGTGGTCAAGACGCTGCCGGCCGATCTCGAAGATGCCTGGGTGATGAGCTTGCCCGAACCGTACCGCAGCAATTGCGAGCGCGAGCTGTGTCGCCGCCGTGGCGTTCTCCCCATTCGCCTGGACGCGCTTGAAGCTTCGGCCCAAACCGTCGGTATTGGCCAGATGATGAGTGACTTCGGCGACCTCGTGTCAGCCATGACGCCGGCGATGGCTGATGGCGTGATCGATGAGAAGGACCGGCCCTATGTGCGCCGGATCGTCAAAGAAACCGACGACATGGTGATCGGGCTTTTGACCTTCCGAAAGTCTGTTGTTGCTGCATGCCCGGAGTTGCAGGCATGAACCATCCCGCCCGCTCCACCGATCCCAGCACCAGCCATGAAGCAGCCAACCGTGTGGTGGCGAGCGGCAAACAGCGCGCCCAGCAGGCAACGACCGAGTCTGCGGTGAGGCGCCATCCGGGCCTGACGAGCATGAAGCTGGCCGAGGTCACTGGCCTTGATCGCTACATGCTTGCGCGTCGCCTGCCCGAGTTGGCCAAGGAGGGGCGCGTCTGGCGTGGGCCGAAGGTTCTGTGCCCGATCAGCGAGACCAGTGCGTGCACCTGGTGGCCGGTGGCCCCAGGCTCCAATTTCACCTTGGCGGTTTGAAGAAATGATCCAGATGACAGCATCGGCGCTAGGATCTGCAGTACATCAATGCTCGAAGGAGCGAGACCTTGGCCGATCCATCCATTCTGAAAGCACTGCAGATCGTTGCGAGCACAGGGGGCAGGTTCCTCTTCAGCATCGAAGCACCATTCGGTGCGAGGGAGGCATTCGCGACTGCCGAACAAGCTGCAGCGATAGCGGCCGGGGAGTTGCACGCCTCCGCTCTGCTGGGCCTGACACCTTCCGAGTACTACGACTGGATCGAGTGGGGAGGCCGTGTGCAATGCAGCGCCCACACCGGGGCTGGGACGCGTTGCCGGAACACTGTGGCCGGAACGGCGGACGACGTGCCTGCTCGGTGGAAGTTACTGTACGACCAGCAGCCCCACTGCCGAGTTCACGGCGGGGAGTAGTTCGCCCTGAGCAGTACACCCGAGGTGCCTTGTGAGCGCCCGGGTAACGGGCCTGGTGTTCTCCAGGTATCCGGGTAGTGGCGGCGAGCTGCTGCTTGCGTTGGCGTTGGCCGACCACGCGCATGACGACGGAACGCACATCTTTCCATCGATCGCCAGGCTGGCGCAGAAGACCCGTCAATCTGAGCGATCCGTGCAGTACCAGCTGCGACGCATGGAACAGGCCGGGTGGTTGCTGCTGGTCAACTCCGGCCGCGGTGGCCGCCGACGGGGTTTCGACGAAGGCGGCGTTACCCGCGAGTATCGGATTAATCCTGCTTGGTTGAAGGGTGCAGAATTTGCACCCTTTGAAGAATCTCCCGTGGAACATTCTGCGGTGGCTGGGCAAAGCCCGGGCGGCACCGTCAAGGGTGCAGATTCTGCACCCTTTGCAGATACTTCGAAGGGTGCAAAAGGCGCGCTTGAAGGGTGCAAAAAGGCGCGGGAAAGGGTGCAAAAAGTGCCCTCGAAGGGTGCAACAGCTATTGCACCCGAACCAAGAGCAACCAAAAGCAACCAAGAGCAACCCTCACACCGCGAGTGTGAGCGCGAGGCCGATCCGCTGGCGCTGACCGCCGATCAAGTCGATCGCGAGCTGGGCGGGTTCGGCACCACGCCGCCCGGCGTCGCCCGCGAGCAGCTGGCCCGGTTCGTCCGGCACCGCGCCGCGATCCGCCGTCCGCTGTCGGTCCAGGGCTGGCTGCAGGTGCGCCAGCAGCTGCTGGACCTGATCGCCGCCGGCCACGACCCCAACGAATCCCTGAAGCAGACGATGGCCGCCGGCCTGTCGCTGCCTGTGATCCCTGTCGCCCAGCAATCCGCAGGAGCAACCCATGCAAGCCCTCAACACGGTTCTGCCGACCGCACCGAGCAGCTCGAGCAGCAGTTCTACGCCCAACGCGGAGGCGGTGGCCACGGTGGAGGCGCTGGGTTCGAGCCAAGCGATGTCGTCGACGCCGAGTTTGCCGTCGTCGGCTGAGCCGGTGAGCGACCAGGCCACGGCCTACCTGTGGGAGTTTTGGAAGCAGATGACGGCCATGTTCCCGGGCAAGTGGGAGCGCGAGAACGGCGCGGCGCCGGTGAAGAAGGACGGCAGCCTGACCATCGCGGCCGGCACGTGGTTCCAGGTGTTGAAGGGCCGCAGCCGGGCGCAGCACGCGCGTGGCATGGCCTGCTGCCTGACCGAAGGCCGGGAGTGGCCGCCGAATCCTCCGCGGTTCCTGACGATGTGCCTGGACATCCCAGTGATGGCGGCGGTGGAGCGGGAGATGGCGCCGGGCCGGCCGCAGAGCGGCTTCACGGTGCTGGTGCGCTCGCTACTGGACCTGCACGTCTACGCCAGCGCTGACCACGGATCGCAGCAGCGCCGGATGCTGGAGGAGGCCTACACGCGCGCTGTCCAGCACGTGGTCGACGGGAAGCCGCTACCGCAGCCGGTTCTGGCGATCGAGCAGGAGAAGCACGGCGTGCACCCGGTGCGCGATCGCGAGGCCGCACGCGCGGCCATGGCGCGCGCTGCAGCAGACCTCGGGTTTGGGGAGGGCGCGTGAGCAAGCACGACACGGTTCGACTGCTGTACGCCGAGCGCTGCAGCGTTGCGGAGATCGCTCTGGCGGTGAACTGGCGCCCCTGCAACGTCCGCTGGTTCATCCGGAACTGGATCGACACCGATGGTGACTGAGGCCGAGCTGGCCCAAGCGGAGCAGGCCGGGCGCTGGGCGCGCGACTCCTGCCGCAGTCGGGAATCGGCACCGCGGTACGAGATGGGGCAGGACGGTGTGAGGCGGCGTCGCCGCTGGCAGACCGGGTGGGACAGGCGGGATCAGGAACTGAGCGCGGTACGCCGCAGCACCACGAGGAACAGACGCTGATGGACTTCACCAAGTACAGCACACGCAGCAAGTTCGCCAAGGAGATCAACGCCGGCTACTCGGCGCGGCTGAACGGCCAGAGCCTGAGCGACAACCCGCACCTGGTGTGGATCGAATGCGAAACGGAGGACGGCGCCAACCGCCGCGCCGGTCCGCTGGGCGAGAAGGCGGAAGCCTGGCAGCACGGCTGGTGGCTGGCCGATCAGGGCGCGCGCTGATGTGGTCGAAGGCACCGCCGCCGACAAGGGAAGAATCCGCCCGGATCGAGATGGCAAAGACAGGGCCGTGCATGGCCTGCCTGGCGCTGTTGGAGCAGCAGCTGCTGGAGGCGGAGCTGGTGGTGTACGGCTGCGACTACAACCACGCCAAGAGCGGGAACCTGCGGCGCGGCCACATGTTCGGCTACGCGCTCTGCAAGTGGCATCACATGCGGCATCCGATGGAGGGGAACACCTTCGCGACGATGCGCCAGATCTACGGCCCGAGCCTGATGGATGGCTCGCGGACCTTCCACGAGACATACGGCTCGGATGACGAGCTGATTGCAAACCAGACGTACGTCAACGAACTGAGGGATGGCACCAATGGCTAGCACTGGAATGGCGGACAGAGTGCGCAGCGTGTTCGAAGCGCGCATGTCCGAATCGATCGGTCACGCTCAGCTGTTCGATGTTCTTGGCCTGTCCGCGGCGCACCTTAGCGCCGAGCGCAACACCGTGCGCGACCAGCTGAAGTACCTGGTGAACTGCGGCTATCTGACGAAGACGGGCCACCGGGCGACGGCAGCGTATCGCTACAGCGGGCAGGGCATGCGGTTCCAGAAGGCCACGGCAGAAGAACTTCGCGAGAGGCGCCTCGAGCGCGGCCGCGCCTACCGATCAAAGAATGCCGCACAGCCGAAGGCGCCACGCGTGGACAAGATGACCATCAACCGGTCGCGCGTTGCGCTGCTGGCGGATGTGGCGGCGGCCAAGCCGTGGGGCAAGGAGAAGGACGGCCAGCGGCCGGTCGAGACGGTGGAGCAGTTCCAGGCGCGCGGCGGGCAGGTGCAGCGCCTGACGGCCAGCTGGGAGCAGCGAGCATGAGCAAACGGAAGATCATCGCGGCAGCGAAGCGCAAGGGCCTGACTGTCGAGTCTGCGCATTACGGCTGGTCAGCAACGCCGGGAGAAATGGTTCCAGGCTGGGAGGTGCAGTTCGGTCCGGAGATCGATGAGCTGTTCTGCGAGGCCGAGCTTCAGTACTTCGATAGCACCAGCGAGGCGCTGCAGTGGCTGGATGCGCTGGTGGCGCTGCCGCCCCGGCCGGACTGGTTCCCTATCGCGGATGCGCCGCAGGACGGCGCGCGTTTGATGCTGTGGGATTCGGTGAGCGGCCGGCCGGTGTTCGGCAGCTGGCGCGGTGACAACCCGGCGATCACGCACTATGCGGCCGAGCCGGCCGGGCCGGGGGTGTCCTGATGGACGTTGAATTTCGTGTGGGTCAGCTGGTCATGGTCAAGGAAGACCCGGACGTGTTCCCGTTCTGTGGCGAGATTGCGCGCGTGGCTGCTCTCGACGTTCGGTGTATGGACGGCCTCGGCATGGAAGTGGTCAGCGACCACCTGGGGCCGTTCAAGGGCACCTACGAACAGTTTGAGCCAGCCCCTGAAATGGGAGGGAGGCACTGATGGACGCCATCGAGAAGCGAGCGCGGGAGCTGCTGGCTGCGCAGTTCGCTGGAAAAGGAAGCGATGGACAGTTCGAGGCGGTCACGATCAAATACGATGGGAGGATGTTTGTACCGGCGGATGAGGCTATCTTCGCCATCATCGCCGCGCTAATGGTGGGTGGGTCTGTCGATCTGCTGGACCAGGACAGCGCCAGCCTCGTTCCGGCCAAGGAACTCGATGTAGTTCCTCCGTCCGCATTCGGGGCAGACGAAGCAGGTGCCGTAAGGATCGACCAGGTAGCCGGCGGTCTCCCACGGGATGTCGAGTTGGCAGAGGTCGCACCGGAACATGAGGCTGGTGTACGCCCCCATGGTGACCGTGAGGCTACAGCGGACCATGCTCGCGCCGAGTTCTCGAACATGGCCGGGCAGAACAGGAGGGTCGCGTGACCTTCTTCCTATTTCAGCAGTGCTTCCATCTGATCAATGCCCTTACGAAGCAGGTCGTAGGCATCGCGGAGTCTCTGGGATTGCATCGTGTCCATAGCGTCAATGTCATTTCCCTGTTGCCCGAGAGAAGTTCTTCGAAGCTGATAGGACTGGGCGCGCGCAATAGCGGCAAAGGCCTGCTGAATCGGCTCCGACCCCTCATCAAGAAGATGCAGGTCAATGAGCGGGATCTTGCACTCCCTGGCGCCTGTCAGGGCGGCGTCGATCGCGGAGTGATCGCTGACCGCCTCGCCGGGAGCATTTCTCACGGCGTTCATCATCAGGTAGTCCCGAAGCATCTCCAGTTCATGGAAGTGGGCGAGGGCGAAGCTACGTGCGCGTCTCTTTGCCTCCATGCGTTTGGCATTTCTGTCTCGCGCGGCGAAATAAGCGGGAACAGCAATTGCCGCGACGCCGACGATCACGGCAGATACGAGCTGAAGCCAGTTGAGCGTGTCCGCAGTGTTGGCGGCCGCTTCGATGATCAGTGTCTTGTGCATGTTGGTTCCCCGTCCCTTAGGCAGAGCATGCCGGGCTTCTGGCGGCGGGTGCAAGTCTGATGCGCTCAAAGAATTCCAAGGCCTTCACCCCGGCCGAGAAGCGGCACGTGGACGCAGTGAAGCTGCTGCCCTGCAGCGTCTGCAGCCGGCCTGGTCCCAGCGACGCCCACCACATCCACCAGGGCCAGCACTTCACCACCGTGGCCCTCTGTAAGGACTGCCACCAAGGCAGCAAGAACGGCTGGCATGGCGAAAAGATCATGTGGCGCATCCACAAGATGGACGAGCTAGCCGCCCTCAACGTCACCCTTTCCCGGCTGCAGGAGGTCGCCCGATGATCCACCTCACCCTCCCGTACCCGATTTCGAGCAATCGCTACTGGGCAACGCGCGTGATTCCGAAGAGGCCGAAGCCGCTGGCGATCACCTACGTGACCGAGGAAGCGAAGGCCTACAAGGCGGCGGTGGCCGCTATCGCCAAGGCTGCCGGTATTCGACAGCCGCACGCTGGCCGGGTCAACCTGACCATCCGCCTTTACCCGCACCGGCCACAGGACTGGGCGAAGCGCGCACGGAAGGATCCGCACACCTGGGACGACACGGTGCAGTGCATCGACCTCGGCAACTGCGAAAAGGTGCTGTCCGACGCGCTGAATGGCCTGGCCTGGGTAGACGACAAGAAGCATCGCCGCATCCTGCAGGAGCGCATGGAGCCGGACGAGAAGGGCGCGCGCGTCGAGGTCGATATCGAGTTCATCGCCGAGGCACCGAGCCTGTTCGGAGAGGCTGCTGCATGACCACGCCCGAGGCCAAGGTGCGGAAGCGGCACAACGCTTACTTCAAGCGGCATGGCCGGTGCGCCGTCTGCACGATGCGCGAGCGCGGCAGCAGCCCGGCGCACTGCAAAGGCTGGCCCGACCGGCAGGGAAGTTGCGACACCGACGGCCTGCTGCCGGTGTTCCGATTCGACGAGAACGTGACGAAGGGGATGCGCGATGATTGATCGTGAATCACTCGAGATTCGATTAAATGGATGGGTGCAGGAGTATGGGGGCGGCCGATACGAGAACATTGGCTACCCAAGCTCCAACATCCTGAAGACGCTGATAGACCATGAGGGGTTTATCCCGAGTAGCAGGGGATTTGTTCCGATCCCCATTCGTAGCGCTGCCGATGAGGTCGAAGCGGCTGTAAAAGAGATGGAGAAATCGGACTGGCTTCGGTGCGCCCGTGTTCTCCGAAGCGACTATTTCCTGCCGAACGTGCCAATTGAAGTGCGTCTGCGCAATCTCCAGAGGGAGGGAGTGCATCTAAGTCGTACCAGTTACTACGAGCATTTGGCGCAGGCGAAAGCCTATTTGGCCGGAGCATTGATGAGGGGTAAAGCTGCATGAACGAGATGGGGAAATAGGTTGCGTCCGGACTAATTCCATGAAAAGCTAGGCACGCTGTAAGAATTCCCCCTGAAGCCCCGGCCTTGTGCTGGGGCTTCTGCGTTTCCGGGACTGCGCTTCCTGCGGGCGTAGGCCAGAGGTCCAGGCCACCGGGCTCATAACCCGGCCGTCGCCGGTTCGAATCCGGCCCCCGCAACCATCCACGCCCGTCCACCCTTACCGGACCAACCATCGTGAGCCTGCCGGGCTGCGGTGACGGGCACCTATTCAGGAGACACCATGGTGAGCATAGAGACAGCTGCTGCCGGCATGGGGTTTTCCCCGGAGCTGTCGCTGGCGCTGGAACAGGCCTGCATTCGCTTCGGCATCAACACCGAGCTTCGTGTGTGTCACTTCCTGGCCCAGGTGGCACATGAGAGTGGCACCGGGCGTTGGCTGAAGGAGCTGTGGGGTCCAACGCCGGCACAGTCACGCTACGAGGGCCGCAAGGACCTGGGCAATACCCAGCCGGGTGACGGCTTCCGCTTCCGAGGGCGTGGCGGCATCCAACTGACCGGCCGGGCCAACTACGCCGCCTACAGCCAGGCGATCTACGGCGACGATCGTGCTGTCCGCAACCCGGACATGGTCGCCACGCTGCCAGACGCGGCGCTGGCCGCCGGCTACTTCTGGCACCGGGACGGGATCAATGCTGTGGCCGATCGGGATGACGTGCTGGCGGTGAGCCGCGCGGTGAACCTGGGGTCGCCGACCAGCAAGGGGATGCCCAATGGGCTCGATGACCGCAGGGCGAAGCTGAAGTTGGCCAAGGCGCAATACGCAAGGATGGTGGGACGATGAGCGAGCTACTTGCCAGCACCAAGCTGTGGATTGGTGCGCTGATCGCTGCGGCCACGGCTGCGCCAACACCGGCCTCGCCGCTGTACCGCGAGTGGATCCACCTGGAGATGACCACGGCCTACTTCGGCGTCCCGTTCAATGTGCTGGTCGGCGCTGCAGCGGGCAGCCTGGTCGGCGTGTGGTATCACCGGGTCGAGAACCGGCGGAGCCTGACGGCCTCGTTCCTGTCGAGCACGGTGCTGGCTGTGGGTGTCAGCGTACTGGGCCCGGAGCTGACCGGCTATCGCTGGTCCAGCACCGGCGTGCATGCCTCTGCGGCGATGCTGCTGGGGTTTACCGCTCAGAACTGGGGACCTGAGCTCATCCGTAGTGCCGGGGCGCTGGTCAAGCAGCTGATCCGGCGGTTCCTGCCCCCGAAGGAGGGCTGATCATGACGTATCACTTTTGGTCGGTGGCCGCGGTGCCAGCGCTGCTGGTGGTGTTCCTGACCGCGCTGTTTGGCCTCAACGATGTTCGGATCCGCGAGCTGCGCGTGCTGGCCCGAGGCGAAGGCCTGGTTGAACTGGGGTTGGGCGCTTCGTTCGTGCTGATGGGCTGGATGAGCTTCACCCTGGGCATGGCCTGCCTGCTGGGGGCCAATCTCTACTCCTGGCGCGGCTGTCTGCTGATGTGGGGCATTGCTGGGGCCTTCGGCCTGGTCGGCAAGTTCGCCCCGTGGAGGAACTGGATCCGGCGTATTGGTTCAGTGGAGCTGCCTGCCACCGGTGGTGGTCAATGAGTACGCATTCATCAAGAACTGGAGCATTGCCATGAATGACAAGTGGAATCCGCGGCTATGGCTACGCAACTGGCTTAACTTGCCATCCCGGGCAGAAAAAAGGGCCGAAGAACTTAATTCGGCCCTGAGTGATCAGATCAAAGGAATCAGCCTTACGGAATCCGGCCAGCAATCGCCGTGGGCCAAGTTTCTTAATCCTCGACGCCCATCATTCTGTGAACGATTGACTGGGCGCGGTAGTGAACTGGCAAGTCGATTCCGTCAGTTACTTGGCTAAGCGCCTTGGTTACAGCTTGTAGAAACTCAGGTTGCATATAGCTCTTGGCCAAGACGGTCACTACCGCCTCAATTGCCGAGATGTGCGCAACGACTTCTTGCCTGAACTGCTGATCATCCATGTCGCCCTCCTTGTGGGCTGTGTCGGTAGCACACGCAGCGTACCCGCAAGGAGGGTGACTCTCATGCATGGTTGCGCGGGAAACCTAACGACCTATCCTTTGCCCTGTCGCCCTCCCTGCAAGTTCCGGTTGTGCGTTCGGTGACCGCAACCCAATTGCAGGGAGGGCGACGCATTCATGAAGGTGCGGAATGCTTAACCCTCTTGGCTCTTACGCCGACCTGATCAAGGTTCTGGCGGGTCTGGCGTTGCTTGGTGGGTTGTTCGTGACCGGCTGTCAGCATGGTGCTGATCGCCAGGCCAGCAAGGACCAGGCGGCCATCACCAAGGCCGAGAAGCAGCGCGACGACGCAAGGGCCGAAGCTGCCGAGAACCTGCGCGCAGCCGATGCCTGTGGGCTGCTGCTGAAGGATGTGAACCGGCAGACCCAGGCGGCGATCGACGATGCGGCCCGCCAGAAGGTGGCAGCGAACGAGGCTGCGCGCCGGGCTAAGGCGGCAGCGGCCGAGAGTCAGCGCCGGGCGGCAGAGCAGAGCAAGGCCCTGCGGGAAGCCAAGAACCAGCCGGGATGCCGGCAGCAGTTGGAGCAGACCTTATGCGACGCCATTCCGTTGCTGTGATCCTGGCCGCAGCACTGCCGTTGTGCGGGTTCGGCAGCTGCAGCAAGACCAGCAAGCCGGACATTCCCAAGGTGGTGTACGTCACGGTGGAAAAGCCAGTGGCGCCGCCGGCAGTGCTGACCCAGCTGTGTCCCATCACCCGGGCGCAAGGGCGGTCTGTGGAGCAGGTGGTGTCGGCCTATAACGCCAACATCCTGAGCCTGCAGCAGTGCAACAACCAGCTGGGCGAGATCCGGCAATTGGGCGGCAAATAGTCGGGAAACCGAATTCCAACCCAGAACACATTGAAACCCGGCCAGGCGCTGGGTTTTTCGTTTCAAGCGCGGCCTAGGCCAGATCAGCCGAACGTCTGTCGTCCTGCCCGACAGGCTGGCCGCGCTTCCTCTTCAGGCAGATCCAGAAGGAGCAGGTATGTCCAACATCATCAACCTCGACTTCAAGGGGAGCGCCGTGCGCTTCACCGATGACGGCTGGTTCCATGCGACCTCGGCTGCCGACCGTTTCGGAAAGCGTGTCCAGCACTACCTGGACAACGCAGAGACTCAGGAATACATGGCTGAACTGACCCGTCAGCTAAATCACCGGGATTCCGGCGATTTGATCCGGGCGACTCGCGGCAGGGGCGGTGGCACCTGGTTCCACCCGAAGCTGGCGGTCCACTTCGCCCGATGGCTGAGCACGGAGTTCGCAGTCTGGTGTGATCTCCAGATTGATGAGCTGCTGCGGACTGGCCAGCGCCGAGCTATGTCGGTCTGGCAGCAGCTTCAGGCCGCCCAGGTAGCGGAGAAGGACTCTGCTGCCAAGGGCGCCTACGGATCGCGCTTGATGAACAACCGGAAGCGCGAGAAGGCTGGGCTGCAGCGCGAGTTGGCCTGGCTGGAGGCGCAGGTGGTGATGCCCCTGTTCCCGGCTGAGGCTGTGGCATGAACTGGGTAGAGGGCCTGGTGAGCATCGCTGCTGTCATCGGGCTGTGCTTCATCGTGGACGCGATGTGCACCACGGTGCGGTACTGGCTGGGGGAGCGATCGCGTCGCGGTGGTGGCTACCCGCTGCCTCCGCCCGCACGGAACCCCGGTGAAGTCCACGTCGACGTGACAATGCTGGGTGGTAGATCGCCCCCAGGGTCGGAGTGATGGCTGGGCAAGGCGGCGTTGGGCGGCGTACCAGACAAGCTGGAGGCAGCGCCTTCGCCCACCTGTATCGGACTGCGCGCTGGCAGCGTACGCGCAAGGCTCAGAGGGTATTGTCGTGTAGCGGGCGCTTGTCGTGAAACGGTTCGTGGAACGTGGCTGGGGCCCCGGGGAACGTCCGGAGCCACCGGGGGGAATTCGGACCCCGGTCAAAGACAGTTTTTCGGCCCTTCTGATGCTCCACCACAGCTCTCTCGAATTTCCACTTTCCCCCGGTGAAAACTGCATGTTTTGACCTGTACACGCTGTACATCGAGTAGGACATGGGCGACATCCGCGACTTCTCTCAGGGCTGGTCCGTTGCGCGCTTGGCGGACGAGTTCGGTATGGACCGTCGTACGGCCAGCAAGCGGTTGAAGGAGGCCGGGATTTCGCCGCTGGCCAAGCGCAACGGCAACGATGTGTACCGCTTGGCCGATGCTGCGCCGGTACTGGTCAACCAGGTCGCTGGCGCGATCGGCGCCGATGGCGTTGTCGATCCTCGCGATCTTCCGCCAATGGAGCGCCGCGCCTACTACCAGTCAGAGAACGAGCGCCTGAAGGTCGAATCGACCACCGGTCAGCTGGTGCCGGCAGCGGAGGTAGAGGCCGACTACGCTCAGCTGGTGAAGAAGATCGTGCAGTTCTTCGACACGCTCCCCGATGTGCTCGAGCGCAAGGTAGGGCTCACGCCCGAGCAGGTGGTCAAGGTCCAGGACGAGTGCGATCGCGTCCGACAATCCATGTACGAGGGCATTACCGATGACGACGTACGCGACAGCGCGTAGCGTGCGCCAAGGCGTTGCCGAGATGATCCGGCCGCCGCGTCGCATCAGGGTGAGCGAAGGTGCGCAGGTGCTGCAGGTGGCCAACGCCGCCGGCGCGGCCGGCGCGTGGGATCCTGACACGACTCCGTACATGGTCGAGCCGCTGGACATGACCGGTAGCCGTCACTACGAGGCGGTGGTGTTCGTTGGCCCGGCGCGGTCGGGCAAGACCATCTCGCTGATCGATGCGCGGCTGGCCTATCTGATTACGTGCAACCCGGCTGATGCCATGGTTGTGCAGATGTCCAAGGATGCTGCCGAGGACTACAGCAAGACCCGCATCGCCCGCTGCGTAGCCGCCAGCCCGGAGCTGCGATCCCGTCTGAGCCCGCGTGCCCACGACGACAACATCCTGCTGAAGTTCTTCCGGTCGGGAATGTCGCTGCGCATGGGCTGGCCGTCGGTGTCGGTGCTGTCGGGCAAGGACATCCACGACGTGCTGATGACGGACGTGGACAACTACACCGGCGACCTGACGATCGATGAATGCTTCGGCCTGGGCCTGAAGCGCACGCAGACCTACATGTCGGCCGGTATGGTCGTGGCCGAGTCGAGCCCGGCAACGGACTACGCCGACGGCGCCTGGAAGCCGCTGCATCCGCACCAGGGTCCACCGGCCGCCGGCATCGCGGCGCTGTATGCGCGTGGCGACCGGCGGCGCTGGTACTGGCCCTGCCCGGAGTGCGGTGATCGGTTTCAGGCGGCGCCAGGCTACGACGGGTTCGCGCTACCGCCGATGGAGGAGCTGCTCGAGCGGGTGGTTCTGGACGACGTACAGAAGATGGCGCGGCACTACTCGCTGCTGCACTGTCCGCACTGCGGTGTCGGCCTGCAGCACCGGTGGAAGGATGGGATGAACCGCAGCGGCGTGTGGGCTGCGGAGGGCCAGGTGGTCCACGCCGACGGCACTGTCACCGGTGAACGGCCGGAGGCACGCATTGCCAGCTACTGGCTGGGTGGTGTTGCGGCGGCCTACCAGTCGTGGGAATCGCTGATCGAGCGCTATCTCCAGGCGCTGCGCACCTTCGCCACCACCGGTGAAGAGCGGCCGCTGAAGACCACCCACAACGTGGACGGCGCAATTAACTACGTGCCGATGGCGGCACGTTCGGCCAGTGACCCGAGCGAGATGCAGGAGCGCGCCGAGGTTTGGCCGGCTGGCGCAGTGCCTGCGGGTGTGCGTTTCCTGCTGGGCGAGGTCGACGTTCAGGCCAACAGGTTCGTCGTGCTGGTGCTGGGCTTTGGCATCGGGCAATCCGGGAAACTGGAGCGCTGGGTGGTGGATTACTTCACCCTGCGCACGTCCAAGCGCGAAGACGGCTCCGGCGGCTTCCTACCACTGGACCCACCGAAGTACCTGGAAGACTGGGAGCGGCTGGTCGAGAAGGTGATCTGCCGACGCTACCCGCTGTCGGACGGCACCGGCCGCAGCATGCCAGTGCACGCAACGGGAATCGACTGGGGTGGCAAGGCGGGCACCTCGGTGCGAGCGTTGGAGTTCTGGCGTTCGCTCAAGGCCCGGAAGCTGCACGCCAGGGTCAGGCTGATCAAGGGCGATGCGCGCCGCGAAGGAGGACTGTTTCGCGAGACCTTCCCCGACAGCAGCAAGCGCCGGGACCGCAAATCAGGGTCGAAGGGAGATGTGCCGCAGCTGCTGCTCAACGCGGACAGGCTGAAGGACACCGTGGACGCCAACGTGAAGCGGGCAGAGCCCGGGCCGGGCTACTACCACTTCCCGGACTGGTTGCCGGAGGCGTTCTACGCCGAGCTGACGGCCGAATCGCGGACGGCACGGGGCTGGGAGAACCTTGCCAAGCGCCGCAACGAGGCGTTCGACCTCTGCGGCTATGCCGAGGGCATGGCGCTGTGGCTGAAGGTTCCGGCTATCAATTGGACCGCGCCGCCGCTTTGGGCCGCGGCATGGGACGACAACCCCGAGGTGAGGGCCGATGACGTCGCACCGGCCCCCCTGCCGCGTGCACGGCCGCGCCGCCTCATTCGCAGCAAGTACCTGGGACGTTGATATGGCATTTACCAAAGAGCAGGCCGTGGCGCTGGAGGCAGCGATCGCGGCCGGGGTGCTGAGTGTCCGTTACGCAGACCGCACCGTTACCTACCAAGGCCTCGGCGAGATGCGCCGTCTACTGAAGCAGATGCGTGAGGAGCTGGGCGAGGGGCCAAACGGTGGCCGTGGTCGGAGTCGCGTTGTCCGCCTCTACCAGTCGGGGACCGGTAATGTCTGATATCGCCGAAGGCAGCTACCGCGCCGCCGGCAATGGCCGGCGCCTGCGCACGTTCCGCCCGACCTCGCTCGGGCCCAATGCAGCACTACAGGGCCTGCCGACGCTACTGGCCAGGGCAAGACACCTGGCTCGCAATGACCCGTGGATGGTCAGCGCGCTCAACAAGAGCGTGTCCAACGGTATCGCCACCGGAATCCAGGCCAAGCCGATCTGGGGTAGCAAGGAGCACAAGAAGCGCGTCACCACGCTGTGGCTGCGCTGGGGCAAGTATGCCGATGCTGACGGGGTGCTGGACTGGAGTGGGCTGCAGGCGCTGTCCTGGCGTGAGTGGAAGGAGGCCGGTGAAGTGTTCGCCCGCCTTCGATTCCGCCTGCCCGAGGACGGGCTGCCGGTGCCACTGCAGATCCAGCTGATCGAATCGGAGCAGTGCCCGCCGCATTACAACGGCGTGGCCAGCAACGGTAACGTAATACGCCAAGGCATCGAGGTCGACCGTATCGGCCGCCGGGTCGCCTACTGGATGTACCGGGAACACCCCGGAGACCAACACCTTGCGGTGAATGGCAATGAGCTGGTGCGTGT
>Ga0207709_10001190_pt1 | contig 18790 bp, 24 predicted proteins | sample KBSM34metaG_FD_184397 | JGI IMG/M metagenome (GOLD analysis project Ga0207709, IMG submission 184397) | Miscanthus rhizosphere microbial communities from Kellogg Biological Station, Michigan, USA - KBS M3-4 metaG (SPAdes) (version 2) | ecosystem: Host-associated > Plants > Roots > Rhizosphere >...
GATCTGAAGGACCAGCGCCGACTTGCGCCGGGCCGTCCAACGCTTGATCTCTTCTTCCATCACTTCGCTCATCGGTGTCTCCTTCGGGGAAAGTAACACCTGAGCAGGATTTCAGCGGGTCATTACATCTTGGAACATGAGGTCGACCAATTTGTTATGCAGCTCATGGCGAGAAGGGAGGCCGGATCTCGACGTTAACTTTTCTTGCGTTTTAGGGAGAGCCAGGGCCGGGATCACTCAAGTTTGTTGGATTTTGGGATGGATGTGGTCGCTAGGGGTCGTAGGATTAGATATCTTTAATTAATCTAATGGTCGAAGTATTGATGCCATTTGATGGCGTAGAGCGATAAAGGGATCGATGGTACATATGAGCAAGGAGTTGATGCACGAGCGTACGTATATTTGGGGCCAGGATGGGACGATGTACCTCACTCACCAGTACGACACTACCTTCGATGTGAAGAGGATCGTCGCAATGATGGGCAGGCTGATGCGGAGCAAGGGAGACCTGTTCTCTGTCAGCAGGGCGCGTGGTTGGGACACGGTGGAGAAGACGGATCTCGGTGACGATCTGCTGCTCTGCATCCGCTGCAACTTCCGGGCCATAGACGAGCAGTTCCCTCGGCATAGGCAAAGTCCGTTGTTCACAATATTCAAGCGCTTTTTTAAGCCGTTCTCATTCACCAGCGGCAATCTTTGGCCGGATATTGTTCCCTACATCAATAAAGCTGTGGATAAGGTCAGAGCATTTGCCAGAGGTGAGGCGATTGGTGCTCGCCTTAAGTTGCTCTCCCGGTGTGAGCGTTCGAATGCTGCTACCAGCAAAAAACTCTTGATTGAACTCAGGAGGGCCTATTCGAAGTTGCTAACGATCCGGCTAGACCTGGGGTACTACTCCAACTATTGCCCGGGCGTTGGCTATCGGGGCCAGGTGATGACCCTCGAGGAGGCTCAGGATCATCGCGACAAGCTACTTGCGCGAATTCGTAAGGGCCCGGGGGCCAGCCATTTGGCTGGTTACATATGGAAGTTGGAGTATGGCCTAGAGAAGGGCTTTCACTTCCATTTAGCAATCTTCTACGACGGCCAGAAGGCATCGCACGACGTCGTCCGTGGCGACGAACTCGGGAGGTACTGGAAGGAGGAGGTCACGGGCGGGAAAGGGATGTTCTACAACTGCAACAGGAATAAGGCTGACTACGTGCGGTGTGGAATAGGCACTACTGCGCGATCTGACGACCAGAAGTGGTCGGCCCTGCAGGACGCACTGCGCTATCTGACCAAAGTGGACCTGTATCTCCGATTCCGTGTGGATGGGCGTAGCAGAACCTTCGGAACAGGAGGTCCCTACAAGCGTGTGCGCGGAGCTAAGACGCTCCAGGCAGGCCTCGGCCGCCCACTGGCGCCCACTCTCTAGAAGGGCTGGAGGAAGGATTCAGGCAGCAGTGGCCTGTTCTAGGCAGGTCACAGAGTTACGGAAAGTGAGGCGTTTGGTTGAACAAGGCCCCGATCGCGATTCCTCGCAACCGGGACGCTTGGCTCAGCGGGTCCCGGTGTACAGGCGCCAGCCAGGGTTGTAGCGGGTTGTGGAAGCCGGTGAGAACAGCAAGCCATCGGCTGCCTGCCCATATCGGAGTTCCACATCATCATTCGCCGACTGGATGAGTACGTCGGTCCGCCCGTCGCCATCGAAGTCGTTGGTCAGCAAGTGATGCCCGGGACTCCAGTTGGAGACGCTCTGTGCGGAGAACCGAAGACCATCACTGGCTTGGCCGTAGCGGATCTCCGAGAGTCCGTTCGTCGCGTAGATCAGGGCGTCGTCTCTGCCGTCACCATTGAAATCACCCGTCAACAGCGTGTGCCCGGTGGACCATAGATCGGCCGTGCTCGGTGCAAAACGCAAACCGCCGTTTATCTGTCCATAGCGGATCTCAGTGGCTCCGTCGGCTGCATAGATCAGTACATCGCTGTATCCATCTCCGTTGAAGTCAGCGATCTTCAACGTATGGCCCGCTCGCCATTGATCATGCTGGCCGGGTTCCGCGCGGAGTCCGTCGGTGGCCTGTCCGTAGAAGAGGTCGACCTCACCGTTGGGTCCATACAGCAACAGGTCATCAAGGCCGTCGCCATTGAAGTCGCCAACATGCGGGCGGCTGCCCAAGGCGACCTGCCGTTGCGATTGTGGGGCGAAGCGCAATCCGCGATCACTGCCTCCGTAGCGGATTTCGAGAGCACCGCTGTCTTGCAGGATGAGTACGTCGCTCCGCCCATCACCGTTGAAATCCCCGGCCATCAATCGGCTGCCCACATTCCAAGCAGTGCGTGATGGAAGATGCTCGATGAATCGAGCATCAGGCCGTCCGTACTGGAGTCGCACGCTGCCATCGCTGCCGTGCACCAACAGATCAGAGAATCCGTCAGCGTCGAAGTCGCCGCTCAGCAAAGTGGCCGATGTTGCCCACGATGCAGAAGGCGCATCCGTCAACGAATGGACCACTAGGCCTGCATTGGGGGCCAACTGTCCGGTCGCCACCGAAGCGCTGCCAGAAGAGGGGTTGTACAGGATGACGTCACCGCCACCATCGCCGTTGTAGTCCACCGAGCGCACCGCAGCGCAGCTGCCATTGGCGCGGCGGAGACTTCCTGCATGATCGCCTCGCGCAGGACATGTTCGTGGTGCCAACTGTTCCACCTTGACCCAATCGACATGAAAATCTGCAGGCAGGACGGTGTTGGATGTCATCCGATTGTTGATGCCTCCAGGTGTTGTAGTCGGAGGTGCAAGATTAGTATTCATATTCACGAGCATTGGGACGCTCGGAATATTCATCGTTGTTCGATAGAACTCTACTCCATCCACAAAGTATGCGATGTGGCTGGGGCTCCACTCTGCGGAGAACACGTGATAGTTGCTGGAATAGTCGACGGATCCCAGCTTGGTGTAAGCTGAAAGCGTGGCATCTGCCACTGCGGTGGAGCAATCGGTAGGGTTCGTAAACCAGTAATGTTGCACATTGATCGTGCGGGGGTCGGACTTCTGCAGCCCGGTGGCCTCAAAGATATCGATCTCACCGCATGCAGGTCCGTATGACACCAGCCAGAATGCGGGAATGACGCCTGGCGTGTTGGTCATTTTCACGCGGGCAGAGTAGCGGCCATAGGTGAAGTACCTAGGGTAGTAGATGCCACCTGTCTGATAGAACGGGAAGGTGTCTTGGACGTCACCGCGGAAGACAGCATCTCCCTGGGCCACAAACGCATTTCCAGGCTTGTAGGTGTACGACACTTTCCCAGACTTGTCGGTCACATCCCCTGCCCACGGGACCCAGTAGCTGAGACTAGGGTCATCGAAATGCTCTTCCATGACGGTGATCCACTCATTCTCGGTATTCTGCGCTTGTGCAGCTGACACGACCGAAGTCGCAACCGATGCGGCGAGTACAAGCTTCCTTAACATTGCCAATTCCCTAGCGTAGGGTCGCGAGATGCGACCGCCTGTGAGTTTGACAGTTTGGCGGTGACTTCTCAGTGGCCAGGGCTCGGGAGCCATGTCCGCAGACTGATTGGAAGCGAAGTGTTTGGGGAGCGGATTACGATAGTGGAACTGACTAGACGCCAGTACTGGATCTCACGGCCTAGATGCTCAGGAAGTGAGTCGATTAGTGAGTCTAAAGTAGATTAAATTAGATTGAATATCAATCAAATCAATCATTTAATGTGCTGTTGCGGTTGCTTCACGGCCATTGCAATCAATGACTTAAAGCGCCCATGTAATGCCCCACTGATTTCCTGCTTAGGTGTTACTTTCCCCGAAGGAGACACCGATGAGCGAAATGATGGAAGAAGAGATCAAGCGCTGGAGCGCCCGGCGCAAGTCGGCGCTGGTGCTTGAGTTCATCCAGGGCAAAACGACGGTGGCCGCTGCCAGCCGCCAGTTCGATCTGACCCCGGCCGAGATCTAGAGCTGGGTTGATGATGGCAAGCGTGGACTGGAGAACGCCCTGCGTGCCAAGCCTGAGGACGTGCGCGAGCAGCACGAGCGGCAGCTTAAGGACCTACAGGAAGCCTATGGCGAGGCGATGCTGGAGATCCGCGCCCGAAGAAAGCTGGCGTCCCTGCTGGGAAAGGACGAGAGCTGATGCGCTCGGTCCAGCAGGGCTTGAAGGATGAAGGCGTTGCGGTGCCGATGACCAAGCTGTGTCAGTGGTTCAGCGTGGCGCGGCGGACGACCTACTACAAGCCGACTCGGTCGCCGGCGAAGATCAAAACCCGAGCTGGCTGAGCAGATCAAGGAGATGATCGAGGCTGAGCCGTCCTTCGGCTATCGCACCGTGGCTGCGTCGCTTGGCATGAACAAGAATACCGTGCAGCGGATCTTTCAGTTGAAAGGCTGGCAGGTTCGTAAGCGGCCGCTTGGCCAACGACCACGCATCGAGGCCAAAGTCTCTCGCGCCGAAAAACCGGACCAGCGCTGGGCGACTGACCTTTGCCGTGTCTGGGGCGGCAAGGATGGCTGGCTCAGCCTGGCACTGGTGATCGACGGCAGCACGCGCCAACTGCTCGGCTTGCACCTGTCACGGACCGACAGGGCTAGCACGGCATCGGCCGCCTTGAGCAGGCACTGATCACAGGCTATGGCATGCTTGGAAAAGTACAGGAGCCATTCCTGCTTCGCTCGGACAATGGCCTGGTTTTCACCAGTCGTGACTACACGCGGCTGGTGCGCAGCTACGGTTTGAAGCAGGAGTGCATCATCCCACACTGCGCGCAGCAGAACGGGATGGTGGAACGTGTGATCCGGACCTTGAAGGAGCAGTGCGTGCACCGGCATCGCTTTGAGAGCCAAACTCACGCACTGCGGGTGATCGCTGATTGGATCGCCTTCTACAACCAACACCGTCCTCATCAGGCGCTGAAGATGATGACCCCGGACGCGGCCTGCGCCGCTACATTAGCCGCGTGACCTGAGCAGGAAATCAGTGGGTCATTACATTGGTGATGCTGTGCCGGGAGGGCTGGCGGGATAACCACAAGCGCGCATCGTATCTACAAGGAAGAGGGCCTGTATTTACGGCATTTCGGCCGCGCCGATGCGCACGATGACAGCGTAACTACCGTGGTGGCCGATGAGCTGGGCACTGCGCAGGGCGCCGGCGCCGGCCAGCGCGGTCACGGACAGTGCGGTTGTCATGATTGAGCCATCAAAAACATATGTTTGATTTTCAAACATAACGTTTCTATCTTCAAGCCCTATCAAGGCGAGGGCACATCCGTACATAACCGCTAATTCCACGCACTGCCCGCGCCGCCACTCGGCGGCCTGGCCACAAAAAGGGCGGCCGGTATCTACCAGCCGCCACACGTCCATCTGCAAGTGCAGGACTCCGCCGTCGTACTACTTCTTGCTCTTGCCTGCAGCCGGGGCGAAGTTCTTCGCGTAGGTCTCGCAGACGTCCTTGACTGACGTTTTTCCGGCCTCCGCCAGCGCCTCGAGGGTGACAACCGGAATCAGCGACTTCTTGCCCTTGGCGGAAAAGTGGAACACGACACCGCGCTCACCGACGCTACGGGCGTGAGCACCGGCTGCGGCAAGATCTCCTTCGACCTTGATCTCATTGGCCAGCGCATCCGCGGCGAATACAGCACCGGCATCCGCGAAGCCCTTTCCGGCGCAGTACTTTACTGCGCCGATCATGTTCAATGTACTGAGGTACCCCGTGGTAACAGGATCCGGTGTATTGGCAAGCGCAGTGCCGACTCCACCGAATGCGACGGCAGACAGCGCGATTACTTTCAATGCAACTCGCATGGGTACACATCCTTATTTCGTTAGTAGTTCGTTGTCTCATCGGAACAACACAGATTCGTCGGCTACCCACGTGAGTTGAGAGCTGACCGGGCGATGATCTTGGGTGGAATGTGAATACGCCCAGTACAACCTGTAAGAGCTTGTGCCATATGGGTCTCCGTCGCCCAGTCACGAGACGTATTTACATACGATAAAAGTTCACATCACTCCCATGACGATGAAAGATCACACACTGCCGCCGCCGCAGCCCGGCCGAAAAAAAAGCGGCCGGGAGAGAAACCGGCCGCCGAGCGCGTCAAGGTCGAGGGCCGCCCCCGCAGGCTCGCCTGTGGGGCCTATGCGATCAGAGGGGAGAAGGAAAGGAACCCACACCACGACGACGACCCTCTTACGTCTTGGATACGGGTTCAGCGTTACCGCGGCGTGTCATCAGTGGGCGATGCGATGTCGGGCGCAAGGGGGCATTCAGCGATCAGGGCCGGATCGTCAATGCCGTATGAGATAGAAAGCCGCACCGATCAACGCACCAATCAGGCCAATCAACACCAGGGGACCGTCCAGTGAGATGGCGGCGATCGTCAGCGGCACGTCCAGGTTTAGAAGGGCCATCGTCAGCACAACGCCGACCGCTGCGGCCGCGCAGACGGCAGTGGTGAGCAGCAACTCGATCGTGTAGAAGCCGGCGCGCAGCAGGCTCCAGGCAAAGCCTTCCTGGCGCGACGGCGACGATTGAGCAGTGATGTGTGGGGACATGATCGATCCTTGGCACATGGCCAGGTTCGAATCAGAACCTGACCGAGAAGGTGTCGAAAGCTGCCGCCGTGGTCGCACCGTGGGCGCCACGCCCACCCTTCCGGTCTTCCATCCTTCAGCGGCATGACGCCACGCCACGCCGGCAGCCCTCGACCTTGTGTGGATACCATGTTCGTTGTTACAGCGGCGTATCATCGGCAGGCAAGGCGCTGCCTGTCTTAGTGCTGAGTTCAGCGAACGCCTCGGCGAGCTGAACGCTGTCGCCTTCGTGGTAATCAGGCCAGGGAACAAACGGAACCTGGGTATAGCCACCCAGAACGACGCCTGTCGGGCAGCGGTAGTGCACCGGGGTGGTGGCCGATTCGGTGGACCAGCGCACAATCACCAGGCCGGCCGCACAGTGGACGTCCGATACCGGTTTCAACTCGCCGATCGCGGCCAGGTCGGCCACGCCGGCGTTACCGCTGGCGAACTGGACATGTTTGAAACCGGCAATCCCGGCCAGCACGCCGGCGAGGACAACAATGAAATGAACGCCCACGTTCGTAAAACTGACCCTGCGCGAAAGACGATAGTCGCGCCACATTTCCAGGCCGACCACACCGGCCACCGCAACCGCGACAACGCTGGAAATCAGGACGGGGACGGTGATGGATCGGGTGAAGGAGACTGGTTGCCCGTTGGAGAAAGTCACACTGTCAAAGAGCGACAAGGCGAAGGGCAGGAGAATGGCAATGCCCAGCAACCACCACCGTGCGGTCAAATACAGCTTCATCGACCAAGCTCCCGATGGCAAAGCCCCCGTCAGGGAGAGGTAGAACGGGCGAAGTGCCTTGTAGAGCAGGAAGGCGGCCAGCACTGCGACGGCGATCAGGTACATATTGGGCTCGCCCGGGTTGGTTGAACGTTGGTTGAAGATCGTGCCATCGTCATCGCACGTAGCGCTGGGAGATGGCGGCAAGTAGTCGCTCCAGCGGGGCATTGATTTCAGCGCCTTTAAACAGCAAGGCAGACGGGTGAAAGCGGCCGTTGGCTGTCTCCACGATCAGGCAGCGCTGCCATTCGGCTTGGTTGTCACCGACCTGGACACTAAGATGAGGAATGACGGCGGTGATGGTATCCAGGCGGATCCATTGCCAATGGTCACCATGCGGATGACGGCCCTCCTGGTGTGGGATTACCTTGACCCATACAGGGAGGTTGTCGTGGCCATGGAACTGCATGCCGTCGTTAGTTGAGTGAATTAGCTGCATGCTGCCGTCACGCTTGTAGAGCCGCCGGCGACCACAGGGAATTGGCCAAGCGCGCTTCCAGAAGCTTGGCTGTCGAGTTCCGCGTATTCTCGCTTACCGGCAACGCATCCATGCCGGCAAGCTCCTCAACGTCTTCGGGGAATGCCGTGCAGAGGTAGTGCAGCATAAGGGCGGGCATGTTCTCCCTCAGCGTCTTTTCGAGCAGATCGGTCTGTTGATCCCAGAAGTTCATTTCACACCTCTCTCAGTCGTCGATGGCATGTTGATGATGGAGTAGATGATGGCGATGGCAGTGCCAAGGCCCATGACGATGAAACCTACCGCAAAAAATTCATTCCAGTAGCTGTCAGGATTGCTCGGTGCTTGCTGGATGCACCAAAGGGCCATGCCGAGGTGCCCAAGCATTACCACCGTGAGAAGCACCACTCGTAGCCATGGCGACATCATGAAATCTCCGATTCGGTGGTTTGCTGAGGATGAAGTGGAGTGAGACCGCGATTACGCCAGTTCGCCAGGGTCGCGCGAGCGATGACGCGCCCGATGAGCGGGCCTAGGACCGCGAACACCACGACAAACAGAACCCGATCCATTGGCCACTGCCCAGTGGCCACCATGGGCAGGATCAAAGGCAGGGGTGCCAAGCAGCAGGCGACCGCGGCGACCATGCCCCTAGCCAGCGCCAGGACGGGGTGACGGAGTAGCGGCGTGCTCACGATGAACTTGCCCTGCGGTTCCAGGTACCGTGGAAGATGCCCAGGAGCTGTGGATCTTGCCATGTTTCTATTCCAGAGGACGAGCAGACCGTTCGATCCCACCTGAGTACGTCTCTACAAGGTCTGCTGCCCTCTTGTCGGCTGCCAGAATTTCAGCCTGACCAAGTCTCGGGCGGTCCAGCAATTCCGGACCCGCCGCTGCGGAGGGAGCCTTGTCCTCGGGTTCTACCAGTTTTTTTGCAGATGCCGCGGCGCGCCAGGTCATCCTAGGCGATTCAGAGTGCTGTTTGACGTAATTGCTCTTGGTGTGTGCCTTTACTCACAATGGTGTAGTCTCAGGCCATTCACTTGTCGGAGTGCCTGTTTCAGGCTGATGCCCATATGCCTATTGACAATGACACTGCCCGCCTGGATGCCGCCGCCCGGGCGGGTTGGCTCTACTACATCGCAGGCAATACTCAGGATGAGATCGCCCGCAAGCTCAAAGTGTCGCGCGCGACCGCACAGCGCCTGGTTTCCCTGTGTCTGAGCCAGCGTCTGATTACCTTTCGCCTGGAGCATCCGATTACAGCCTGCATGGATCTGGCCTCGCAACTGCAGGAGCGCTTTGGGATTGGATACAGTGAAGTTGCACCTTCCGATCCTGATGATCCAGGGGGCGTCTCTGGCGTGGCCGAAAGGGCGGCGGACCTTCTGGAGACCACTTTGCGAAGCGACACTCCGGCGATCATTGCAATTGGTACCGGGCGCGCCATGCGGGCTATGGTCGAGCGCATTCCGGCCATGCAGGCGCGGAACCACCAGTTGGTATCGTTAGTGGGCAACATCTCCCCAGATGGCTCGGCCAGTGCATTCGATGCGATCGCCAGACTGGCTGATTTGACGGGGGCTCAGCACTACCCGATGCCACTGCCGATGCTTCTGTCCTCGCCTGAGGAGTGCAGCGCATTGTTGGCGATCCATGCTGTGCAGCGCATTCATGCGATTGCGGCCAAGGCAACTCTGCGGCTGGTGGGAGTCGGGCAGTTGGATCAGACAGCCCCACTACAGGTAGACGGATTCTTGAGCCGCGGTGAAGTGCTGGAACTGATTCGGCTGGGCGCCGCCGGCGAGATCGTGGGGTGGGCGTTCAATCAGGATGGTCAGGTTATTGCTGGTGGCAGTAATCAGAGACTGACGAGCGTGCCGCAGGCTCCAGTCGCCTCGGGGTTGACCATCGGCGTGGCAGCGGGGCAGGCCAAAGCTGGGCCCATCGCCGCTGCTCTCAAGGGTAGGCTGATTAATGGCCTCATCACCGACGAAGACACCGCCAAGCTACTGCTCGCGAACTGATCGGGATGCGGCCGGCTGGGCCGCACTGCATCGCCTAGGTCCACCTGAGCACCTTAGGGGCCTCGGGTCGGTTCAGTGTGCTCGATGCTGCAGCGCAAGATCGAAAGTGCTTTACACGCCGACTTTCATGTGGGCATATGCGCATCGTACGAGCAATTGTTCATGTTGACTCTGGAGAGAGCAAGGTATGAGCAGTCTGGTCAAAGTGGTGAGCAGTGCGCTGGTGCTACTCGTTCTGGCTGCATGCGGTCGCGATCAAGAGGGTGGCTCGAAGGGCCGGGCAGAGACGCTGGTGATCGCCACTGTCAACAATGCCGACATGATTCGGATGCAGAAGCTGAGCCCGGACTTCATGGCCAAGCACCCGGGAATCAAGCTGGAGTGGGTGATCCTGGAGGAGAACACGCTGCGTCAGCGGGTCACGACCGATATTGCGACCGGCGGTGGACAATTTGATGTTCTAACCATCGGCATCTATGAAATCCCTATCTGGGCAGCGCAGAACTGGCTCAAGCCATTGCAGTTTGAGAGCGGTTACGGTTTAGACGATCTTTTACCCAGTGTGCGGGAGGCCGCCAGTGCGAATGGCACGTTGTATGGCGCACCGTTCTACGGCGAAGGCTCGATGCTGATGTATCGCACGGACCTGTTCGCAAAGGCGAATCTGGTCATGCCGAGGCAGCCATCCTGGGCGTTCGTGATCGAAGCGGCCAAGCGGCTCAATGATCCCGAGAACGGCGTCTATGGAATCTGCCTGCGTGGCAAGGCTGGCTGGGGTGAAAACATGGCCTTGATCACGGCGATGGGCAATGCGTTCGGTGCGCGCTGGTTTGATGAGAATTGGAAGGCGCAGTTCGATCAGCCGCATTGGAAGGACGCCCTGCAGGCCTACGTGGACGTTATGAGACAGGCTGGTCCTCCAGGTGCATCGTCGAATGGCTTCAACGAGAACTTGGCGCTATTCAACTCGGGAAGGTGCGCGATATGGCTGGATGCGACGGTTGCGGCTTCGTTCGTCAGCAATCCGAAGGAATCCCAGGTCGCTGAAAACGTAGGTTTCTCCAGTGCTCCCGAGGCTGGTCGCGGCAAGACCTCAGGCTGGCTATGGGCGTGGAACCTGGCCATTCCCGCAAGCTCGCGCAAAGCGGATAAGGCGCAGGCATTCATCGCCTGGGCCACCAGCCGAGACTACATCGACTTGGTTGCAGCCAAGGAGGGTTGGGCAAACGTTCCGCCGGGCACGCGATCTTCGCTGTATCGGAATGCGAACTATCTGAAGGCGGCACCCTTTGCTACGCAGACACTGAAAGCCATCGAATCGGCGGACATTCACAAGCCAACAGAGCTGCCCGTGCCCTATACCGGCATCCAATACGTGGCAATCCCTCAATTCCAGTCCATTGGGATGAGTGTGGGCCAGCAGTTCTCTGCTGCGCTTTCCGGCTCGATCAGTGTCGATGACGCACTGAGAAATGCCCAAGCGATCACCGAGCGTGAGATGTCGCGAGCAGGTCAGGCGCAGTAGCTCGGATGACTGCGCCATGAGAAGCGCAGGCACTCAATCTTTGGTCGGGCGCGCAAGTGCCCATTTCACGAGGTGCGTCATGAAGACCAAGAGCTCCACCCTAGCGCGGGGGCTGCTTGCCATGGCCTTGGCAGGGACAACTGCCAGTGCCGCTGCCTTTGAGGCGGACCGGTACATCGGTGGAGACTGGGGCGGCGGGCGCGCCAAGCTGGCCGAAGCAGGCATTGAGTTCAAGCTCGGTCACTTCAGCCAGACTGCCCATAACACATCAGGTGGTCAGCGGAGCAGAGTTGCCTACGCCGATCAGTTCTTCCTGGGGGGCTATTTTGATCTGGGCAAACTGTGGGGCTGGCAAGGAGCAGAGTTCAAGTTGGAGATTACCAATCGCAACGGTGAGCTGATCAACGACGTCGCTGGTGTTCCGTTCTTGCTGCAATCCCAGCAGATCTTTGGGCGTGGCAACGTTACCCGCCTCACGCAGTTCTCAGTCACCCAGCATCTGCTCGATTATCGACTGAGCATCAAAGCGGGACGCATCTACCCCAGCGCGGATTTCTTTGCGATGAGTTGTGCATTTCAGCACCTGACCTTTTGTAGCGGTGGCTCGTCCAACTTTATCAGTAGCCGGTGGTTCGGCGATCCGCTCAGTGCATGGGGTGGTCAGGTCACGTTTCGTCCCAGTAAGCGCTTGCACTTGAAGCTCGGTGGTTACGACACAAATCCAGGAGCGCTCTCCAAGCGGCAGGGGCTGAAGCTCGGGACTTCCGGTGACAGTGGTGGCACGCTAGTCGTGGCGGAAATTGAGTATCGACCCGACTATGGAAATGACTTGGACGGCGCCTATCGGCTTGGTGTCGTTCGCAACAGCAGCGATCTTCCAAAGGTCTTCGACACGGCAGGCCTTCCAGCAGAGACGGGTGGTAACTCGGTTCAGCTGCAGGATAGTGAACGAGCCTTTTATGTCAATCTGGAACAGCAGATTACGCATAACGACTTCGGTGGGGGGTGGCGCCTGTTTGCCAGCCTGATTCGTGCCGACCAGAACGTCAACCAGGTTGCTGAAGTCGCAGCGATCGGTGCCTACCTAGATGCACCATTTCCGTCGCGCCCCCGCGATCGGTTGGGCTTGGCTGTCGGACGAAATGCGGTCAGCGACAAGTTGAAGCGAGCCCAACGCCTGCACAATCGGGTGCTGTCCGCCGGGAGTGCGCCGATTGGCGTGCAGAGCTATGAGTATCCGATCGAGGTGAATTACAGCATCGCCGTGGCAAACGGAATCGCGGTGATGCCCAGCCTGCAGCATGTACGCCGCCCGGCTGGTCTCGATGTTTCCGGGGCCACCATTGTGGGGTTGCAGATCGGTCTCGATTTTTGATCGGTCTCGATTTTTGATCCGTCGGTGGGCATGTTGGTTACTCCCTCGCCACCTTGGATGCCCGCCGGCGGATCACCTTCTTCTCATTGAGTATGCAATCTCTCCACCAGGTTGCGAACGACGGGCTCTCTGGATCTTCATGATGGCGACACAGCAAACGCAAAGATTGGCCAAGCTGCTGATTGCACCATCGATCATGCTGCTGCTTGCATGGATGATCGTTCCGTTGGCGATGACGGCTTGGTATTCGCTGCTTGACTACAACTTGCTCAATCCTGGCAGAGCCTTCGTGGGGCTCGCTAATTATGCGTACTTTCTTGGAAATCCTGGCTTTCTTTCATCACTAGGCAATACCCTGCTGCTGGTTGGCGCAGTGCTCGCGATCACTTCGGGACTGGGCGTTCTGGCTGCATTGCTCCTGGATGAGGTTTTCATCGGCAGGAGCCTGGTGCGGCTAATGCTGATTGCACCGTTCTTCATCATGCCTACGGTCAGTGCGCTGATCTGGAAGAACTTGCTGATGCATCCCGTCTCTGGCGTGCTGGCATGGCTTTGGCAACTTTTCGGCTTGACTCCCGTGGATTGGTTCACCCAGTACCCGATGCTCTCCATCATCTTGATTGTTGCTTGGCAGTGGCTTCCATTTTCCGTTCTGATCCTGCTCACCGCACTACAGTCAATGGATCAGGAGCAGCAGGAAGCGGCATTCATGGACGGTGCGGGCGCGCTCAATCGATTCTGGTATTTGACCCTGCCTCACCTGGCGCGCCCGTTGACAATTGTGATCCTCATTGAAGCAATCTACCTCTTGACGGTGTTTGCAGAGATCTACGTCACCACCAACGGGGGGCCAGGAATGCAAAGCACGACACTTGCCTATTTGATCTATCAGCAAGCACTCCTGCAATACGACGTGGGCACGGCGTCCGCAGGAGGGTTGGTCGCGGTGGTGCTGGCCAACATCGCGGCATTTCTCCTGATCCACGTGGTTGGCAAGAACCTGGAGACTTAAACATGGTCAGGAGCGCATCCGGAGTCCGAAAATGCACGATAACTGTCATTGCTTGGCTGGTCGGCACGACAATCTTCTTCCCGGTTTTGTGGATGGTGCTGACAAGTTTCAAAAGCGAGATTGATGCGTTTTCTTCGCCTCCGGTGTTCTTGTTCTTCGATTGGACGTTGGAGAACTATGTCGCCGTTCAGGAGCGAAGTGATTACGCCCGCCACGCCTTAAATTCAGTTGTTATCTCGTTCGGGTCGACGCTACTGTCACTCATGGTCGCAATTCCGGCTGCGTGGTCGATGGCCTTCTCGCCCACCCGCCGCACTCGGGGCATCTTGCTATGGATGCTGTCCACCAAGATGTTGCCCCCGGTTGGTGTACTTGTGCCGATCTACCTGCTGAGCAGAAATTTAGGGCTCCTTGATACGCATCTGGGGCTGCTGACGGTAATGCTGCTGAGCAATCTGCCCATCATGGTGTGGATGCTCTTTAGCTACTTCAAAGATATCCCCAAAGACATCCTGGAGGCGGCGCGCATGGACGGAGCAACGATTGGGCGAGAGATTGTGTACATCTTGGCGCCGATGGCGTTGCCAGGAATCGCATCGGCCGTGCTACTCAACGTCATTTTGGCATGGAACGAGGCCTTTTGGTCGTTGAACCTGGCTTCGTCAAAGGCGGCGCCGTTGACCGCGTTCATCGCATCGTACTCGAGCCCGGAGGGGCTTTTCTGGGCCAAGCTGTCTGCTGCCTCGACAATGGCAGTTGCACCGATTCTGATGCTGGGCTGGTTCTGCCAGAGGCATCTGGTGCGTGGGCTGACCTTTGGTGCTGTCAAATAATTTCCGATCAAGGTGCTCTATGGGACGAATTACGTTGTCAGGCGTGCGCAAGGACTTCGATGGCGCGGCCGTCATTCATGGGGCCGATCTGGAAATCGAAGATGGAAGTTTTGTGGTGTTTGTCGGGCCCTCCGGTTGCGGCAAGACGACATTGCTGAGATTGATTGCCGGGTTGGAGGACGTCAGCGACGGTAAGATATTGATCGATGGGAAGGATGTCACCCACATGTCCCCGGCTAGCCGGGGACTATCAATGGTTTTTCAGTCCTATGCACTGTATCCGCACATGACCGTGCGCAATAACATTGCCTTTGGCCTGAAAATGTCCCGCGTACCCAAGGAAGAGATCGCCATCAGAGTGGCGGCCGCTGCCGAAACTCTCAATCTAACGGAACACCTGGATCGTAGGCCCGCTCAGCTCTCTGGCGGACAGCGGCAGCGTGTCGCCATCGGGCGAGCGATTGTGCGCGAACCTAATGCATTCCTCTTTGACGAGCCTCTGTCCAATTTGGATGCGGCGCTTCGAACGCAGATGCGATTGGAGGTAGTCCGATTGCAGAGGAATCTCAGAACAACGGCTATCTATGTGACCCATGATCAGGTGGAGGCGATGACCATGGCGCAGCAGATCGTGGTGCTGCGGGCTGGGCGCATCGAGCAAGTGGGATCACCTCTTGAGTTGTACGAGCGGCCGGCGAATGTGTTTGTTGCAAGCTTCATTGGATCGCCGTGCATGAATTTGTTGACGGGCTCGATTGCAGACCGGCATGGCGCATCCACGCTTGGGGTGCGGCCAGAGCATATCCAAGTCAATCATGGCGTGCAGGCCAGTGGTTCGGCGAAGGGATGGGAGGGCGTCGTCGTACAGGCCGAGCATCTCGGAAGCGACACCTTTGTGCATGTTGAGGCGGTGGGAGTTGGCTTGGTTACCGCCCGGTGCTCTGGTGGGTTGCGTGTCATGCCGGGGGAAAGTGTGACGCTCATCCCTGATGCAGCACGATTGTACCGATTCGACGCACAGGAGCGAGCAATCCCCGCGTAAGTCGCATTCTTTAGTCCAGTCGTATCCACAATGGGATAGAGGTAGAAGCATGTATCTAGAGATGTTCAGGATCGATGGGTGTGTGGCCGTTGTTACTGGCGGTGGTCGTGGCATTGGCTTGGCCATTGCCGAAGCGCTGTCGGAGGCAGGTGCGAAAGTTGTCATTGCTGATCAGGATGTGATGCTGGCCGAGCAGGGCGCGATGACATTGCGCGACAAGGGACTGGACGTGGATTTCGTCGGTCTGGACGTCACCCATTCGGTAGAAGTGAATGCACTGGCTGGCGAATTGGTTCGCCGTTATCAGAAAGTTGACATTCTGGTGAACAATGCCGGGATTGCTCGTAGCCAGACTCCTGCAGAACAGGTGGCAGATGAGCATTGGTTGAACGTCATAGACGTAAACCTAAACGGGACGTTCTGGTGCTGTCGCGCGTTTGGACAGCACATGCTTGATCGGGGGCAAGGGGTGATCATCAACATTGGATCGATGTCTGGGTTCATCGTGAACAAGCCCCAGGAACAGGTTTACTACAACGCCTCCAAGGCAGCTGTTCATCAGATGACCCGTTCCTTGGCCGCAGAATGGGCTGCGCGCGGCGTGCGCGTCAATGCCATCGCGCCCACTTATATCGCAACACCACTCAACGCTTTCGTCAAGGAATCCCCAGCCATGTATGACGCATGGATTGGCGGCACCCCTATGGGTAGGCTGGGAGAGGTCGAAGAGGTGGCCTCGGTCGCCTTGTTTCTCGCCTCTCAAGCTTCGAGTCTTATGACAGGTAGTGTAGTGATGGTCGACGGTGGCTACACATGTTGGTAGTTATCAGTGGAGATTGAGTGTACTGAGCTGGTATTAACCTGACACCGGCCCTAAGCCGGTGTATTCTCAAGCAGCCTTGGCGAACACGTCCTGCAGGCCAGGTTGCTGCGTCACCCGGCCAGATCCAGCACCGCGGCCAGGTATCGCCAGCCCTCGCTGGTAGGGCACGTACGTGATGTCCGCCACCCAAGCCTGATCCGGGCGCCAACCATCAAAGCACCACTCCAGCAGATTGGGGGGCTTCCGCCAAACCGTGAGCCGAGTCGGTGGTGACCACAAAGGGCCTTTTGTACACCGGTCGCAGGCCTTGGCGCGGCAGGCTCCTGCGAACTCGCTCGGAGCTGATCAGCTGGCCCTGTTGCTGCAGGCCGCGCAGGATTCTAGGCCGCCCATAGCTACGCCGACAGCCCCGGTGGATGGCCACCAGCTGCGTGTCCAAGGCGTCGTTGGCCAAGGTGCGGACACTGGGCGGGCGCACCCGCCACTGGCAATATCCGCTGCGCGACCTCTCCGCACCCGACACAGCTGGCTGACAGGGTATTGGTCGCGATGCTCTTCGATCCAAGCGTTCCTCATTGCGACCCTTTGGCGAAGTACACCGCCGCTTTTCGAAGGATTTCTACATACAACTTCGCCTCGGCCAACTCCCTGCGCAGGCGGCTGTTCTCGGCCTCCAGCTCGCCCACCGGGCGCCTAGCTGCAGCGTCAGTCGTCCGCCCAACACCACCGGCACTGGTTGCCCGCCTGGACCAGTTTCCCATCGTGGCCACCGGAATGCCCAGCCGTTTGGTCGGCTCGCTTCCACCCGCAGACGCCGCGAGCCGGATCGCTTCGGCCCTGAATTCCTCGGTGTACTGCCTCTTGGGCAACCTGCCTTCTTTCATCTCGATTCTCCGTACCTTGGAAGTTAACAACTTCTTGCTGGACGTGGAATCTAGGCAGGGTACGGTGCGCGGCTGGTTCTGGCGGTTTCCCTTCGACGACGGCGACCAGATCGAATTGGTCGCCGAACGCGGCGAACAGGGCTGGGTGGCCTACGGCGTACGGCGCGAGGCCGACGGACTGGTGGCGGTGTATCCCCATTGCTTCGAGGGACGGCAGGCGCACTACGCCTCGACGTTCCGGTTCTGGGGCGTCGTGGTGGGCGCGATCTTTCTGTTCATGATGTGCCTGGACACCATCTTTGCGATGTTCCGCGGCACGTTCAGCGTGCCGGCTCAGTTGTCGGCGGTGGGGGAATACCTGCTCTACGGCCTGCCGGCGCTGGTGGTGGTGTTCGGTTTTCTGGCCTGGCGCGCGGCGCGCAAGACCGATGGGTTTGCCCGGATCGCGGAGACGATCTTCAGCAGCTTCGGCTGGTCCAACGTCGGCCGCATCAATCTGCGCAAGACGTCCAAGGCGTTGCGGCGCGACGGTGATGGACGTGACTACGGCCTGCGGTATTTTCGCTATTGAGGTTACCAGGCACGTTATTACCACGCATCCGAAGGTAGACCCGGCCACGGGCGAATTGATGAGCTTTCGTTCTCATGGGGAACAGCCGTGGCTGCGCTATGGTGTCGCCGGTCCCGACGGCCAGCCATTGGTGGATCAGCGGATCGAGGTGCCTGGGCCGTCGATGATGCACGACGTGGCGATCATCGGGCGCTACAGCATCTTGCTGGACCTGAACGTGGCATGCGACTTTTCGACGTTGCAGCGGGGCTACCGCATGCCGCTGCGCTGGCACGACGAGCGGCGCTCGCGCCTGGGCGTGGTGGCACGGCAGGGTGGGTCAGTACGGTCGGATCGAACTTGGCCAACCTGCTGGCCAGCGCACCATCACGGCGGCAGTTGAGGGTTCTACCCCGGGTTCTACCTCGATATCACGGACGGTTCTAATAGAGCTGCAACCTTCTGATCCTGCCTGGCGACCCTTCGCCGCATCCTTGGGTTGTGGCATCGCTCGATGTAGTCAAACACATCCGCTCTTGCTGCATCCAGTGTGGGGTAGCTCGTTCGATAGATCCGCTCGCGCTTCAGCAGTCCAAAAAGGCCTTCGCAGGCAGCGTTGTCGCCGCAATGCCCTACAGCGCTCATTGAGCAGATCAGCCCGTTAGCCGCGAGATACCCCTGGTAGTCACCGCTGCGGAACTGGGCGGATTCAACCGGTCGTCGCAACACCTTCAATCATGTAGGTTTTTATGGGTCGACTGTAATGACCCGCTGAAATCCTGCTCAGGTGTTACTTTCCCCGAAGGAGACACCGATGAGCGAAGTGATGGAAGAAGAGATCAAGCGTTGGACGGCCCGGCGCAAGTCGGCGCTGGTCCTTCAGATC
>Ga0207709_10001198_pt1 | contig 18704 bp, 17 predicted proteins | sample KBSM34metaG_FD_184397 | JGI IMG/M metagenome (GOLD analysis project Ga0207709, IMG submission 184397) | Miscanthus rhizosphere microbial communities from Kellogg Biological Station, Michigan, USA - KBS M3-4 metaG (SPAdes) (version 2) | ecosystem: Host-associated > Plants > Roots > Rhizosphere >...
CCGGGCTTTCCAGTACCGTCATGTCCCGGTATTTCGGTTTTGGCCGAAGGGGATCAATAGTCTCGTCGCTGATCTTCGCGTTCATGATCATCGGCTTCTTGGCCCTAGAAAATGCGCTGCTGTACAAAGGCTTCATTTTCTTCTTCGGCCTTGCAGACACGGTCACAGCCAGGATCGCTATCTATGGCTTGATGACGCTTGTCTGGATCCTTTTGACCGCATACGGATTCAAACTTGTTGCGCGGGTTTCGTCGATTGCGCTGATTCTGTCTTTGGTCGTACTGGCCTACATCATGGAAGTGGTGGTCTCCAGCAGTCCGCACTCTATCGCCGAGCTGCTCTCGTTTGGCTCACAGTTTCCGGCCGATACGCTCAAGGCCATGGGGGCTGAAAGCGACGTGCAAAAGTTCATCTTCGCGGTGAATGTGCTAATCGGTTCTGCAGGCGCACTCGCTCTTTTTGATGCCGATCTTGGTCGGTATGCCCGCCGCTCGCGCGACATTGGCATCGCGGCATTGTTGGGCAATCTGTCGATGGACGTGCTGATGCTTGTGATCGGAGGGGTGATCATGTACGCAGGCATTCCTGCCCTCGTCGACTTCTATATGCAGACCGCGGGGATGACGCGCGACGCGGCCATGCACGCTTCGCTTCAAAGTCCAGACAGCATCACGGCCGCATTCCTGGTATTTGGTGGCGCCATGGGGGCTCTGCTGATGGTGCTGGCTCAAGGCAAGACGCAGGTTCTGAACAACTACAGCGCGTCGTTGTCGCTTTCCAATCTATTCGATGCACTCAACTTTCGGCCCGGCCGACTGACGTTCGTGATCCTCGCCAACATCATCGGCTTGCTGATGCTCTATGGCGAAATTCTCGCCCTGGTGAATTCATGGATCACGATCCTGGGGGTTTTGACGACAGCGTTCGCAGGCATTGTCGTAGCTGACTTCTTCATCGTCCGGCCACTCTTGAAGCAAGGGATCGAACTGGAGAAATCAGTGGAGGACGTCAATTGGGCGGGGGTGATCACATTGGTGATAGCGGTCATCGTCTCGCACTACGTCTTGGCGGCGCTTATTCCCGTAGAGGCGATCACGACCATTGTGATCTGCGTCGTGGTCTATCCCGCACTGCGTCTCACGGTCTTCAGGCCCGTTCGCACTGGCCTGGTCGCGCCAGCAGTGATCTGAGCACTGTCCTTCTGAAGGTCCGCGAGCGGGAATTCGCCGCGGGCGATCCGAAATAACGTTTGTTCCAGATCTGGCTCGTGTGGCGGTACACGAGCCCTGATCGACGAGCGGCTGCGCCGCTCAATGGCTAGATTTTTTCACCTGTAATCAAAGGAGCATCCCATGAGCAATCTCTTGTCGCAATTCGCCAAAGCACTCACACAGGGCAAGATCGAGGTTATCGACATGAGCCACACCTTGAAGCCGAGCACTTGCGTCATCAAACTGCCGCCGCAGTATGGGCAGACCGAGCCATTCTCGATGAGGGAGATTTCCAAGTTCGACGAGCGCGGTCCCAGCTGGTACTGGAACAACATCTCTTGCGGTGAGCACACGGGAACGCACTTTGATGCGCCCGTGCACTGGATCACTGGAAAGGACTACCCGGACGGCGCGACAGATACCATCTCGCCCAGCAAGTTCGTGGCACCGGCATGCGTCATCGATCTGACCACCAAGGTCGCAGCGGATGAGGATTACCTCATGACCGTCGACGATGTCAAAGAGTGGGAGGCCGCTCATGGCCGCATTCCCGCGGGTGCCTGGGTCCTGATTCGGACGGGTTGGTCGCCCCGCGCGCACACTGACGGCTTCCTCAATGATCGGGAGGACGGTGGTCACTGGCCTGGAAATCACCCGGACGTGCCGAAGTTCCTGGCGGAGGAACGTGATGTGATTGGCGTGGGTACCGAGCCTGTCGGAACTGATGCAGGTCAGGCATTTGCGTTCACACTGCCGTTTCCCTGCCACCACTTCATGCATGGCAGCAATCGGTTTGGTTTATCCAGCCTGGCCAACATGCATCTCCTGCCTCCGACCGGCGCCATGCTCATCACGCCGCCCCTGAAGATCCTGAACGGGTCTGGCAGTCCATGCCGGGTGCTGGCACTCGTGGAGCGTTGAGCCGTCCGGATAGAAGGGGGGGCAGACTCGAGAAGCGCCGACGCCCTGAACAGCCGATTTCAACTTCCCAAAACAAAAAGGGCAACACCATGATAAGCAACAGTCCGGCCATGAAGCCGGCACGACGGACCTTCCTGACGGCTGGCATCGCAGCGACAGGTCTGGCACTCGCAACTCAGACGCCGGCGCAGTCGCCAGCTCGAAAGGCTCCGCCTGTCTGGCTGGACCTCGACCAGGAGGCACTGGACAAGGCGTATGACCAGGCCTTCTACGCGCAGAACATCGAGACCCTCATCAAGCGTTGCGAGTGGAACACCGAAGTCGCTCGGCGCCGCATTGGCGAGCCGCGCAAGATCGCCTACGGCCCATCTGAACACGAGACGTTGGAGTTGACCACCGCGAAGAGGACCGGAGCGCCCGTGCATATCTTCGTCCACGGTGGCGCTTGGCGAGGTTCTTCGGCGGCTCAATGGGGATACATGGCCGAGGTCTTCGTGGCGAACGGAATTCACTACGTCGCGCCGGACTTCATCAACGTTATCCAAGCCAAAGGCAGCTTGGTGCCTATGGTTGAACAGGTACAGCGGTCCATCGCATGGGTCTACAGGAATGCCGCTTCCTTCGGAGGAGACCCGAACCGAATCTTTCTATCCGCTCATTCCTCCGGCGCGCACTTGGCGGGGGTGGCTCTCACCACGGACTGGCAAGCCGAGTTCGGTCTGCCCAACAACATCATCAAGGGCGCTGTGCTGGTGAGCGGGCTCTACGACCTCAAACCTGTGCGCCTTTCGTCTCGCAGCAGCTATGTGAACTTTGACGACGAGATCGAGCATCGTTTCAGCCCGCAGCGCCACCTGCATCGCCTCAGCACGCCGCTGGTCCTCGTGCGTGGCCTGCTCGAGACCCCCGAATTCATTCGCCAGTCGAAAGATTTCGCCGATGCGGCGGTCAAGGCCGGCCATCCAGTGGAGTTGATTACTGGCCCCCAATACAACCATATCGAGACTGTCGAATCACTTGGCAATCCGTTCGGCTTGGCTGGGTTCGCCGCTCTCAAACAAGTGTTGGGCTAGCAGGCTTGTGCCTGGCGATGCAGGGCTATCACGGTGCAGAACGTCGCGACGAGCAAGCTCCCTATGAGCCACCGCCGGAACCTGCCAGCGCGACAACACACGCCCGCGAGTTCCACCGTGGAGACACCGTCACGTTCAACGACCGTGATGGTCGCAACATCACCGGCGTGATCGTACGCATCAACCAGCGCACGGCTACCCTCGGCACCGGCGATGGCGGCACCTGGCGGGTGCCGTTCCATGCGCTGCGCCGTGTGCTCGACGTCTGAGCAGCGTTGACCTCGTCAGCCAGTCGGCGTCAAGAGGGCCTTGAGGCCGCGCTTACGGCTTTCGCGATGCCCACGGGCATATGGCATGTACGCGAGCCGCGCTTCCTGTGGTTGTGAAGCGGGTCTCGGCAGATGATGCTTTGCCGGCGCCGCCTTCCCATGGCAGACCCGCTCAACCCGAGAGCGATCAATTGCCGCGTTGAAAGATTTCGGCAAGATCGCACAAATCCCAGTTGCCGCCTGTCAACACCACGCAGACCTTTTCCTTCGGCGTCACTTTGAGTCCTTTCGCCAGCAGCGCGCCAATGCCGATCGAGGCAGCCGGCTCTGCAATCAGCTTGGCGTCCTTGGCCAGCATGCGCATGCCCTCGATGATGTGTTCGTCCTCCACCAGCACGATCTCGTCGACGTACCTTTCGATGATGGGGTAGGGGTTCTGGCCTGGCACACTGATACGCAAACCGTCGGCGATCGTGTTCTTCAGCGGCAGCGAAGTGCGCTCCTTGTTGATGCGGCTATGGAAGTACTTGGGGGTCAGCGCTGGTTCCGCGCCCACCACACGCACGGAGGGTCTGGTTTCCTTGATGGCGGTGGCAATGCCGGAAATGAGACCCCCGCCCCCCATCGGGATGATGACGGTGTCCACGTCGGCCAGGTCTTCCAGGATTTCGCAGCCAATGGTTCCCTGGCCCGCCATGACCATAGGGTCCTCGAATGCGTGCACTACGGCGTAGTGGTTTTCTGCCGCGATCTCGTAAACCCGTTTCCATCGCGCCGCGGTGTCGCCGTCGAACAGAATCACCTCCGCGCCGAGCGCCCGGGTGTTTTCCACCTTGATTTTCGGGGTGGTGACGGGCACCACCAGAAGCGCCTTGACACCCAGCATCCGCGCCGCGTAGGCCAGCCCCTGGGCATGGTTGCCTGAAGACGTGGCGATGATGCCGTTGGCAATGGCCTCGCGGGGCAGCGACAAGGCCTTGTTCAGCGCGCCGCGGATCTTGAAGGCCCCGGTGATCTGCAGCGTCTCGGGTTTGAGGTACACCTCGCACCCGAGGGTGGTCTCCATCTTCTCGGCGCGCAGCAAGGGCGTGTGACGGATGTGTGGTTTCAATCGCTCCCGTGCTTGGTGGATGTCGCGAAGGGTGGGGTGCTCGAGCAGGGGCGTCATGATTGAATGAACTCAAAGGCCGTGCCGGTCTTGCTGGCGATGGCGTTGCGATAGATCAGGTGCGACGTCGTGTTGTCCTGGATGGCCATGCCCGTCGAGTCGAAGATCGTGATCTCGTCGTCGGACTCGCGCCCCGGCTTCTTGCCCAGCAGGATCTCGCCGATCTCGGCGTGGATGTCGTGCTTGCTGATGATGTTCTTGTGCAGCGGGTGCCAGGTTTCGCCTTTCTCGACGCATTGCGCGATCGAATCGTTGACGATCTTGGCGTACCTGAAGATCTCCGGCTCCAGCTCCTGCTTGCCTTGCGTGTCCGTGCCAATGGCGACGATATGCGTGCCAGGTCGGACCCAGGCGGCTTCCACCAGCGAACCTTTGCCGCGGGTGGTGGTCACGAGGATGTCCGCCTGCTCCACCGCGTCTTGTTTGGAGCGGGCCATCACCACCGGGATGCCGAACTCTCGCTCGATGTCAGCCTTGTACTGGGCGCGTGCCTGGAGCTGGTCGTCCCACGCATGGATGGTTTCGATCGTCATCACTTCCCGGATCGCCCGGATCTGCATCCGAGCCTGATTGCCGGTCCCGATGGACGTGATGGTCTTTGCGTTCCTGCGGGCCAGCGCCTTCACCGAAACGGCCCCGGCGGCGCCTGTTCTCACGCCGGTGATAAGGCTGCCATCCATCACGCAAATGAGCGCGCAGGTTCTGGCGTCGAACAGGAGGATGGTTCCCATGCCGCTGGGCACGCCGTGCTCGGTGGGGTTGTTTGGGAATCCCCCGGACGAGGCCTTCATCGAGATGATCTCGTTGGCCTCGCAGTACCCTAATTTGAAGTCGATTTCGCCCCGGGGTGGTGGGAGGTGGATGCATGTATAGGCCGGTTGAATCACCCGGCCGCTGTTGAAGGCTTTGTACGCCTCCTCCACCGTCCCAATGACTTCCCTCATGGAAATCAGGCTTCCTACATTCTCTTTATTCAGCAGCAGTGTCTTCATCGGTGTGATTTCTCCATTCAGGGGCTCGGGGCCGACTGCCCTCGGTGGCGCCGTGCGCGGCCGGCCTGCAGGACCATCGGCGTGCCCAGCCGCTTCCGAGGCCGAGATCGTGTTGACGAGAGTACATGCACGTCGCCGCAGCGTGATGCTGCAATTCGGGCTCGATGTCGAGCTTCGTGTGGTTTTCGAGCGGGCCCTGGCAGATGCTGCTTTTTGTGGTGCGGGCCTGCCCACTTCGGTCCCAGGGGCCGCGTGACAGCATCAAGCCGCGCGGTTGGGGAACAGCTTCTCGATCGGGCAGGGCGTCTTGACGAACCGCGACTTGATGACGATGTAGCCGAAAACACTGCTCGGCGCCGATATTGCGCTCCAGCTGTCCTTGGACCGCGACGCGAGGATTTCTTTCGCTTCGAGACCGCGATCCGCGACGTGCCTGCGGTCAACACGGTCAGCGTGTCTCTCAACAGCACGTGACCGGCTGCTGCTGGCGCATCAACTGGAGCCATCAACGAAGGGCACGACCGGCATTGGCCGCCAGTTGCGACAGTGTGACGATGCGGCGCGTGATGCCGCTCGAAGGACCCTGCCGGATCAGATCCTGCTGGACGCCTTCATCCAGCATGTGAAAGCAATCTGCTTCGGGCAACTCCGCCTGGAAGAGCGGAGGGAAACGCTCGACCAGCAACTGATCGGCGGCGGCGCTGGCCTGGGCGACCTGGGCTTTGGCGGTGAGGCCAAACAGGCGATGCAGCAGCGAGCCGACTTCCTGGCCGAACAGGGGCTGGCCAAGCGGCGCGGGCGGCGCGTGATCCTGGCGCGCAACCTGCTGGGTACGCTGCGCGGCCGGGAATTGACTCAGGCCGCGAAGGACATTGCCGCCGATACCGGCCTGGAGCATCGTCCCGTGGCCGATGGCCAGCGTGTGGCTGGCATCTACCGGCGCAGCGTCATGCTGGCCAGCGGGCGCTATGCCATGCTCGACGACGGCATGGGGTTTAGCCTGGTGCCGTGGAAGCCGGTGATCGAGCAGCGACTAGGGCAACAGCTTGCGGCTACGGTGCGCGGCAGTGGAATATCTTGGTCGATTGGACGAGCAAGAGGCCCAATGCCTGGATAAAGCATGCACTTGTAGCACTGGGACAAACAGGATAGGACGCATTGGATCGCCGTGACGGCTGCGGTGACAAAGAAAATGAAAGCCTCCCGGCCATCAGCCGCTGCAGCGCCCTCAATGCCATGGTGCTCCAATGCCTGTTGCACGAATCCAGCCTGTTTTTTTCCTCAATGAATTTTTCAAGGAATGCCGCAGGGGCTGCACCTCGGCTTTTCGGGAGCCCCATGGCTTGCCGGATCACCATGAAATTGCCATCTAACAGTCGATGCCCGGATACCCTAGATGCTCAGTAAGATGAGAGGTAAAGCGGATCAAGTCTGCTTCAATCTGGGGATTCTTTTCCACGTCATTGGCGATGAAAGTCGGGATCGGCTCCAATCCCAGGAATTGGTTAGCCTTGTGGAAAGCGAGGTAAACCCCCTCGACACCCACACCGCCAAAGAACTGGGCAGGGTCGTCGAAGGCTTCCAAGGGTGCGTTCCATGTCAAGGAAAGCATGTATTTCTTTCCATGCAACAGCCCGCCTGAGCCATATTTCAGCTGTGGATCGCTGCGTGAGCGTCCGTCACTCGCATACAGCACACCGTGCCCCATCGTGAGGACTTCATCCAGGTACTTCTTGACGATCCAGGGCGCGCCCATCCACCAAGCTGGCATCTGATAGATGATGAAATCACTTTGTGCGATCTTCGCCACTTCTTGCTTGATGTCATAGCCACCATCAACGACCGTTGTGCTGACAGCATGGCCCAGTGCGGTGAGATGTTCAGCAGCGATGTTGGCGAACTTGTGGTTGAGTTCACCCTTGGATATCACGAACTCCTTTGCGCCGTTGATGATCAATACTTTGCTCATAGTTTCTCAGCAGTTTTTTATCGAGTAATGCAGCCTCGGATGAGGCCTTTGCCAAATCATCGGTGGTTGATTTGTACGTTGCGACCGGCGAGCATTCCGGACCCGGCGCCCAGCAATGCCACCCCCGCCGCCAGCATCAGCGGAACCGTCCATCCGCCTTGCCAATCGTGGATGGCGCCGAGCGGCATGGGACCGGCCGCGGCCATCAAGTACCCCACACCCTGTGCCATGCCCGACAGTGCGCTTGCGTCCTCCGTCGACCGGGTTCGCAGAACGATGAAGGTCAGACCTAGGATCATGCTGGCACCGCTGCCGAAGCCCAACAACGCGGCCCACAGCACTGCAAAGTGCGGTAGCAAGATCAGCCCGAGCAAAGAAACGGCAGACACCTTGGAGATCAGCGACACTACCAAGGTCGGCAGCGTCGACACCTTGTGTCACCCGGCATCGAAGCCCTATTTCTGATGCAATTGCTGCTCAATCTGTAGCAACGCCCCAGGATCCTCCATCGTGCTGAGATCGCCGGGGTCTCTGCCTTCAGCCACCGCTTGGAGCGCGCGACGAAGCAGCTTGCCCGACCGGGTTTTAGGTAGAGCCTCAACGAAATGGATACGAGCCGGACGAGCGACGGCTCCGATCTGCTGCTCTACCGTCTTGCCGATCGCACGCTCCAAGGCGTCAACGTCTTCAGCAGAGCCAGTCTGCTTGCGGGTTACGAATGCCACAGCTACCTGTCCCTTGATGCTGTCCTTCACGCCGACGACGGCCACTTCTGCCACTTGCGGGTTCGTGGCAATGCTCGCCTCGATCTCTCCAGTACCGAGCCGATGCCCCGCGACATTGATGACGTCATCGGTCCGTCCGACGATGAAGTAGTACCCATCCTCGTCTCGGTATCCCCAGTCAAAGGTGCTGTACAGAGTCTTGCCTGGCACCGATCGCCAATAGGTCTCAACGAAGCGCTCATCGTCTCGCCAGACGGTCTGCATGAAACCGGGCGGTAACGGACCCTCCAGGGCGATCAGTCCCTTCTGATGGGGCTCTGTCACCACATCCCCGGTCGTCTCGTCCACGATGCGGATCCGGTAGCCGTACATAGGCAACCCCGTGCTTCCCAACTTGGTGGGCAGTGGCTCAATGCCCCTCGCCACCGTGAGGATCGGCCAGCCGGATTCCGTTTGCCAATAGTTGTCGACGACAGGAACCTTCAATGCCTGCGCGACCCATGCGGAAGTAGTCTCATCCAGGAGTTCTCCGGCGAGGAACAATGCCCGCAGCGAACCAAGGTCGTGGCCAGCAGAGGCAGTTGGGCCCTCCTTCTTCAGAACGCGGATAGCGGTCGGGGCGCTGAACATGGTACTGACCTGATACTTCTCGACGAGACGCCACCAGATGGAAGGGTCAGGCCGAAGCGGCGTGCCCTCGTACACGATGGTCGCCATGCCGGCGATCAATGGCCCGTAGACGATGTAGCTGTGGCCAACAACCCAGCCCACATCACTCGTGGCGAAGAACGTCTTTCCGGCCTCGGCGAGGAAGATGTGTTTCATGCTCGCCGCCAGTGCGACAGCGTATCCACCGACATCTCGTTGAACACCTTTGGGCCTGCCGGTGGTCCCACTGGTATAGAGGGTGTAGCTTGTGTCGGATGAGTCCAGAGGGACGCAAGGCACAGGCCTGTCGAGTTGCGCTTCTCGCAGCGGCGCATAGTCGATATCGCGTTCCGCCACGCTGTCCCACGCGGCCAAGTGACGGTCAACCATGAGCACGTGAGCTGGCTTGTGAGAGGCAAGTCGAATCGCCTCGTCCAAGAGCGGCTTGTACGGAATTACCTTGCCTGCGCGAGAGCCCGCGTCCGCGGAGACAATGATCGTTGGCTGAGCGTCGTCGATTCGCGTTGCCAGGCTCACGCTGGAGAATCCACCGAACACAACCGAGTGGATAGCCCCAATCCTCGCGCATGCCAACATGGCAATAGCGGCCTCGGGAATCATGGGCATGTAGATCAGTACCCGATCACCCTTACATACCCCTAGCGAGAGCAGTGATGCCGCCATCGCCTGAACTTCCCGCAGAAGTTCCTTGAACGTAAAAACTACCTCTCGGTCCACCTCCGTGGAGCACCAGACCAGAGCTTTTTCGTCCGGCCGTGCCAGCGCATGACGATCGACTGCGTTGTAGCAGAGATTCAACTTCCCATCCACGAACCATCGATCAAACGGCGCATGGCTGCCGTCATGAACCCGGGTGAACGGTTGGAACCAGTCGATCAGTTCAGACTGCTCGCGCCAGAACGCATCCGGCTGCTCGACCGACCGTTGATGAAAATCTGCGTAGCTCATCACTATCTCCATGCATGTGATTCGCCAGCCGCAGCTCGTTCGACGAGCCGCAGCAGTGCGTCCAGTTCTAGGTTTTTCTTGTATTGGCACCAGTCGTGGATAACGTCTGCCGCCAATCCTGCCGCGGGCCGTCCTTGATTCCCCTGAAGGACAAGCGACTGCATCGCCCGCTTTAGTGCCCCGACGCTCCAGCCGCACCCAGCCCGGTCTCGGACCGCACCTGCTGTGCCGGGAAGGCCGCGCGTTCGCGCGCCGCGTTGGCGCTACGGTCGGTGATGGAGAACAGCCAGATGCCGACGAAGCCGATGGCCATCGAGAACAGCGCGGGCGAGGTGTAGGGGAACAATGCAGAGCCGGCCGGGTTGCCCAGCGTGGCTTCCCACACCGAGGGCGACACGACAGTGAGCGCCACCGACGAGATGAGGCCCAGGAAGCCGCCGATCACCGCACCGCGCGTGGTGCAATCCTTCCACAGCACCGACAGGAACAGCACCGGGAAGTTGGCCGAGGCGGCGATCGCGAAGGCCAGCGACACCATGAAGGCGATATTCTGCTTCTCGAAGGCAATGCCCAGCAGTACCGCGATGACGCCCAGTGCGATGGTCGTGATGCGAGATACCTTCAGTTCGCTGGCGCTGTCGGCCTTGCCCTTCTTGAACACCGTGGCGTAGAGGTCGTGCGACACCGCCGAGGCGCCAGACAGCGTGAGCCCCGCCACCACCGCAAGGATGGTCGCGAAAGCCACCGCCGAGATGAAGCCGTAGAACACGTTGCCGCCGACCGACTTGGCCACCAGTACCGCGGCCATGTTGGCGGTGCCGGCGCCGCCATGGATCACGCCCTTGGCGACGTCCGCGAACTCGGGGTTGGTCAGCACCAGTGTGATCGCGCCGAATCCGATGATGAAGATCACGATGTAGAAGTAGCCGATCCATGTGGTGGCCCACAGCACCGACTTGCGCGCTTCCTTGGCATCGGGCACGGTGAAGAAGCGCATCAGGATGTGGGGCAGGCCGGCTGTGCCGAACATCAGCGCTATGCCGAAGGAGATGGCCGAGATCGGGTCTTTCACGAAGCCGCCCGGGCCCATCACGGCCAGGCCGATCTTGGCGGCATCCTCCGGGCTCTTGCCGACATGAATGGCGATCGCGGTCTTGACCTCGACGCCCTTGGCGAACAGCGCCTCGGGACTGAAGCCGAACTGCGCCAGCACCATGAAGGCCATGAAGGTCACGCCGGCCAGCAGCAGGCAGGCCTTGATGATCTGCACCCAGGTGGTGGCGGTCATGCCGCCGAACAGCACGTAGACCATCATCAGCGCGCCGACGATCACCACCGCCATCCAGTAGTCGAGCCCGAACAGCAGCTTGATCAGCTGGCCCGCGCCCACCATCTGGGCGATCAGGTAGAAGGCCACTACCACCAGCGTGCCGGATGCCGCGAAGGCGCGAATCGGCGTCTGCTGGAAGCGGTAGCCCGCCACGTCGGCAAAGGTGAACTTACCCAGGTTGCGCAGCCGCTCGGCCATCAGGAAAGTGATGATCGGCCAGCCGACCAGGAATCCGATGGAATAGATCAGCCCGTCGTAGCCGGTCGCCATCACGGCGGCGGAAATACCGAGGAAGGAGGCCGCCGACATGTAGTCGCCGGCGATCGCCAGGCCGTTCTGAAAGCCGGTGATGCCACCGCCCGCCGTGTAGAAGTCGGCCGCCGACTTGGTCTTGGCCGCGGCCCACTTGGTGACCCAGAGGGTGCCGGCGACGAAGGCGCCGAACATGGCGATGGCGGTCCAGTTAGTGCCTTGCTTGGCGGTTTCGCCAAGGTCGCCGCCGGCCGCCTGCGCGGCGCCCGCCGCCAGCAACGCAAGCAGCGCGGCGAAGTGCGTGAGGGGCGTTTTCATTTCGCGGCGTCCTTCAGGATTTGCTTGGTGAGCGTGTCGAACTCGCCGTTGGCCCGGCGGACGTAGATGCCCGTGATCACGATGGTGAAGACGATCACGGCCATGCCGATCGGGATGCCCAGCGTGGTCACGCCGGCGCCGATGGGCTGGGCCAAGAAGGGCTTGTTGAACGCGATCAGCGCGATGTAGCCGTAGTACACCAGCAGTACCGCCAGTGTCAGGCTGACGCCTAGACGGTTGCGCTTCTTTCGCAGCATGAGGTACTGAGGGTCGCGCTGTATCCTGCCGACGATGGGATCGGACATGCTTGTCTCCTGAAGATGAAATGGGTCTTGCTCGATGAGGTGGTGCGCTCCGTGCCCGCACGTTGCGGGCACAAAACGCTTGGGCACACACTTGCGCGGTGCCCACGGGGCCGTAGGCCTCAGCGGTGACGGAAGACCGGTGCCCGTTTGCTGAGGAAAGCGTTCATGCCTTCCTTTTGGCCATCGGTGGCGAATGCCGCCTGGAACAGCCGCCGCTCGTGCAACATGCCTTCGGACAGACTGACTTCCTGCGCGCGGTTCACGGCTTCCTTGGCCATCCGCACGGCCGGCGCGTTGTAGCCGGCGATCGTGTGCGCTGCCTCCAGCGTCGTTTGCAGCAGTTCAGCTGCAGGCACGATCCGGGCCACCAGGCCGGCGGCTTTGGCCTCTGCGGCGGTGATGCTCCGGCCGGTCAGGATCAGATCCATCGCCAGCGCCTTGCCAACCGAGCGGGTGAGCCGCTGCGAGCCACCGATACCGGGCAGGATGCCCAGCTTGATCTCTGGCTGCCCGAAGTGGGCATCTTCTGCAGCGATGATGAAGTCGCACATCATGGCCAGCTCGCAGCCACCGCCCAGCGCATAGCCACTCACGGCCGCGATGATCGGCTTGCCGATGGTGAGCAGTTCCTGCCATGCGGCGAAGATGTCGCGCGACTGCAGTTCAGCAAAAGTCTTGTCGGCCATCTCATCGATGTCCGCGCCGGCCGCGAATGCCCTGGGGCTGCCCGCGATGACGATGGCGCCAATGTTGTCATCCGTGTCGAAGTGCCGCAACGCAGCCACAACGTCGCGCGACATTTGCACGTTCAGTGCATTGAGGCTCTTTGGCCTGTTCAGGGTGATCAAGCCGACGCGCTCGCGCCGCTCGACCAGGATGGTTTCATAGCGCTGTGAAGGCGCGGGCACGCCAGCGGCGGGCGCCGGCTTTTCGCTTGCAGGTTTGGCCGCAGGCTGAAGGGTTGAACCCTTGGCGTTGGAAGCGGAAGGGGCGGACGGTGCGGATGGTGCGAGTGCGTTGGACATGGACGGTATCTCCTCGTTGGACTGACAAATCGGAATGGTCAAGCTGCGGTCTGCTTCTACAGCGCGCTGGCGTCTTGCGACGCCGGTTCATCGACAAGCCCGGCGGCCGGTGCGTAGTCCCCCGTTCCCGACATCAGCTCGGCGAGGATGCGCTCGCGGTGCTCATCGAGGGCCGGTGCGCGAAGCGGCGTGGCGCCATCGATGTCGGCAAAGGCACTGAGCTTGATCGGGTTGCCGGCGGTCCGGATGGCGCGCTGCGCCGCGCCCTCCACCTGGATGATCATGTTGCGCGCTTGCAGTTGCGGGTGATCGAACAACCGGTCGATGGTGTTGATAGGTGCGCACGGCACGCCCGCCGCATTGAGGCGGTCGATCCAATGAGCAATAGGCGCGGTACGCGTGATCGCCTCGATGGCCTGGACCATCTCCGGCCGATTGCGGCAGCGCAGGTCATTGCTGATGAACCGCAGATCCAGCGCCAACTGGGGGGAGTCCAGTGCATCGGCCATCAGCATGAAGAGCTGGTCGTTGCCGGCAGCGATCACGAAGCGACCGTCTTGCCCGGCAAAGGTCTCGAAGGGTGCAAGCGATGGATGGCAGTCACCCGTTCGCGTGGGCACTATGCCTTCCACGTCATAACGCGCCAGCGCCGTCTCCATGAGCGCCGCCTGGCAGTCCAGCATGCCGATGTCCACGCGTGTGCCCTGTGCGTCACGGGTTCGTTTGTAGAGCGACGAAATGATGCCAACGGCTGCGAACAGCGCGGCGCTGAGATCCCCGAAGCTCGTGCCCACGCGCGCAGGTGGCGCGTCGGGCCAGCCGGTCAGGCTCATGATGCCGCCCATGGCCTGCACCACCATGTCGTAGCCCGGCAGGTCGCTGAACGGTCCGGTGTGTCCGAAGCCTGAGATGGAGGCGTAGACGAGATGCGGATGGGTCCGCGCCAGCCGCTCGGCACCGTAGCCCAGCCTATCCATGACGCCAGGCCGGAAGTTCTCGACCAGGACGTCCGCCTGACTGAGCAGGCGTTCGAGCAGATCTCGATCCCGCGGACTTTTGATGTCCAGCGCGATGCTCTCCTTGCCACGGTTGAAGCACATGAAGTAGGCCGACTCCTGGTCTACAAACGGCCCGAATGCGCGGGTATCGTCGCCGGTCGCGATTCTCTCGATCTTGATGACGCGCGCGCCGAGGTCGGCCAGCACCATCGTGCAATACGGTCCGGCCAGGACGCGTGAGAAGTCCAGAACGGTGATGCCGTCCAGAGGGCCTTTTTTGGGGGGCCGACCTTGTGGGGTGTCCATGTGTATGTCTCCTTGTTTGTTGAATCAGGTGCCTGCAACGATCCAGCGCGCGGCCTTCTCCGCGATCATCAATGTCGGGCTGTTGGTGTTGCCGCTGGTGATCGTGGGCATGACGCTGGCATCGACGACCCGAAGCCCCTTGATACCGTGCACGCGCAAGTGGCTGTCCACCACGGATTTCGGGTCGGATGCGCGGCCCATGGCTGCGGTGCCCGCCGGATGGAAGATCGTGGTGCCGATGTCGCCAGCCAGGCGGGCCAGCTGCTCGTCCGTTTGGTACTGGACCCCCGGCTTGAACTCCACGGGGTGATAGCGGGCGAGAGCGCTCTGTGACGCGATCCGCCGTGTGACGCGCAGTGAGTCGGCGGCTACGCGACGGTCCTCGTCGGTGCTCAAGTAGTCGGGCGCAATGCGCGGGGCCTCCCGGAAATCCGCACTGCGAATCGAGACGTTGCCTCGGCTGCTCGGGTTGAGGTTGCACACGCTCGCAGTGATTGCGGGGAAATTGTGCAGAGGCTGGCCGAAGGCCTCGAGACTCAAAGGCTGTACGTGATACTGGATGTTGGGATGCAGATAAGAAGGATCACTGCGCGTGAAGATGCCCAGTTGCGAGGGCGCCATGCTCATCGGGCCGCTGCGTTTCAGCGCGTACTCCAAGGCGATCGCGGCCTTGCCCCACAAGGTAGTCGCCTGCGTATTCAAGGTGCGTACGCCCTGCACCTTGTAGACGGAGCGGATCTGCAGATGGTCTTGCAGGTTTTCGCCTACGCCGGGCAAGTGATGCACCACCGGAATCTGATGCATCTTCAGCAAGCTCTCGTTGCCAATGCCCGAAAGCTGCAGCAACTGCGGGGATCCGATGGCGCCGGCACTGAGAACGACTTCACGCGCCGCCCGGACGCTGCGTTGTTGGCCTTGTTGAATGAGCTCGACGCCGCAGCACGCTTGTTGTCCGTCTTCACCGCGCTCAAAAAGCAGGCGGCACACTTGCGCGCCAGTCCAGATTGTGAGATTGGGGCGTTGCCTGCGAACGGGTCTGAGGAAGGCCTTCGATGCATTCCAGCGCCAGCCGCTGCGTTGGTTGACTTCGAAGTAACTCACACCGAAGTTATCCCCACCGTTGAAGTCCTCGGTCGCGGGGATGCCAGCCTGTTGCGCAGCCTCGGCGAAGGCATCGAGCACCTCCCAGCGCAGGCGCTGCTTCTCCACGCGCCACTCTCCGCCCGAGCCATGCAGCGTGCCGAAGGCCGCAGTCTGTCCGCCCAGCCCCGCAGCTTCTTCGGCGTCGAGCCGGTAGTGGTCCTCGTGCGCCCGGAAGTCGGCCAGGCAATTTTCCCAGCTCCACGCCTCGTCGCCAGTGACATTCGCCCAATGCGCGTAGTCGCGAGCCTGCCCCCGCATGTAGATCATGCCGTTGATGCTCGAACATCCGCCCAGGGTCTTGCCTCTGGGATAGAGGAGTTGGCGCCCGTTGAGGCCAGGTGAAGCCTCGGTGCGAAAGCGCCAGTCCGTGCGCGGATTGTCGATGCAGTACAGATAGCCCACCGGGATGTGGATCCACGGGTAGTTGTCGGGGCCACCGGCTTCGAGCAGCAGCACCCGCCGGCTCGGATCGGCACTGAGCCGGTTGGCAAGCAGGCAGCCCGCTGTGCCGGCGCCGATGATGATGTAGTCAAAGGCCGGCGTATTCATTCATGTACTCCGAGTTCGGCAAAAGAAGTGAAGGCGTTCATTAAATTAGACCGATCGTATAGTAAATGGTAAAAAAAAGAGGCCTAGGACCTCAGGCTTGCTTGAAACATGTCAGCAAACACGCGCAGCGGCTCGCCTTGGCGTTCGAGCTTGGCGCGCAGCACGGCCCCTTCCCAACCTATCCAGAAGTAAGCCGCCCAGCGAGCGCAGTCGGCGTGCTTCGGAATCTCGCCTCTCGCCCTCGCAGCTTCCAGGCAGCGCTCAATGCGCGCCTGCCAGTCCAGCAGCACATCGGTGAGTTGTGTGCGGAAGGCCTCTGGCAAAGCGCCCATCTCTTGCCCCAGATTGCCCACCAGGCAGCCCCGCCGGAACCCGAATCGTTTCATCCCACGCTCGGCATCCCGGCAAAAGGCGTCGATGCGGTTCAGTGGTGACAGGCTTTCGTCGAGGAAAAACTGGTCGAGCTTGCGCGCGAAGTATTCAGCGTAGAGTGCGATCAATTCGGCGCCAAAGGCCTCCTTGCTCGCAAAGAAATGATAGAAAGAGCCTTTGGGTACGCCGACAGACTTCAGTATTTCGTCAATGCCAGTTGCCGAAAAACCCTTCTCGGTCAATGCAGCGACGCCTGCTCGGCACAGGGTCTCACGCGTCTCACGGTAGTCGCCGCCGGCTTTCGGCGGACGACCCCTTTTGCGAGGAAGGGCGATGGCATTGGACATCCGTTGATTATTAGACCGAACGTCTTTTAAGTCAACAGATTCTTCACACCGAGGTGTCTGGCCGGACCGGCGTACTTGCTTCAGGGTGGGCAGCGCCATACAGGCTCTTCTTCCAGCAGCCCAAGCCGTACCAGGCCATCAGCACGGGGATGGGGCACCTTATTGCATGTGCTGGCCGCCGTTGATGGCGATGTTGGCACCCGTCACGAATGCCGCTTCTTCCGAAGCCAGATAAATGATCAGGCCGGCAACTTCCTCGGGCTTGCCGAGGCGCCCCACCGGGATCTGCGGCAGGATCTTGGTGTCCAGCACTTCCTTCGGGATCGCCGTGACCATCTTGGTGCCGATGTAGCCCGGCGAGATGGTGTTGACCGTCACGTTCTTCTTGGCCACTTCGAGCGCCAGGGCCTTGGTGAAGCCGTGCACGCCGGCCTTGGCGGCCGAGTAGTTGGTCTGGCCGAACGCGCCCTTGGAACCGTTCACCGACGAGACGTTGATGATCCGGCCCCAGCCGCGCTCGACCATGCCGTCGGCGACCTGCTTGGACATGTTGAACAGGCTGTCGAGGTTGGTGCGCATCACCGCGTCCCAGTTGACCTTGTCCATCTTCTTGAAGGTCATGTCGCGCGTGATGCCGGCGTTGTTCACCAGCACCTCCACGGGACCGAGCTTGGCCTCCACCTCGGCAACTGCCTTGGCGCAGGAGTCGATGTCGGCCACGTCGCAGGGTACGGCCAGGATGTCGTAGCCGCGCTCCTTCATCTGCGTCAACCATTCGGCATGGGTCTTGTTGCCCGGCGAGTAGGTCACGGCCAGCTTGTAGCCTGCATCGACCATCTTGGTCGAGATCGTCTCGCCCAGGCCACCCATGCCGCCGGTGACCAGCACCACCCGGTTGTTCTTGTCGCTCATGTGTTTCTCCTGATTGGTTGGTAAGGAATGCCGTTCAAACTCGTTCAAGCCCGCTCGATGGCAAGGGCCACGCCCATGCCGCCGCCGATGCACAGGCCCGCCAGGCCCTTCTTGGCGCCGCTGCGCTGCATTTCGTGCAGCAGCGTGACCAGAATGCGGCAGCCAGACGCACCGATGGGGTGGCCGATGGCGATGGCGCCGCCGTTCACGTTGACCTTGGCTGGGTCGACCCCCAGTAGTTTGTTGACAGCGCAGGCCTGCGCGGCAAAGGCTTCGTTGAGTTCGAACAGATCGACGTCGCCCACGTTCCAGCCGGCGCGGGCCAGCGCCTTTTGCGACGCGGACACGGGGCCCAGGCCCATGGTGGCCGGATCCAGCCCCGTGGTGGCGAAGCTCGCGATGCGCGCCAGGGGCGTGAGGCCGAGGGCGGCGGCCTTCCTGGCCGTCATGACGACCACGGCGGCGGCGCCGTCGTTGATGCCGGAGGCGTTGCCTGCCGTCACGCTGCCTGCCTTGTCGAAGGCGGGCTTGAGGCTGGCCAGGGCTTCGGCATTGGTCTTCTTGTTGATGAACTCGTCCGCATCGAAGACGACGGGGTCGCCCTTCCTCTGCGGTATGGTGACCGGGACGATCTCGTCCTTGAACTTGCCGGCTTCCTGCGCGGCGGCGGCCTTTTGCTGGCTGGCCAGGGCCAGGGCGTCCTGCATGTCGCGGGTGATGCCTTCCTGTTTGGCAACGTTCTCCGCGGTGATGCCCATGTGGTACTTGTTGTACACGTCCCACAGACCGTCGTTGATCATGGTGTCGACCATCTTCCAGTCGCCCATGCGCTGGCCGTCGCGGCTGCCCATGAGCACGTGGGGGCTGGCGCTCATGTTTTCCTGGCCGCCGGCGACCACGAT
>Ga0207709_10001208_pt1 | contig 18555 bp, 9 predicted proteins | sample KBSM34metaG_FD_184397 | JGI IMG/M metagenome (GOLD analysis project Ga0207709, IMG submission 184397) | Miscanthus rhizosphere microbial communities from Kellogg Biological Station, Michigan, USA - KBS M3-4 metaG (SPAdes) (version 2) | ecosystem: Host-associated > Plants > Roots > Rhizosphere >...
CAGTTCGATAACTCGGGACGTTTGCGACTTCGACCTGTCCGTCCGCATCGAGTTGGGCGACGACGACGCCGACCGGCGTCTCGATGCGATGAGTGCCGGGACCGATACGATTCAAGTAGGCGAGCGTGGCAACGACGCCGATCGTGCCGTGCCCGCACATTCCCAGATAAGTCACGCTGTTGAAAAAGATGACTCCGGTCACACACGTGTCATCAACCGGCGAGCACAACAACGCACCCACGACTGCATCGGAACCGCGGGGCTCATTCACGATCGCACGGCGAAAGCCGTCATATTCGTCTCTGAACCGCTCGACTCGAGCAGAAAGCGAACCGTTGCCGAGGTCTGGCGCGCCGTCGATAACCACGCGCGTCGGTTCACCACCAGTGTGTGAATCGATCACTTTTATCCGTCGCACGGGCCTATTGAGCCACAAAAATGCTCAAAAGTCACAATGCTTTTTGGTCGATAAATCGGGTATGATGTCCGCCGCCCGAGTCTTCACCATGGCCCAGAATCCGGAGTTTCCGAAAGGCAAGTAATGCGAAAGTTTTTTCCCCTCGTTCTTCTTCTCTTGTGTACCAGTGTAGCTTCCGCACAGACACGCGATGCGGAGTGGAAGAGCTATGCGCTGCCACAAACAAACTTCGTGCGCCAGATAAACTCAGACAAGGAATTTATCTTTCGTGTTCCCGCGGACTGGAAACAGGAAGGCACGGAACTGACATTCCAGGGTCCACACTCGGCGTCAATCAGAGTCTACACACAGAAAATACCTGACGGTTATTCGTTGCGAGAGTACTTCGCCTCAATTGTCCGCGGAGTCCGAGAGCAGCCCGGCACCGCCGAGTCGATGCAGACTCGCAAGACACGACTACAGGACCTCGAAGCCCGTGAGCTCTTCTTTGAAATCGAAGACTCCGAAGGGCAAGTGATTCGCGTCATCGCCTGGGTTGCAGTGAATGGACCACTAGCAACTTCATTTAACATGCGGGTGCCTGTCGCACACGCTGCCGAAGTAGAGCCCTACTTCAAAGCAGTCGTGCAGTCAGTGATATTTCTGCGGCCGGAGCACAGAACGTTTGAGGAGCTACGAGCCTCAACGCTGAAGGCAACCGCACCCGGTCCAATTCACGAGTTCGAAAACATCGTCGCGTCTCTCAACGAGATCGGCGTGGATCGTGAGGCGGCAGTCAAGCGGCTGACATCCCTCTTTTCGACGGCTCCCGACATGGCTGTTGATCTGCTGGTGGATCGGCGGCCGCTGGTTCGGTCAGCCGCAGCTCAGGCTCTCGCACACAGCAACAACACCGCGCTGCAACCGTTTGTCTGGGAGATGATCGATGACAGCGAGCCATTCGGCGCCGAAGCTGCAGCTCGGAGCCTCGCCAGTTCACCGGATCTGATTGCACAAATTCTCAAACACTCGGCGCTCGGATACAGGACTCAGAGGATTGCTCGCATCTGGCCGTTCATGTCAAAAGAAAAGCAGATCGAGCTGTTGCAAAAACTCTTCAGCAAGACCGCCGTTCCTCTTCCGAGCCCTTCCCCTCCGAAGGAAACGGCTAAGACTGATGTAAAAGTAACCATCGCGCAGACAGCGCCAGTAAAACCAGGCGCGCCCATGCCCGACCTTAGTCAGGGTGTTTCGAACGACGCCAACGTTCAGGCCGGGGCCTTAACTCTGCTGGCCACAATCACACCCGAAGAGTTCAAGTTGCCACTCGCGCAGCTCATGGCATCGAACTACGATCCATTGATCGCGCTCGGCTTGCAGGTCGCGAACCATCGCCGCGAGTCGTTGCCGGTCGATCCGCTGTTTAAGCTCGTCGCATCATCAGACCAGCAGGTAAGCAAACTTGCGGCGCAGAGTTTGGGAATGTCTGCAAGCGTTGCTGACATTCCACGTATTGAAAGACTCGTTCCAAAAGACGCTCCGAGTGCCAAAAAAGATCTCGACGACGAACTAAAACTGTCGATCAAGAAAATTAAGTTTCGACGAGAGCTCACTGCTGCAAAGAACCAAAACGAAGCACGCGAAATCATCAACAAAGCATTATCCGATTCGGCGCTCGCCGGTTTTGCATGGCTCTACGACTGCGAAGCTACAACTTCGGGCTGTGGTCCAACCTCACCTCTCAAGAGTGACTTCGCACTGAAACCATTTGCTGAAAACCTGTTCCCGAAAAGAGTTCGGCACTACACCGCAATTCCAAGCCCGGGCCAGGCAACGCAGAAGTTTTACGAAACACTGAATGGCCTCCAGATGGACTCGCCGCGCGCGCAATCGAATGTAGTGCTCATTCTCAACGCCGTCAGGCAAACGCTAGCAAATAAATGGAGCGCTCCCGCGGAAGCCGAAACAGTGACCGAATATGCGGGGATCGATCTCAAATCGCCGATTGCATTGGGTTCGTGGACAGCAGACAAAGCTCTCGATAGCACTGCTAATGCGCAACGCCGAGCGATCGTGTTGCGGGTCAAAGATCGAGCAAGGTTCGAACGGCTCGTCGATCAATTCCAGGAGTCGAGCGGCAGCTTCACCGAGCTGACGGACTACATCGCCCTCGGTACACGCGCCATTGCCGCTCTGCCCGCGGCCCTGCCTCTCATTGCCCAGGCAATGATCGAGCGAGAGCCCTCCAAACCGAAGCGTGAACCTCTTCTGAATTACTCTGTGATTAGTGAGAGTGAGTGGAACGGGCTCCACATCAAAACAATCGAGCGTCGCTCGATCAATTTCAACTGGCAGATCGTTACAGCCGCCAGCCACATCGTTTATTTGGGCGACTACGCCATCATCACGCCTGATCTGGCAACGATTCGCGATCTGGTTACGAATGCGAACAACCCAACTGATCGTCAGACGCTGGCTGAGAACGACGAGTTTCGCAAAACCATCGAGCGTCGCGGTGAGATCGTCTATTTCAGCGATCTCAAGGCAATCCTCGCGGAGTTCACCGCCGGCACTCCCGCCGCCAATCAGGATTTTGACTACGGGATTAAGGAAAGTGGGGCTCTCAACGTCGGCAGCTCGACGTGGGAGAACACGCACCATTTCGTCTTCGAGAAAAGTGATTGGTCTAAACACCTGCTGCCTTTTAATCCGAAGGACCTGGAAGCGCCACGCGCTCTGCTACCCGCCTCGACCATCGCTTACTACTTGATGAACGTCGATGCGGCTCTTTCATTTTCCGGAAAGTCCGGAACGTTCTTCCCGGAGAACCTGCAGAGTAACTCAAAACTGTGGGGCCTCGATTTCCAAAGGGAAGTGCTCACCGAACTGGGGCCCGAATGCGGCGCAGTATTGCTCGAGCTTCCGACTTTCGGGGAATTTACTACCGGTGGCACATGGGCCACATTCTGCAAGTTGAAAAGCAATAAACTCGCCGACGCGTTAAGTGCAGGCAAACTCTTCAATGGTGTTGGACCAGCAAAAGACTTCGCGGAAATTAAAAACGGCGCCGATTCTTATTTCTTCGGAGTGCGCAGCGGATTTCTGATTTTTTCCAATCGTGAAAAAGGATTGGCGGCGCTTGATGGCAAGAGCAGTCTGTCATCGACACGTGATTATGCGAGAGCCGTGGAGAAAGTTCCCGGCGGGATCGTCGCATTTGGTGGCTACAACCTCGAAGCAGCGGTTGCGTCCGCGAGTAAAGCACCGGTCGAAGGGCTTGAAGGTCAAATCGCAAATGTGGTCCTTTCGATTGCCCGAGCTTTTCACAGTCAATACTTTTACACGGCCGCAGCAAACGGAGCTATTGAGGGTAAATCGTCAGTGGCGATGGATCGCGAGGGACGTTACTCGTCCGCCGATTTTACTTCTCTGACAAAAGAGGCAACCATCACGCTCGCCACAGTGGAACCGACGGGCGCTCCGATTGCAGATCAGAACCGGCTGAGTAGTCTCGTGCTGCGAATGCGAGCGAAAACTGCTGGTCCAATCGACAATGTCAAAGACGATCTTAAGACTGCCAATCAAACTGTCGAACAAAAGTCGGCGCAGGAGTTGATCCTGACGGTTGCCGCACGGCGAGCGGGAACAGAAAAGCCCGTTGTGTTGCCAGTCAAAGATCCCGAGTTTGCAGCGGATCTCAAAGCCACCGCGGAGTTCCCGGCCAACGACGAGAATGTAAAAAAACAAGCCACCGAGATTGCCGGCAACGATCTCGACGCCTGGAGTGTCGCGCAAAAGCTCGCTGACTGGACACACCAGAATCTTGAATGGAAATCGGTGGCCCGCGCGGACGCCGCGCAAACTCTTGCCACTCGCGAAGCAGATTGCTCGGAGTTCAGCGCGCTCTTTGTTGCCATGGCGCGATCGCTTGGCCTGCCGGCGCGCATTGTTTCCGGCCTCGCGTATAGCGGCGACACGTTTGGCGGTCACGCGTGGGTTGAAGTCTGGGCCGGCAGATGGATCGAGCTCGATCCAACGTGGGGAACCCACTATGTTGATGCGACTCATATTCGTGATACATCGACCGCTCTGGTCACATCGGCCGCCTTGAATCTTATCGACTTCGAAGTGCTTGAGGCGCGCCGAAACGTCGAAGATTTTCAAAAGACTCCCAAAGCTCTGGCCGAACACCTGCTCAAAGCTATTTCCACGGGCAACAGGTCTGATCTCGAAGCCGTGGTGGACGTTGCGACTTTAACCGATGAGTTCATGGGGGCCGGCGCATGGGCCAAATTGAATGAAGCCGAACGAGATCAGATGTCGTCGGCGTACCGCAGAGTGCTGAGCGCAATTATCGAGTACAGCAGGCTCAGCCAGCAAAAGGCGAGGATGCGTCTGATACATCTGGAGGAAAAGGGGAACGTTGCCGAGGCGATTTGCTGGCTTGGACCATCCGATTTGCTGATAAAGCTGCGCCTGGTTCGTAACAACAATCTCTGGTATCTGGTGGAAGTATGGCAGACCGACTCTCACTTCCACTCGGTTGCTGAAACTATTAGACCCACGATTACCAGTATCGAGAGCGCGCGTGCTGGAAAAAGAATCGCACCGCGGCAGACGGACCACTTTCGCGTGCTGTCCTTGGTCCAGCAGGATTCAGCCAGGGCTTTGGCCGCGGCGGATGAAGTACTCAAGACAAAGCCACAAGATCAAGGTATGCGACTGCTCAAAGCAATTGCGCTGTCGCAGTTGGAGGATAAAGAAGCTGAAGCCATTAAACTTCTGCGAGAGCTGAGCAAAGAGGATTTCGCTCCGGCAGTTTACAGACTCGCCTATTCTCTCGGCATATCCGAAGACGAGAACGAGAAAAAAGAGGCGATCACATTCTACGAGCAATACGTTCGTCTCGAACCATACGATCCGCGCGGCTTACATGAGCTTGCGGCCGCGTACGATGGCGCAAGTGATTTCGTTAAAGCCGAAAGTACATATCGAAAGTTTCTCGACCTCGATCCGGGCAATTCAATTGGCTATTCCGATCTCGTGACTTTTCTCGTAATGCGAAATCGTCTTGGCGAAGCGGGGCCGGTGCTGGTCGCTGCCGAAAAGAATGTGGGCGCTGATAGAGATGTCTTCGGAGGCGTGATGATTGATCTGGCTGACCTCGATGATTCCACCTACGCGATCAAGTTCGCCGCCAGCCAACCGGAACGCATGAAAACCAGCTCAGATGCGAACCTTGCTCTGGGTCGCATGTACACGAACAGCGGAAGATACGCTTTGGCGCTTCCGCTTTTGCACACTTCCATGCAACTGGATAACGAGTGGGACGAGCCGTACCTTGTACTGGCACTCCTTCATCGAAAGCAGTCGCGCTTTGCGGCGGCACTCAAGGCCGCCGACCAGGCCATCAAACTTGATGACCAGGATAGCGACGGTTATTACGAGCGTGCGTGTGCGCTCGCACGCCTCGGACGAATCAAGGAAGCCATGACATCGTTGGAAAAAGCTGTTGAGCTTTGGCCGGAACGGGCAGAATGGATGGCATCTGAAAAAGACCTCAAACCACTCGCAAACCTTCCCGCATTCAAAAAGCTGCTCCCACCACCGGAAAAACCTTAGCCACAGATTTCACCGATTGTCCTAAATTTCCTGCGCCACCCTGGTGCTGGGTGGGCTTTGCGTCAAAAGTCCGGATCCGCGCTTGGAACGGGTCAGTACCGTCACGCGGTAGCGTCGGGTCAGTCTCGTAAACTTCAAATATTTCTTCGGTATTGATGCACAACACCGGCCCGACGCTACCGCGTGACGGTACTGACTCGGTCCAACAGTGACTTTTGAGGCAAAGCCTATGGGTGTCACGATTTCTCGCCGAAACGAGTAGGAACAATGCTTGCTCTGTTCTCCGCCCAAAGGAGAACACCCATGAAACGCAAAGCTCTTCCGGTATTACTCGTTTTGCTTCTGCTCTCGAGCCACGCGCCGCTGGCCTTTTCTCAACAGGCGTCTTCAAACGATTGGAGCGTGGTCCAACAAATCAGGACGGACGCAAAGATTCTCGTCAAACAAAAGAACGGGAAAGAGATCAAAGGCTCCATGATCGAGGCGACCGATACCACGTTGACGATTGATCGCGACGGCAAACCGCTCGGCATCCCGCGCGCGGACGTGCGCCAGGTTCATGTCATTGAAGGAAAAGCGCAAAAAGGAAAGTGGGCATTGATTGGCGCCGGAGTTGGCGCGGGTGTTGGCGCGGCGATTGGCAGATCGAGGTACTCGCGCGATCGTGACGACAGTGAGATCTGGACTACGGTCGGTCTGATGTTCGGAACCGGAGCGGGCGCGGCAGGCGGATTCCTCTTTGGCATGAGCACGCGCAAACGCGTGATGGTCTTTGATGCACGCTGAATTATTTTGCGCCGAGTAGCGCCTGTTTTGCGACATCGAGCTCTTTGAGTTCCTCTTTGCTCAGTGAAGGGTATTCGAGATCAAGCGCGTTCAGGGTTTCGACAATCGCCGCCGCAACTACCAAACGTGTGAACCACTTGTGATCTGCCGGCACGACGTACCACGGAGCATACTCTGTTGCCGTGTGTTTGATGGTCTCTTCGTAAGCGTGCATGTACTGATCCCAGTGCTCGCGTTCGTGAACGTCGTTGATTGAGAATTTCCAGTTTTTCGCCGGGTCGTCAATGCGCGCCAGAAAGCGTTTCTGTTGTTCCTCCTGCGAGACGTGAAGGAAGAACTTCAGAATCACGACGCCGTTGTGCGTGAGATAACGTTCGAAGTTGCAGATGGCTTCAAAACGCTGCTGCCAGAGATCTTTTGTTTTTATTTTGATTGGTAGTTTCTGCCCTGCAAGAAAGTTTTCGTGGACGCGAACGACGAGCGTTTCTTCGTAGTAACTCCGATTGAAGATGCCGATGCGTCCGCGCTCCGGCAGGCGCTTCGCGCAACGCCACAGAAAATCGTGGTCCAACTCTTCGGCCGAGGGTGCTTTGAACGACGAGACCTCGCAGCCCTGCGGATTCACGCCTGACATCACATGCTTGATGGCGCTGTCTTTCCCGGCCGCGTCCATGGCCTGAAAGATGATCAGTATGGCCCAGCGATCCTGTGCGTAGAGTTTGTCCTGGAGTCTCGATAACAACTCCACACCTTCGGCCAGCGACTCCTCCGCCTCAGCCTTCTCATCCGGATCAAAGTCGAGCGTATCGTCGGGATCGACGTCCTTGAGCCGAAACTTCGCGCCGTTAGTGACGCGATACGCTTCAGCGAACCTTTTCACTTCTCGGAGAAAATTTGTGTTTTTCATTCAGTCGTCACTATCTGTCCATCATCGTTGCCTTCTTCGGAGGATACCTGACTGACGCTGATGTCGTATAGCCATAACAACCACAAACTCTTTCATCAATATAAAGAAGATGGAATACGGGAATCGATGTAGAACAGCTCGCCGAATTACACCACTGACACACGGGAAGCTATTGGGATACTGCCGAATGCGATTGATTGCGGCGTTCGTTTTCGAGAGAAAGCGGAGCCGCATCTGGATTCGCAAGCTGATACCAACGGAAGGCGGAACTTGTGCCCGCCTCAGCATCCGGTGAGAGGATGACGCGATATTTCATTTAGCTTTAGTGAGAAATCTAGCCTTTAGCCCCTTTAGCCAATTGTTCAAGCAACTCTTGCCGAAATTGCTCCCAGGGTATTTCTTCCATGCCGTTTTCTTCGTAGTAAGCCAATCGCTCTTCGACAAACGCAATGTTCGGGTCCGAAATGTCATCAGGCAGCGGAGGGATGCGGTCTCCGAGCTTATTGACGTATTCGATTTGTTCGGCCATTGACAATTCGTCGAAACCCGGCGGAGGAAATGGTACTTCTGAGGACATTCTTAATTCTCCTTGTGGAGAGTGTATAGCACGGTTAATTGCTTGGTTCAATCTAAATCTATTGATTTTCGCTTCTTCTTTTTGGCACGTTCTTCGGCGATCTCTTCACGCTCTTCTTGCAACCCCAATCGCATCGCGTCGAATGCTGGAAGACTGTTGATTTTCGGCATTGGGGTGTTGCCTTTAACTGAAAACCAGATGATGCGGTTCAGGATTTCGGGATCAGCCATATCTGCATGGGCGAGATCCTGTTCTTCGGTTCGTTGCATCCAGTAGGCCGTCGCAGCGTCACGTGCTGGTGGTGTAATCAGATTGTCGAGAGCGACATTCGGAAGCAGAGCTTTGTATGGTCTGAGATCCGGTTCAGCGCGAAAGATGTTGATTGGCGTTGCAGTCGCATCGAGTTGGTTCATCGGTTCGATGCTGAGGAGCAATTCGATCGTCCTGATCAAACTCACCGTGTTATGAAACTCGTGAATCAAAGCGCCCGGTCGATTGTAGGCGCTGATTATTAACGCCACTGACCGATGTGCATCGACGTGATCTGGTCCATCCTGCGCGTCGTCTTCAACAACGATGATTGCCGTGTCCTTCCAATAAGGACTGTTTGAAACTGCTTCGACCAAAAGTCCAACACCGTAATCGTTATCGGCGACGTAAAATTGCGGCGTCGGTTTGCGTGCCGAAATGCCATCAGTGTGATCGTTCGGCAATCGCAATGTCGAAAGATGCGGCATACGATCCTCAAGTCCGGCGGCACGCTCCTTCACAAACATCTGAAACTCCGCCAACCAGGCGCCTAACCGCGAGTTGCCGCGAAATCGCGAATCTGCGTGAGCATCGCTGATTAGAGCACTAACGTTACTCTCACGCGCCGCGCGATAAGATTCCACCGTCATCGAGTCGGGCGTATCCATATCGAAGTTGCGATAGTAAGGATTGAAACGACCTTCAAGCGATTTCTTAGTTCCAAAAGCCGAGATCGTTGGCGTAAGGTCGGGATAAGTTTTGGCGCGATTGTTTCTGATCGCGTTTACATCCGCCTCTGAAAGCGTCGCGACAAACTCGCCGTAGTTGTAATGAGTCAACCGAGCACGCGCCGCCGCGTCCCAGAGGTAGAGCGTCTCCGGCTCGGCAACGTCGCGAGCACCGTTCAGATAAGGAATGTACCGCTGCATGAACTTCGCGATCTCCACACTGGTTACGCCCGGTTCAAACATCGAAGGCACGTTGCGAACAGGCTCGTAATTCGGCAACCGATTGAAACCCTCAAAATCGTAAGTGCGCCCGCGCCGGCTGTAATTCCAGCGAAACGCTTTATCGAGGTAATCAGTGGAGAACGCGGCGGTGGACCAGTTATGACCGTCAGGACTCGCCTCGGAATTCACGAAGAACCGATCGAAGAGTCCAAAGCGAAGCGCGAGCGCACGATGGTTTGGCGTGATCTCCTGGCGTTGTCCGTTCGGCCTGGCTGCCGCACCGCCGGCGCCGAAGATCGCGAGTGAAGCGTCGCCATCAGCCTTCGTGCCGTCACCTGACTTCTCCACATCGCCAAACACCTGATCATAAGTTCGGTTTTCCTTGATGATGTAAATCACATGCTTGATCGGCGAACGACCGGCAAAGAGACTTGTTTGACGCTGGCCCAGCAACCCGTTGTTGCGCATTACCTGCTGCGTGTAGCGAGCCAGTGCCGGATCGTCAGGCATATTGACGGCGCTGATGTTCCCGACAACAATCGCCGCACTGTACTGTCCGCCCTGTCCTCCAGACCGACCACTACCCGCGGGGAAACGCTCGTTCGGCGCATTGGGAACACGGCCCGAGTTGTCGACCACCATCGAGGAATTCTGAACGCCAGTTCCCTTTCCATTGCCGATGAAGAGCGTTTGTCCAACAACGGCGACCGCCGACGGATACTGCCCTGTTGGAATGAACCCACGAACCTTGCTTCGCTCGTCTCCCCAAAGTTCGCCGCGTGCTTTGCCTGATAGTTCAACAACTGCAACCGAGTTGCTGTGCGCATTCGCGACGTAAAGATCGTCGCCCCGCAACGCCAAACCTTCCGGACTGTTGCCGGGCGGCACGCTTTCCGACAAACGCACGCTGATACGTTCGATCTCTTTGTCAGTCTTCGTATCAACAACAGATACGCTGTCGTCATTTGAATTCGCGACGTACAATCGCGTGCGCGTGGGATTCAGAATCATCACCGTCGGATGTCGACCAACCGAAAGCCATGACACAGGCTGTCCGGGTCGAACGACTGCAACGGAGCTGTCGTTCCAGCAAGTCACATAAGCCTTGGCGTTCCCATTTTGATCCGGCACAACAGCGACACCATACGGATAGACCCACTGTTCACTATCGGGATTAAATCGGAGATCGACGCGAATGAGTTTTCGACTCCCGCGCAAATCCTGAATGACGCCCAAACTGTCGCCAAGATTATTGGCGACGAAGAGCGTGTTGGCATCAGGACTGATAGCGATTCCAGTCGGGTAGACAGGCGCGCGATCGCTGTTGTATCGCGGCGAGTTTGCAGCGAAAGCAAACCCGGTCACGTCAATGAATGGAGCTTCGACATTCGTGTTTGGACCAGGCGACGCGGGCGTAATCGGAGTTTGACTGTCAGGACGAAAGCGGAAGATCCAGATCTTGTTTTCAAATCCACCCGAAACATACAAAGCGTAAGAGCCATCGTCGTCAGCCCTGGACGAAAACACAACCCCCACATTCACACTCTGCGGTGAAGGAAAATAAACATTCTGAATCACCGCCGCAGGGTTTGCGTTGAGATCGATTACTGCAAGCGACTGCTGACCACGATTCGCCGCCGCGTTGAACTGAACACCGTAACCGCTATTCACCGCGATTAAGAACCGGCCCGCGCCGCCGGGTCCTGACTTGTCAGGACTGCGGACTAGATCCACCGGCAACGCGCCGACCGCCGGCTGTCGTGTCGTCAAGTCCTGCACGAGAGTACCGGCAGGAGTGATTGGTCGTCCCTCACTCGCAGGCTCATCCGGACCTGCTGACGACGACGCGCCTGCAAACGATCCGACGAGCAGGCAGACTGTAAGCAAAAAAGTGAGCAGTATGTAATTACGATGTCTGGGGTTCATTGGCGTCGGAGTTTATCCACAAAAAAGCGCAAAAGCCACAAATCAATGAAGGGGAAAGCCCCGGCGGACCAGGCATCCTCCGGGGCTATTGTGCATTTTGGCGGGAATGCTCCGAACGAGCATCTGCGCGATACCGTACTCTACATGTGCTAAACGAAAGTTACCGGCGCGTGAATTAATAGTTAAGTGGTTTAGATCCGAAAATTTAAATCCATTGTGAAAATATTGAGGAAACAACCGCGCAGGATTTCACAGCTACTAAGCACCAACGTCATTACAGGCCGCTCGCCTTCCGGAGGCTCACGTGCGGGGCGACGTGTATAATGGCGTGACCAAAAAATGAACCAACTCGTACGGTTTCTGTTCGGACATGAGCAGGCCGTTTTTACTAACGGCCGCTTCGGATTTGATGTGCGTCCGAGAGCCGTAATACTGGTTCTGCTTGTTCTTCTCGCCGCCGCCTTCATTTATTTCATTTATCTAAGACCACGTATTCGTCTTCCGAAGAAGACAACTGCAGCCCTCATTGCGCTGCGAGCCACATTGCTGCTGTTGATGGTGACGTTGTTGCTGCGACCGGTGGTGGTTGTCTCTTCAGTGATTCCGCGCAGCAGTTATGTCGCGATGGTTGTCGACGATTCTGTCAGCATGAAACTGCGCGACGTGCCTGGCGGCGCAACTCGTCTCGACAGCGTCAAGCAGGCGCTGCTTAACACCGGACAGGACTCGTTTCTGAATCGCCTCGAGAAGAAGTTCAAAACAAATCTTTACGGTTTCTCCGGATCACTTTCACGACTGAAAGACGGCAACGATCTTTATGCAGAAGGACGAACGAGCGATCTCGCCGGCGCGCTCGACGAAACGATCAAGCGTTCTTCGGGTATGCCGCTTTCCGCGGTGGTGCTTGCGACCGATGGCGCGTCGAACGTGCCGCGCGATCTCGCAGCAGTGTTGAGAGAACTGCGCGCGCGCGATATTCCGGTTTTCACTGTCGGCGTGGGCAATACGGCGAAGCCGATGGACGCCGAACTGACCCGCGTGAACATGCCGCGCCGAGTTCTGGTTGGTTCGAGATTGAACATCGAGACGATCGTTGGTCTGAGTGGTTACGGCGCGACGAAAGTGTTGCTCGGCGTGCGTGAAGATGGTCGCGCTGTTAAGACAGAGGAATTCAACCTGCGCGGCAATGATACGCAGGCGATCAATCTCGAGATCACGCCGACTACGCCAAGTGTTCATCGATACACGGTTGAAGTCACGCCACTCGACGGCGAGATAACCGTCGACAACAACAAGCAGGACTCGCTAGTTGAAGTGATCGAAGGACCACTGCGAATTCTGCACGTCGAAGGTGAGCCGCGCTGGGAGCTCGGCAAGATTCGCGAGTCGATCCAGCCGAATGAGAAGAACGTCACGCTCGTCTCGCTGCAACGCACTGGTGAGAACAAGTTTTATCGCCAGGGCATCGGCAACCAGAATGAGCTGGTTACTGGTTTTCCAAAGACTGAAGAAGAGCTGTTTTCTTATGACGGGCTGATCATTGGCAGCGTCGAGGCCGGCTTTTTCACTGCCGATGAATTGCGCAGCATCGAGGCTTTTGTCGCGCGACGTGGCGGCGGCATGCTTTTTCTCGGAGGCCGCCTCGCGTTTGATGGCGGCAAGTATAAAGGCACAGTCATCGACGACCTCTTGCCTGTTTCACTCACTGGGCTTCCAGTTGACGACGCAAATTCGTTCGCACCGGTCTACAAACCCGTGCTCACGGGCGCGGGCCAGGCGCATCCCATCACGCGACTGAACGAAGATCGCGGTGCGAATCAAAAAACGTGGAACGAATTGCCTCCGATCTCCGTGTCGGAAGTGCTGACGAATGTTAAGCCGGGCGCTTCCGTGTTGCTCGAAGCGCGGCGTGTTGAAGGTGCGGCGCAGGTCGCGCCTTTGCTGGTCCAACAACGTTATGGCCGCGGGCAAACGCTGGCCCTCACCGCGGCCGACACATGGCGCTGGCGCATGAGAAGCGATTCAAAGAACAACGCGCACGAAACATTCTGGCGGCAGATGTTGCGCTATCTCGTTAGTGGCACGCCCGAACAGGTTGAGATCGGGACGGAGAAAGAAGTCTATGCACTGGACGACAACGTACAGATAGTCGCCGACATTCGCGACAAGAAATTTAATCCAGTGCCCGACGCGCATGCGACCGCGCGTGTGACTAAACCATCGGGGCTGGTTGTCGATGTGCCGCTGAAGTTTACGACGCTGAATTCGGTAAATACGTACGCCGGAGAATTCAAGGCGGATGAACTGGGCCAACACCGCATCGAGTTGATTGGCAACAGCGCGACGCTGGGGGCTTTGAGTGCGAAGTCAAACATGCTGGTCAGCGATCTCAATCGCGAATACTACAGCGCCGCGCAGAACAGCGATCTCTTGAAACGCATCTCGGCTGAGACTGGCGGGAAGTATTACACGCCTGCTGAAGCGCAGTCGTTGCTGGACGATCTGATTTATCGTCAAACGCCTTATTCCGAGCGTGTTACTAAAGATCTTTGGGACATGCCGGTGAATTTTTTGCTGATTGTTGGGTTGTTGAGTGCGGAGTGGTTTCTGCGCAAGCGTGAAGGGTTGGCCTAAGGAGCCACGGATTTGTACGGATCAAAGCCACGGATTTTGGTTTTAGGTTGTTTGGCGGTCGCGACAGCGTGGGTGACGTGTGGACAGACGGCGAAGAAGGCGGTGCAGGTTGATCCGAATAAGTATGCAGTCATTATTAATGGACCGGGTGGAGAGGCTACCTACACAAAACAGTTCGAGGAGTGGACCGGCCAGTTGAGATCGGTGTTGTCGGATCGTTACGGGTTTGACGCTAAACACATCACGGTGCCGCGTGCGACTGCGGAAGAAGTGAAAGGCACTTTTGCGACACTGAAGACTCAGTTAGACGCGAACAATGTGCTCTTTGTATTTCTCATCGGACACGGTTCTTTCGATGGGAAGGAATCGAAGTTCAATCTGATTGGACCAGATCTTTCGGCTTCGGAATACAACACGCTGCTCTCCTCTCTCCCGACGAAGCGTGTGGTTGTTTTCAATATGTCGAGTGCGAGCGGCGAGTTCATCAAGAGTCTCGCGGCGAAAGGGCGGATCGTCGTCACTGCCACCCGAAATGGACAGGAGACGAATGCGACGCGGTTCACTGGCTTTTTCATCTCCGCGTTGAACGCCATTGACGCCGATACAGATCAGGATGGGCACACTTCAGTCCTGGAAACATTTGTTTACGCGAACCGTCTCACCGGCGACTTCTATAAACGTGCCGGAAGGCTCGCGAGCGAGCATGCGCTTATCGACGACAACGGCGACGGCGTCGGACACGAAAAGGTCGAAGCTGGTGAGGGTTTGTTAGCACGCGCGACGTATCTCGATTCGTTGAGCATCGACGAGGCAGCGGCAACTGCTGCCTCCGGCAGACTCCTCAAAGAGCGCACGCGACTGGAAAGCGAGATTGAACAACTGATCGCTCGCAAAGGCATCACGCCCGAAGCCGAATATGAAGCCACGCTCGAGCGTCTGTTTATTGAACTGGCAAAGGTGAATCGATCGATCAGGCAAGCGGGATCATAAGATGAAGAAGTTTCACGCAAAGACGCAAAGGTGCCGAATAAGACGCAATGGAAAGCCAATGTCATCTTTGCGTCTTGTTTTGAACCTTTGCGTCTTTGCGTGCCTGCTTCTTCTCCTGGTACTGAGTGCTGCAGCTCAAGCACCGGAAACGCGTGGTCTCGCAGAACTCAAGAAGGGCGACTACGACAACGCTTTCAAACTCCTCAGCGCCCGGCTCGTTTCAAAACCCGACGATGCGGTGGCCCAGCGAGCCTTGCTGCGCGTCTACATCGAAACCGGCCGCTACGCCGAAGCCGAAGCAACCGCAAAACGCTTTCTCCAGAAAACACCCGACGCCGGCTCGGTCCGCCACGAACTCGCCGAAACGCTCGCCATCACCGGTCGCTACACCGAAGCAATCGCCGAGTTTGAACGCGCCGCCGCCGATTCCGCAAAAGCAGACGCGGTCGCCGATAAACTAGAAAGCGATCTGCGTCGCGCTGAAATTCTCGAACTCATAGGCCAGGAAGATCGCGCCCGCGCAATCTACGAAACTTTCGTCAAACACTACACAGACAAGGATCCCGAAGCGGCGCGTGAACTGACACTCGTTGCACGCGCCCTCGTCCATCTCGAGCGATATCAGGATGCAAACGACATGTATCGCTCCGCCATCGAGGCCGATTCCGGTTATCTGGAAGCGCAACTCGGCGCCGGTGAGTTGTTCACTGAAAAATATGCCTACGGCGACGCCGCACTCTTTCTCGAAGATGCATTCAAGATAAATCTAAACAGTGCCCGCGCGTTTCTCGATCTCGCACGCAACAAACGACTCGACGGCGATGCTGAAACACAAGCAGCTCTCGCGAAGGCACTCTCGATCAATCCGAATCTCGTCGAAGCAATCTCGCTCAAGGCTGCGCTAGCTCTCGAAGCCAGCCAACTCGATGATGCTTCAGCCGAAATCGACAAGGCCCTGAAGATCAATCCGCACTCACTCGAAGCACACTCGCTTCGTGCCGCAATGCTTTACTTGCAGGACAAGGATTATGAACCGGAAATCGCTGCCACACTCGCGATTGGTCCAAAGTACGGCGGCGTCTACAACACGCTCTCTCATTACGCGACCATCACGCGTCGCACGGAACAAGCCGTGCAGTTCGCCCGACGCGCAACCGAGATCTCTCCACGCTTGTGGGACGCGCACCTCAACCTCGGGATGTCGCTGCTGCGGCTCGGCCAGATGGAACCGGGCCGTGAAGCAGTCGAAAAAGCTTTCAAGGGAGACCCATTCAACATCTGGGCCAAGAACACGCTCGACTTGCTCGATTCGATGCGTGACTTCAAAGAAACAAAGAGTGGCTCGTTCATTATCAAAGCGTCGTCGCAGGAAAGTGATGTGCTTGCGCCTTACGCTGCGAGTCTTCTCCAGGAAGCCGCCGCCAAGCTGACCGCGAAATATAAGTTCACGCCAAAAGGGCCGGTCATCATCGAGATCTTTCAGAATCACGAAGACTTCGCCGTGCGCACTCTAGGCATGCCCGGACTCGGCGCGCTCGGAGTTTGTTTCGGTTTTGTCATCGCACAGGATTCACCGTCGGCGCGTGAAGCGGGCGAATTCAATTGGGGCAGCACACTCTGGCACGAATACACACACGTCATCACGTTGCAGATGACTGACTATCGCATTCCGCGCTGGTTCTCGGAAGGCCTCTCGGTTTACGAGGAACGACGCGCGCGGCCGGGCTGGGGTGACGATTGGAATCCACTGTTCGTGCGCGCGTTCATGGAAAGGCGTTGGTTCAGGATGGCGGATCTCGATGCCGGCTTTATGCGTCCAAAGAGTGCGCAGGATCTTCCGATCGCATATTTCCAGGCGTCGCAGGTTTGTGAGTTCATCGCTGAGAAGTATGGCTTCGACGCGATACTCCGCATGCTGGCGCTCTATCGCGACAAGGTGCGTACACCGGAAGTGCTGCAGCAGGTTTTGAAACTCACCGAAAGCGATTTCGATCGTGAGTTTGCCGCGTACATCGAAGGCAAAGTCAGACCATTGCAGCAAGCCCTGGCCACGCAAACCAACATCGCCGCGTCGCTATCGAAAGAAGAAGTGCTCAAGATGCTCGCGACTCAGGACACGTTTGCACTTCGCATTCGCGCGGCTGAGTTGCTTGCGGCTGATGGCGACACAGACGCGGCTGTTACTCATTACATTCGCGCGCTCGAACTCTTTCCTTACGTCACCGGCGCGGGAAACCCGTACGAGTCGCTGGCGAAGCTTCTCGAACAGAAGGGCGACAAAGCTCAGGCCGCTAAAGTCCTGGAGGGTTTAGTAAAAACTGACGAGAACAATCTCGAAGCGTTGAAAACAATTGCGCGCATTCGTCTCGCCCTCGGCGAACAGCGACAGGCGGTCGATGCTTTGCTGGCCAGCTTTTACATCAATCCATTTGATTACAAGCTGCACACGCAGGCGGGTGAGTTGAGCGTCGAGCTGAAGGATTATGCCACCGCGTTGACGGAGTTTCAGGTCGCGCTGGCCCTCGCGCCGCCGAACCTCGCGGAAGCAAACTACAATATAGCCGCGGCCTATCACGCCCTCGGCCGCCAGCCGGAAGCGAAGCGCGCCGTGTTGCGCGCACTCGAAGCCGCGCCGCGTTACGAGAAAGCTCAGGAGTTGTTGTTACGAATCGTGGGACAATGAGTATCCACAGATTACGCAGATTGTTTACTGTATCTGTGTAATCTGTGGATGGATCGGGGAGAAAATGGCGGTTGAACAGTTAACCATTTCCGACGAGCAACTGCTCGACAAACTCGGCACCGCGCGCGAACGCCTGTTGCGCGAAATCAGAAAAGCCATCATCGGACAGGACGAAGTGGTCGAACAGGTCCTGCTCGCGCTCTTTGTCGGCGGCCATTCGATCATCACCGGCGTTCCGGGGCTTGCAAAAACCCTGCTCGTGCGGACCATCGCCAGCGTGCTCGACCTCACGTTCAAGCGGATCCAGTTCACGCCCGACTTAATGCCCGCCGACATCACAGGCACGGAGATCATCGAGGAGGATCGCGCGACTGGTCGTCGCGCTATGCAGTTTATTCCTGGTCCAATCTTCGCCAACATCGTGCTGGCTGACGAAATCAATAGAACACCGCCAAAAACGCAGGCTGCGCTGCTCGAAGCAATGCAGGAAGGTCGCGTGACTGTTCAGGGTGTTAGCTACGATCTGCCGCGACCGTTTCATGTGCTGGCGACGCAGAATCCGATCGAGATGGAAGGAACGTACCCGCTGCCCGAAGCTCAGCTCGATCGGTTCATGTTCAATGTGAAGATTGGATACCTGCCGGAAGAGGAGGAAGTGGCGGTTGTAAAGCAGACGACGTCGCCGCAGGACTACGAGTTTCAGCGGTTGATGTCCGCGGATGAGATCATTGCGTTTCAGCGACTCGTCAGACAAGTTCCGGCCTCCGACACTGTTGCGCGCTATGCAGTGAGACTTGTTAATGCGAGCCGGCCCGGAACACCGCCCGCGCCTGA
>Ga0207709_10001212_pt1 | contig 18545 bp, 15 predicted proteins | sample KBSM34metaG_FD_184397 | JGI IMG/M metagenome (GOLD analysis project Ga0207709, IMG submission 184397) | Miscanthus rhizosphere microbial communities from Kellogg Biological Station, Michigan, USA - KBS M3-4 metaG (SPAdes) (version 2) | ecosystem: Host-associated > Plants > Roots > Rhizosphere >...
GGTGGTGATGAACAGGCCGCCGGCCTTCTCGGCCTCCTTGCCCATGGCCAGCGCTTCGGACGACAGGATGCCGCCCGCGAAGAACTTCGCGCCCTGCTGCTGCGAGGCTTCCTGCACCTTGCGCACAGCGGTCGCCGGCTTGCCTTCGGTGTCGAGCACCGTGTAGGCCAGCGGACGCTTCAGCACGCTGCCGTATTGCTCGATGGCCAGCTTCATGCCCAGGTCGGCGAACTTGCCATTGGCAGCGAACGCGCCCGACATGGGCACCGGGCAGCCGAAGCGGATCGCATCGGCCGATTGGGCGAAGGCGGCGCGACCGGCCAGGAGCGAGGCGGGAGCGGCCGAGAGGGCGGCGAGTTGAAGAAGTTGTCTGCGTTGCATGGAGGAACTCCGGTCGTAGTGAAGAGGAGAAAAGAAGCGAGGGAGAGCAGGCGCCGGCAAATTTAAGCGGATAAATAGGATTAATATGCTGGTAAAAACCCGCTAGCAAGCCCTGTGCCCAAAACCAGACCACCCCTCTGCATCACGCCGTTTAAGATCGCGCGCTGTTGCGCATCCCGCGCATCTCCCGATGGGCATGGAGCGTTTCAATGAGAGTGGGAGAGAACCGTCCCAAGCGGCAGAAGCTCTCGGACGTCATCGTCGAGGACGTCAAGCGCTGGATCGTGGCGGAGCGCAAGCAGCCCGGCGACCGGCTACCGAACGAGAAGGAATTGATCGAGCTCTTCGGCTATTCGAAGAGCACGGTGCGCGAGGCACTGAAGGCGCTGGAGGTGCGCGGGCTCATCGCCATCCGCACCGGCCCCGGCGGCGGCGCGTACCTGCAGCAGGTGTCGGTCGAGCATGCCTCGGAGCCGCTGCGCAACTTCCTGCACTTCCATCACCTCGACGGGCATCACATCTACCAGCTGCGCAAGGTGCTGGAGCCCGAGCTGGCGGTGAGCGTAATCGGCAAGCTGACGCCCTCGCAGTTCGAACGGCTCGAAGAAAACGTGCGCCTTTGCACCATCGAGCCCGCCAACGAGGACGAATTGCGCACGCAGCGCGAAGCCGAACTGGCCTTTCACACCATGCTGGCCGAGGCCTGCCCCAATCCGGTGCTGTCCTTCATGTGCCGCTTCCTGAACGACCTGCTGCGCGACCTCGTGGTCTATAAGAAGGCGCTGGACCATCACCACTTCGGCGAGACGAACGTCGACTACCACACGCAACTGCTGGCCGCCTACCGGCGCGAAGATGCCGACGAAGTGCGGCGCCTGATGACCGAACACATGGTCGATGCCGAACAGCACATGCACGAGATGGAGGCGCACATCGGGGCGAAGCATCTGTTGCTGCCGAGCGGGCAGCGTTAAATTTTTCAGGGCGCGTGCACAGGCCGCCGGGTACTCCCCTCCGCGAATGTCCCCCGGCCTTTGGCCTCCTCCTTTAGCTTGTGCCGGCCTATCAACCAGTGCTCTGAACGATCCCGCGCCGCTTCAGGCATGGGCCTTTTCCAGACACGCCTGAAACGCCAATACCGCCCGTGACGGTTTCGGCGACCGCCGCAGCAGGCTCACGAACCGGCACGCGTAATTGAAGCGCGCCGGCAGCACCGCCTTCATGAGCCCGCGCTGCTCGAACGCCTGCGCATAGTGGTCGGGCAGGAAGCCGAGGAAGCGCCCCGAGAGGATCAGCGTCGCGATCGCCTCCTGGTCGAAGCCGGTGGCCTTGCGCGACAGCTTGGCGCGGTGGCTCAGCTCCATGTTGGGCGAGTGGTAGCCCAGCCCCGCGAAATGATGCGCGCCAAGCTTCGACCAGGTGAGCTTGGCATGCGGGCTGTCGAACAGCGGATGGCCCCTGCCGCAGTAAAGCAGCATCGTCTCGTCGAACAGGTCCGCATACACGAGGCTCTTCGAAGTCCGGTGCGCCGGGATGATGCCGATCTGGAAGTTGCCCTCCAGCACGCCCTGCTCGATCGCGTTGATCGAACCCACATGCACCGCCAGGCTCACCTCCGGCGCGATCTCGGTGAAGCGCGCGATTGCCTCGCCGATGCGCGCCTTCGGGTTGGTCGCGGTCTTGTCGAACAAGGCCACGTCCAGTTGTCCGCCCATGCGGTTGTGGATGTCGTCGATGCTTCCGCGGAAGGCATCGACCGAGGCCAGTAGCCGCAGCGTCTCGTCGTACACGCGCTGCCCCTCGGCCGTGAGCGCGAAGCCCGCCCGGCCGCGCCGGCACAGCACCAGGCCGAGCCGCGTTTCCAGGTCTTTCACATGGCGGCTCACGGTGGAGGTGCCGATGTTCAGCTCCAGTTCGGCCGCGGCCATGCCGCCGCAATCGACCACGCTCTTGAACACCTTGAGCAGCCGCAGGTCCATGTCGCTGAGCTGCCCCAGAACGGCGCGGCTGCGGGTGCTCCGGGCACTGTTCTGGGCCTTCTCTTTTACTTGCATGAACTGTCAAGTGAACATTGATATTGCGCCATTCTCCACACTGAAGGCTCTGCGAACAATCGGCACATCCCATCACCCCCGGAGCCCGCCCCGTGCGGGAAGCGCCATGACCCTCGCCACGCCCGCCATCGAACCGACGCCCGCCCTGCGCACCGACGCCGCCTGGCTCGACGCGCACTGGATGCCCTACACCGGCAACCGCAACTTCAAGGCCGATCCGCGGATCATCGTGGAGGCCAAGGGCGCCTACTTCACCGACGCCGACGGCCGCAAGATCTTCGACGGCCTCTCGGGCCTGTGGTGCTCGGGCCTCGGCCACGGCCGCCCCGAGATCACCGAAGCGGTGAGCCGCCAGATCGCGAAGCTCGACTACTCGCCCGCCTTCCAGTTCGGCCACCCGCTCTCGTTCGAGCTGGCCAACAAGATCAAGGAGCTCACGCCCGCCGGCCTCGACTACGTGTTCTTCACCGGCTCGGGCTCCGAAGCCGCCGACACCTCGCTGAAGATGGCGCGTGCCTACTGGCGCACCAAGGGCCAGGCAAGCAAGACGCGCCTGATCGGCCGCGAGAAGGGCTACCACGGCGTCAACTACGGCGGCATCTCGGTCGGCGGCATCGCGGCCAACCGCAAGCTGTTCGGCCAGGGCGTCGAGGCCGACCACCTGCCGCACACGCAGCTCGCATCGAACGCCTTCACGCGCGGCATGGCCGAGAACGGCGCCGAGCTGGCCGACCGCCTGCTCGACCTGATCGCGCTGCACGACGCCTCGAACATCGCGGCCGTGATCGTCGAACCCTTCGCGGGCTCGGCCGGCGTGGTGATTCCGCCCAAGGGCTACCTGAAGCGCCTGCGCGACATCTGCACCGCGAACAACATCCTGCTGATCTTCGACGAGGTCATCACCGGCTTCGGCCGCTGCGGCGCGCTCACGGGCGCCGAAGCCTTCGGCGTGACGCCCGACATCATGAACATCGCCAAGCAGGTCACCAACGGCGCACAGCCGATGGGCGCGGTGGTCGCCAACAAAGAGATCTACGACACCTTCATGGCCGCCGGCGGCCCCGACTACATGCTCGAGTTCCCGCACGGCTACACCTACGGCGCACACCCGGTGGCCTGCGCCGCGGGCATCGCCGCGCTCGACGTGCTGCAGAAGGAAGACATGATCGGCCGCGTGCAGGCGCTGGCGCCGCACTTCGAGAACGCGGTGCACAGCCTCAAGGGCAGCAAGCACGTCGCCGACATCCGCAACTACGGCCTCGCCGCGGGCATCACCATCGCCGCGCTGCCGGGCGAACCCGCGCGCCGTCCGTACGAGATCGCGATGAACTGCTGGAAGAAGGGCTTCTACGTGCGCTACGGCGGCGACACGATCCAGCTCGCGCCACCTTTCATTGCGGAGAAGGCGGAGATCGATCGAATGGTCAACGCACTGGCCGACGCGCTGGCCGAGACGGCCTGATCGGAGGCCGGGTCCTACAGGCGGCGCGCCGGCCGCCTTCCAATAATCGGCGCAATGACGGCATTGCGCAGCGATATCCCTGCCCGCCTCGACCGCCTGCCGTGGTCGCGCTGGCATTGGCGCGTGGTGATCGCACTGGGCGTGGCCTGGGTGCTCGACGGGCTCGAAGTCACGCTCGTGGGCTCCATCGGCGCGGTGCTGGAGCGGCCCGACACGCTCGGGCTCACGGCCGGCGAGATCGGCCTCTCGGGCTCGGTGTACGTGGCAGGTGCGGTGCTCGGCGCCCTGCTCTTCGGGCGGCTCACCGATCGGCTCGGACGCAAGAAGCTGTTTCTCGTCACGCTGGTGGTCTACACCATTGGCACGCTGGCCACCGCGTTCTCCCCCGACTTCGCCTTCTTCGCGCTGTGCCGCTTCGTCACGGGGCTTGGCATCGGCGGCGAATACGCGGCCATCAATTCGGCCATCGACGAGCTGATTCCGGCGCGCGTGCGCGGGCGCGTCAACCTCGCGATCAACGGCAGCTTCTGGATCGGCGCGGCGCTGGGCGCGGCGCTGAGCCTCGTGCTGCTCGATGCGCGCGTGATCGGCCCGGTGTGGGGCTGGCGCGCAGGCTTCGCGCTGGGCGCGGTGCTGGCTGTGGCGATCCTGCTGGTGCGGCGCCACGTTCCAGAGAGCCCGCGCTGGCTCGTTGCGCACGGGCGGGCCGATGAAGCCAGGCGCATCGTCGAGCGAATCGAGGCCGAGGTCGAGGCGCAGCACGGACCGCTGCCCGCGCCGCAAGGCCATGTGAACTACACGGCCGCGCGCCCCAACAGCCCGCCGATGCGGGAAGTGGCGCGCGTACTGCTCAGGCGCTACCCGCAGCGCAGCGTGGTCGCATTGGCGCTGATGATCTCGCAGGCCTTCTTCTACAACGCGATCTTCTTCACCTATGCGCTGGTGCTCACGCGCTTCTATGGGGTGCCCGAAGGTGACGTGGCGCTCTACATCTTTCCGTTCGCACTGGGCAACGTGCTCGGGCCGCTGCTGCTGGGGCCGCTGTTCGACAGCGTGGGACGGCGACGGATGATCGCGCTGACCTATGTGCTCGCGGGCGTCGGCCTCGCGCTCACGGGCTGGGCTTTCATGATGGGCTGGCTCGATGCGCGCAGCCAGGCGATGTGCTGGTCGGCGGTGTTCTTCCTGGCTTCGGCGGCGGCGAGCTCGGCGTACCTCACGGTGAGCGAGGTGTTTCCGCTCGAGATGCGGGCCATCGCCATCGCGATCTTCTATGCGGTCGGCATGGGCGCGGGCGGCTTCGCTGCGCCGCTGCTGTTCGGCCTGCTGATCGAGACCGGCAGCCGGGGTGCGGTGATGGTGGGCTACGGCATCGGGGCGGCGCTGGTCATCGTCGCGGGGCTGCTGGCCCTGCGCCATGCGGTCGACGCAGAGCGCAAGCCGCTGGAGGAGGTGGCACCGCCGCTGTCGTCCGAAGCCGGCGGCGAACGCTGACCATCAGTCTCTACAGCGCGCAGGTGCGAAAGCCGAAGAAGCCGTCGTCGCGATGAGGCAGCGCAAAGCCGCGGCGGCGCGGCGAACGCAGGCGCGCACGCGTCGCGAACGAAGCCCCGCGCAGCACGCGCGCGCGGCCGAAGGCTGCCGCAGGATCGAATTCGCCTCCCGCGCTCCACGGGTCGGGCCGGTAGCCCGGCCACGGCTGCAGGGTGCCCGCCGTCCATTCATGCACGTCGGCCCAACGGAAGCCGCGCCGCGCGGCCGTGTGCGCCGCGATCTCCCATTCGACCTCGGTCGCGATGCGACGTCCGGCCCAGCGTGCCCAGGCATCGGCCTCCCACCAGCTCAGGTGCACCGCACTGTGGTGGCCGGCCGCGCGCACCGTCGCGCCGAAGCGCTGCTGCAGCACCGAACCGCCGGTGCCGCTGCGTGCTCCGCCGATCTGTTCGACGTGGCGAGGCCCGCGTCGGCCCTCGGCCTGCGCAGCCAGCCAGCGCCAGCCTTCGCCGTGCCACAGCTCCTCGCGGTCGTAGCCGCCGTCATCGACGAATTCGATGTACTGGTTCCAGGTGACGGGCTGTGCGTCGATCTCGAACTCGGGCACGTCGACGCGATGCGCTCCTCGCTCCTGCGCGAAGGCGAAGCCGCTCTCGGGCATGCCCAGCTCCCAGCGCGTGGCCGGCAGCAGCAGCGGCTCGCGCGTGACGGCGATGGGCGCCTGCTCGAAGCCCAGCGGCAGCCCCAGCGTCTGCGCCATCACCACGAACTGCTCGCCGCGCAGGTCTTCGTGGAACAGCGCGAGGCGATAGAAATACAGGCCGGCATCGGTCTCGGCCGCGTTGTCGAGCAGCTCGAGAGTGCTCTCCAGCGTTTCGAGCAGGTAGGCCTTGGTCTGCGCGAGGTCCGGCAGGTCGGGTGTCCAGCGCCGCTGCGGCGCACTCTGCGCGGGATTCCACCAGCCGTCGGCACCAGGGTCGATGGCCGCAAGGCGCGTGGGCCGCACCGGACAGTCGGCTCCGAAAGCGCGCTGGGTGTTGCGCCCGATCCACCATTCGGCGAACCAGCCGATGTGGCCGGCCAGCCAGACCGGCGGCAGCACGCCCTCTTCCTCGAGCATCGGCGGCGCGGCAAGCGCCTCGGCGCCCAGCACCTGCTCGTACAGCGACAGCAGGTGCAGCGTGTGGTTGCGCGCATCGATCAGCGCCAGGGACAACAGCTCCCGGCCGGCGCGGCACATGTCAGGAGAATCGATCGAATGGGGCAGGCCCATGGCGCCCGAAGGCGTCGAAGGCGGAAGGCGCGAAGACATGGGCGATTATGGCGACCGGGGCGTCCCCCCACGTCCCGGACGAGACCCGTATTCCGGGTAAACCCCGCCCCCCGCGTCAAGGCAATACAAAGGTTCACCGAGGTAACATCTCGGGCTTTGCGCGGCCCCCACCAGGGGCAGGCGTTTCACCTTTGGGCTTCGCGGGAGACACCCCCTTGTCTGCATTCCTCAAATTCGCGACCGGCATGGACTGGGTCAGCGAAAAGCTCGGCAAGATCGCCGGCTACGCCGTTCTGGCGGCCTCGCTGATTTCAGCCGGCAATGCGCTCATCCGCTACGGCCTGGACTTCAGCAAGAACTCCTGGCTCGAAATCCAGTGGTACCTTTTCGCAGCCACCGTGATGCTCGGGGCACCTGTCGTGCTGCGCTTCAACGAGCATGTGCGCGTGGACATCATCTACGGCAAGCTCAAGGGCCACGGCCCGGTGTATGTCGACCTGTTCGGCCTCATATTCTTCCTGCTGCCGGTGATGGGCCTGTTCACCTATCTCACCTGGCCCTTCTTCTGGAACATGTGGGTCACGGGCGAGATGTCGGGCAACATCGGCGGCCTGGTCCGCTGGCCCGCCGCGCTGCTGATGCCCGCGGGCTTCGCCGCGATGTTCCTGCAGGGCGTTGCGGAAATCATCAAGCGCATTGCCTACCTGCGCGGCCTGATCACGATGGACACGCACTACGAGAAGCCGGTGCAGTGACGAGCGCCCTGCGCCCCCTTCCGGCCTCGCCCTCTCCCGCACCGCAGGACAAGTAGAAATGCACATGGAAAATTTCGCCCCGATCATGTTCGCGGGGCTCGTGGTGATCATGCTGATCGGCTTCCCGGTCGCGTTCTCGCTCTCGGCCCTCGGCCTGATCTGCGGCTTCTTCGCCATCGAGATGGGCTGGTTTCCGGCCGGCTTCATGGCCAACCTGCCGCTGAACGTCTTCGGCATCCTGGCGAACGAAACGCTGCTCGCGATTCCGTTCTTCACCCTGATGGGAGCGGTACTGGAGAAATGCGGATTGGCCGAGGACATGCTCGACTCGATGGGCCAGCTCTTCGGCCCCGTGCGCGGCGGCCTCGGCTACTCGGTGATCATCGTGGGCTTCATCCTCGGCGCCATCACCGGCACGGTGGCCGGCCAGGTGATCGCCATGGCGATGATCTCGCTGCCGATCATGATGCGCTACGGCTACGACATGCGCTACTCGACCGGCGTGCTCGCCGCCTCGGGCACCATCACGCAGCTGGTGCCGCCCTCGCTGGTGCTGATCGTCATGGCCGACCAACTCGGCACCGACGTGGGCCAGATGTACAAGGGCGCCTGGGGTCCGTCGATCCTGCAGGTTCTGATCTTCGCGATCTACACCTTCATGGTCGGCCGCATCCGCCCGCACTTCGTGCCGGGCCTGCCAACCAGCGCGCGCACGCTGAACGGCTGGGCGCTGTGGGGCAAGTGCCTGCGCGGCATCATTCCCTCGGCCATCCTGATCTTCGCGGTGCTCGGTTCGATGGGCGGCCTGCCGTTCATGGACAAGGCCATCGCCACGCCGACCGAGGCCGGTGCGATGGGCGCGGTGGGCTCGCTCATCCTCGCGCTGATCCATCGTCGCCTGAACTGGGAGCTGCTGAAGGGCGCGATGGAAGGCACCATGCGCCTCACGGCGATGGTGGTGTTCATCCTGATCGGCTCGCGCGTGTTCTCGCTGGTGTTCCAGGGCGTCGACGGCGCCAAGTGGATCGAGCACATGCTGTCAGGCCTGCCGGGTGGTCAGGTGGGCTTCCTGATCGCGGTGAACTTCTTCGTCTTCTTCCTCGCGTTCTTCCTCGACTTCTTCGAGATCGCGTTCATCATCCTGCCGCTGCTGGGCCCCGTGGCCCACAAGCTGGGCATCGACATGGTGTGGTTCGGCGTGCTGCTGTGCGTGAACATGCAGACCTCGTTCATGCACCCGCCGTTCGGCTTCGCGCTCTTCTACTTGCGGGGCATCGCGGACACGCTGTTCAAGAACGGGGCGCTGCCCAAGAAGGTGGACTCGCGCGACATCTATCTCGGCGCCGTGCCGTGGGTGCTGATGCAGCTGCTGCTGGTGGCCATCGTGATCTTCTTCCCGCAGACGGTCACCGTGTTCCTCGAGAAGGAAAAGGTCGTCGACATCGACAAGGTCAACCTCGACATGCCGGCGGACGAGCAGGCCAATTCGCCCGACAACAACAACGGCGTGAACATGGAAGACCCGTTCGGCAACGAGAAGAAGACGCCGGAAGAAACGCCGGCACCGCCGCCGGCTTCCGGCGAAGCCACCAAGCCGTGAGCATCGGCGACGGCAGCAGCAGCGCCCCGCTGGAGAGCGCCGCCTTCCCGCCGCTGCTGCGCACATTGGCAGTGGTGCTCGTGGTGGACATCTTCGCCTTCGCGCTGTGGAGCCTGCCTTCGCTGCGCACCACCACCTGGTCCACCAGCGCCTTGGTGGTGTTCGGCATCGCGGCGCTGTGCGTGGTGTGGGTCGGCTACTGGATCGTCTACAGCCGCACCCGCCTCGAAGGCGATGTGCTGGTGCAGACCTGGCTCTGGGACAAGCGCGTGAGCGCGCAAGACGTGGCGCAGCTCAAGCTGGTGCACATCCGCATGCTCGAACGCGTGATCGCGCCGCGCCTGCTGGTGCGCCGGCGCTACGGCGGCATCACGTGGTTCCATGCCTGCGACCCGCAGGTGCTGATCGCATTCGGCGCACGCGTGGCGAAGCGGGCCGTGCCGGCTGCTCCATCCACGCCGCCACCGGCGGAAGCCGGCACGCCCTGAGCCCTGCCCCCTAAACCCTGAACGAGCCGCCATGGCTGGAGCAGTTGCCCGGCCATGGCGGCTCGTTTGCATCTGTCTGCACCATCGGCCCGACGCGCCGACCCGCTCCCTTCAACACCGCCGCACGCATTCCCGACGGCGCGTGCGGGCGAACCCGGTTGACAGGATTTGATGGATTTGTGATATTTATGATCATAAACCTCCACCCGCCATGCCACCCAAGCCCAAACTTCCTCTGACACGCGACAAGCGCGTGAAACGCTCCGATCAGGTCGTCAACGGTATCAAGCGCTGGATCGTCCAGACCCAGCAGCAGGTCGGCAGCAAGCTGCCGCAAGAAAAAGAACTGATCGAGCAGATGGGCGTCTCGCGCGGCACGGTGCGCGAGGCGCTGGCCGCGCTGCAGGTGCAGGGGCTGGTGGCCATCAGCACTGGGCCCAACGGCGGCGCCACGCTCACGCAGACCACGTACGACCAGTGTCTGGAAGCGGTGTCCAACTTCCTGTACTTCCAGCCCGTCGACATCACCACGCTGTATGCGCTGCGCCGCGTGGTCGAGCCCGAACTGGCCGCCAACGTGGCCACTCGCCTGGACGAAGCAGACCTGGCCGAGCTCGAGGCGCTGATCGGCCACAGCCATCCGGCGCACGGAGGCAGCGAAGACTGGAACGAGCGCCGCGAGGCCGACCTGCTGTTCCATGACCGGTTGATCGACGCCTGCAGCAGCCCCTTCCTGGGGCTGGTCTGCCGCCTGCTCAACGACGTCATCCGGCGGGTGATCATCGTGCGCCACGCGCTGCCGGAGTTCGATCGTTTCGACGAAGAAATCATGCACAGCCACACCGATCTGCTGGACGCGCTGCGCGCCCGCGATCCCGAGCGCGCGCGCGAAATCATGCGGGTACACATGGAGCACGCCGAAGCACTGGCCCTTGAAGCCGAGTCCCGCGTCGACCGGGGCAGCCTGCTGATGAGCAACAGCACGAGCGGCTGACCTCGACGGCGGCGCGGACCACCGCGACCGCAGCCACATCACTCCCCTTCTTTTTTCATCCCGGTCGCGCCGGGGTGCGGGGTTTCCTTTGCCTGAATTTTCTGGAGCCTGAACACACATGATGAATCCGCAACAAGCGCTCTGGCAGCTGGGCGCCGTCGACATTGCCGCCGCCGTGCGCCGGCGCGATGTGTCCTGTCGCGAGGTCACGGCCAGCGTGCTGGCACGCATCGCGCAACTCAACCCGCAGACCAATGCCCTGGCGGAAGTGCTGGCCGAGGAAGCATTGACCGCCGCCAATGCCGCCGACCAGCGCACGCACCGCGGCGATGAGCTGGGCCCGCTGCACGGCGTGCCGGTCAGCATCAAGATCAATGCAGACCAGGCCGGCCACGCGACGACCAACGGCGTGGTGCCGCTGCGCGACCACATCGCCCACGAAGACTCGCCGGTGGTGGCGCATTGGCGCAAGGCCGGCGCCATCATCGTCGGGCGCAGCAACACGGCCACCTACTCGTCGCGCTGGTTCACCGACAACGGCTTGCACGGGCGCACGCTGAACCCGTGGGATGCAGCCATCACTCCGGGAGGCTCCAGCGGCGGCGCGGCGTCCGCGGTGGCCAGCGGCATGGGCGCACTGGCGCACGGCAACGACATCGGCGGCTCCATTCGCTACCCGGCCTATGCCTGCGGCGTGCTCGGGCTGCGTCCCACGGTCGGCCGTGTGCCCGCCTACAACCCGAGTGCGACGGCCGAGCGGGGCATCACGCCGCAACTCATGTCGGTGCAAGGACCGCTGGCGCGCAACCTGGCCGACCTGCGCCTGGGCTACGAGGCAATGGCACGAGGCGACGCGCGCGACCCCAACTGGGTGCCGGTGCCGCACGAGCTGCCCCGGCCCGCGGGCCCGATCCGGGTGGCGCTGTTCAGGCGTTCGCCCGGCATTCCCGTCGACCCGGCCGTCACCGCGGCATTGAACGATGCCGCGCGCTGGCTGCAGCAAGCCGGCTACGAGGTGGTCGAAGCCGAACTGCCTTTCTTCAACGAGGCGGCCGCCCTGTGGCGCACGCTGACGGTCGATGACAGCCGCCGCAACATCATCGCGGGCGTCGAGCAGCACGGCGACGAAACCATGCAGCGAAGCCAGCGGCATCTGTTGGCCGGCATGCCCGAGACCGATCGCGACGGCTTTCTCGATGCGCTGGCGCGGCGCCAGACCTTGGTTCGCAGCTGGTCGGTCTTTCTGCAATCGCATCCGCTGGTGCTGATGCCGGTGTCATGGCAGCGCCCCTGCCCGCAAGACGAAGACGCCGGCACGCTGGAACAGGCACGTGCGCTGATCGATGCCCAGAGCCCGCTGCTGGCGACCGCCGCGCTGGGCATGCCCGGCCTCTCGGTGCCCACCGGCATGGCGGGTGGCGTGCCCATCGGCGTGCAACTGCTGGCCTGGCGCTTTCGCGAGGACCTGCTGCTCGAAGCAGGCCAGGTGCTTGAAAGCGCCGCGCAGTTTTTGCCCTTCACCACTCGCTGATTCCTTTCCATCCTCGTCCCTCGTCCCCGCTCTCCCTCACTTCCATCAGGAGCTTTCCCATGAGTCAACACAACCCCGCTTCCGCGGCCCCGCTTTCGCGTCGCACCCTGCTGGCAGGTGCCGCCATGGGCATGGGCCTGGGCTGCATGCTGCCGGCGGCGGTGCAGGCGCAAACCGTCAATCGCATCATCGTGCCGTTCCCGGCCGGCGGCCCGGCCGACTTCATGGGCCGCCTGCTGGCGGAAAAACTGAAGGACGAACTCGGCCGCACCGTCATGATCGACAACCGCCCCGGGGCCGGCACCCGCCTGGCGGCCGAGGTGTTGAAGAACGCGCCGGCCGACGGGGCCACCGTGCTGCTCGCGCCAGTGGACCCGATGTTCATCGGCCCGGCGATCTACGCCAACATGCGCTTCAATCCGGCCACCGATTTCAAACCGATCACCGACGTGACCGGCGTTCAGTTCGGCATTGCTGTCAGCGCGGCGTCGCCGATCAAGACACTGGCCCAGTTCGTCCAGACCGCCAAGGCAAACCCGGACCACGGCTCGATCGGCATCACCACGGTGGGTTCGCTGCTGCACTTCCTGGCCATGGACTTCGTGGCCGTGTCGCGCTCGGGCTCCACGCTGGTGCCTTACCGCGGCGGTGCACCGATGGTCACTGAGCTTCTCGGCGGCCAGGTGAGCTCGGGCATGGACGCCACGACCACGCTCACCGAATACCACCGCGCCGGAAAGCTTCGCGTGCTGGCCGTTGCCGGCGACAAGCGCGCCGACAGCCTGCCCGATGTGCCCACCTTCGCCGAAGCTGGGTACCCGACGTTGGTGGCCTCGTCGCGCTACGTGCTCTACGCCCACGCCAACATGGCGCCCGCCACCATCGCCCAATGGAACCAGGCCGTGCGCAAGGTGCTGGCCATGCCCGACGTGCGCGACAAGCTGGGCCGCGTGGGCTACGACCTGCTGCCCGGTGGCTCCACCGAAGAGGTCGTCCGCTACACCGACGCATTGGCCGCGCGCTGGCTGCCGATCATCAAGGCTTCGGGCTACAAGGGCGACTGAACAAGGCCACGCGCTTCGAGAAGCGCAGACGAAAAAAACCCCGCCGAACCCGGCGGGGCTTTTTTGCATGCGAATGCGAAGGCGCGCTTACAGCTTCTGCTGCTGCATGAAGCGGTCGAACGTGCCTTCCGTGTAGCGGAACCAGGCGTTCTGGTCAGCCAGGAATTTCGACCAGTCGCTGTAGATCTTCTTCCACTCGGGGTTGCTGTTGTTCAGGTCCGAGTAGATCTGCTGGGCCGACTTGAAGGCGGCGTTCATCACGTCCTGCGAGAACGGGCGCAGCTTGGTGCCCGAGCCTACGAGCTGCTTCAGCGCGATAGGGTTCTTGGCGTCGTACTTGGCCGTCATCGTGATGTTGGCGTGCGCGGCAGCAGCCTCGACGACCGCCTTGTAGTCGGCCGACAGGCCTTCCCATGCCTTGGTGTTGATGTAGAAGTCGAGCTCGGGGCCGCCTTCCCACCAGCCGGGGTAGTAGTAGAACGGGGCGATCTTGTTGAAGCCCAGCTTCTGGTCGTCGTACGGGCCGACCCATTCGAGGCCGTCCAGCGTGCCCTTTTCGAGCGCCGGGTACAGGTCGGCGCCGGGGATCGATTGCGGGATCACGCCGAAGGGCTCGAGCACCTTGCCTGCGAACGGGTTGGTGCGGAACTTCAGGCCCTTCAGGTCGGCAACCGACTTGATTTCCTTGCGGAACCAGCCGCCCATCTGCGCGCCCGTGTTGCCGCCCGGCAGGTTGATGATGTTGTACTTGGCGTAGAACGCACGCATCAGCTTCAGGCCGTTGCCTTCGTACATCCATGCGTTCTGCTGGCGGGTATTCATGCCGAAAGGCACGGCGCAGCCGAGGCAGAAGGTCGGGTCCTTGCCGTAGAAGTAGTACGGGGCCGTGTGGGCCATTTCGACCGAGGCGTTCTGCACGCCGTCGACCACGCCGAACGCGGGCATCAGCTCGCCACCCGCGTGCACGGAAATCTGGAACTTGCCGCCCGTCATGTCGCTGACGCTCTTCGCGAACACTTCGGCGGTGCCGAAGATGGTGTCCAGCGACTTGGGAAAACTCGACGCCAGGCGCCAGCGAACGGTGGCCTGCGCGTGAACCGCGGGTGCGATGCCGGCAGCCAGAACGCCCGCGATGCCGGCGTTTTTGATGAGGGAACGACGATCCATTGATAGCTCTCCGAGTTCTTGGAATAAAACAAAACGCGGCTTGTGGCCGCGTCGGGGACTGTGTAAGTCTTCTTGATTGTAAAAACGCGCTTACAGGGCTCGGCGGGGGTTTACCCTGCGCCCGAAATGAAGCGCTCGCGGATCGAGGCTTCGATGCCGGGCGCGTCGAGCCCGATGCTCGCCAGCAGCTTCGCCGGATCGCCGTGTTCGATGAAGCGGTCGGGCAAGCCGAGCTGCAGCACCGGTTTCTGGATGTTGGCAGCCTGCAGCGCCTCGAGCACCGCACTGCCCGCGCCGCCCATGGTGGCGCCCTCTTCCAGCGTGACGATGGCGTCGTGCGTGCCCGCGACCTTCAGCAGCAGTTCGACATCGAGCGGCTTGGCCCAGCGCATGTTGACCACCGTGGCGTCGAGCGGCTCGGCCGCAGCAAGCGCGGGATACAGCAGCGTGCCGAACGCGAGGATGGCGATGCGCCTGCCTTCGCGGCGGATCTCGCCCTTGCCGAAGGGCAAGGCCTCGAGCGTGAGATGCGGCGCAGCGCCGGCGCCCGCTCCGCGCGGATAGCGCACGGCCACCGGATGGTTCTGCTCGTAGGCGCTGGTCAGCAGCTGGCGGCATTCGCGCTCGTCGGCCGGGCAGGCAATGCTCATGTTCGGAATGCAGCGCAGGAACGGAATGTCGTACGCGCCCGCGTGCGTGGCGCCGTCCGCGCCCACGAGGCCCGCGCGGTCGAGCGCGAACACCACCGGCAGGTTCTGGATCGCCACGTCGTGGATCAGCTGGTCGTACGCGCGCTGCAGGAAGGTCGAGTAGATCGCGACCACAGGCTTGAGCCCCTCGCAGGCCAGGCCGGCCGCGAAAGTCACGGCGTGCTGTTCGGCGATGCCGACGTCGTAGTAGCGGTCGGGGAAGCGCTTCTCGAACTCCACGAGTCCCGAGCCTTCGCGCATCGCGGGCGTGATGCCCACCAGCCGGCCATCGGCGGCGGCGGTGTCGCACAGCCACTGGCCGAACACCTGGGTGAATGTCTGCTTCACCACCGCAGCGGACTTGACCAGCCCCACCTGCGGATCGAACTTGCCGGGGCCGTGGTAGGCGACAGGATCGGCCTCCGCGAGCTTGTAGCCCTGCCCTTTCTTCGTGACCACGTGCAGGAACTGCGGGCCCTCGAGGTGCTTGAGGTTCTCGAGCGTGGGCACCAGCGAGTCGAGGTCGTGGCCGTCGATCGGGCCCACGTAGTTGAAGCCGAACTGCTCGAACAGCGTGGCCGGCACGACCATGCCCTTGGCATGCTGCTCCAGCCGCTTGGCCAGCTCGAACAGCGGCGGCGCGTTGCGCAGCACGCTCTTGCCGACGCTCTTGGCCGCGGCGTAGAAGTTGCCGCTCATCAGCTGCGCGAGGTAGCGGTTGAGCGCGCCCACGGGCGGGCTGATCGACATGTCGTTGTCGTTCAGGATGACGAGCAGCTTGCAGTCGCACACGCCCGCGTTGTTCAGCGCCTCGAAGGCCATGCCGGCCGTGAGCGCGCCGTCGCCGATGATGGCCACGGCATGGCGGTCTTCGCCCTTCTGCTTGGCGGCCATGGCCATGCCGAGCGCGGCGGAGATGCTGGTCGACGAATGGGCGGTGCCGAAGGTGTCGTACTCGCTCTCGGTGCGCTGAGGAAAGCCCGAGATGCCGCCGATCTGCCTGAGCGTGGGCATGCGCTCACGCCGGCCCGTGAGGATCTTGTGCGGGTAGGTCTGGTGGCCCACGTCCCACACCAGCCGGTCGTGCGGCGTGTTGAACACGTGGTGCAGCGCGACGGTGAGTTCGACCGTGCCGAGGTTGGAGCTCAGGTGGCCGCCGGTGCGCGAGACGTTGTCGAGCACGCAGGCGCGCACCTCGTCGGACAGTTGGCGCAGCTGGGCCCGGTCGTATTTGCGGATCGGCGAGGGGTCGTGGAGTGTGGGAAGCAGCGGAGCCATGGGAAGGTTTGTACTTTTCTCTCAGCGATCGCGATCGACCACCATGTGGGCCAAAGCGCGCAGCGCTGCGGTGTCGGGCAGGCCGCTGCGGGCCAGCGCGGCCAGCGCGTCGGCCAACAGCTGGCGGGCCTGGGCGCGCGCGCCGTCGAGGCCCAGAAGGGACACGTAGGTGGGCTTGTCGGCAGCGGCATCCTTGCCGGCGGTCTTGCCCAGGGTGTGCGAGTCGGCCGTGACGTCGAGGATGTCGTCAACCACCTGGAACGCCAGGCCGATGGCCGCGCCATAGTCGCGCAGCGCGGCCAGTGCCGAGCCGGCGAGGGAGCCGCAGGCAGCGCCCATCTCGACGCTGCCCTGCAGCAGCGCGCCGGTCTTCAGGCGGTGCATTTCGCGCAGCTGTGCTTCATTCAACGCAATGCCGACGCTGGCCAGGTCGATGGCCTGGCCGCCAGCCATGCCCTGGCTGCCCGCGGCCCGGGCAAGCAGTCGGCACAGCTGGGCCTGGGTGGCAGCGGGAATCTCGTCGCCGTCGGGCGTGAGCAGTTCGAAGGCCAGGGCCTGCAGCGCATCGCCGGCCAGCAGGGCATCGGCCTCGCCGAATTTCACGTGCACGGTGGGCTTGCCGCGGCGCAGCACGTCGTTGTCCATGCACGGCAAGTCGTCGTGCACCAGCGAATAGGCGTGGATCAGCTCGGTGGCGCAGGCCGCGCGCAGGGCGGCGGCCTGGTTGCCGCCGACGGCCTCGCTGGCCGCGAGCACCAGCAAGGGCCGCAGGCGCTTGCCGCCATCGAGCACGGCGTAGCGCATGGCATCGCCGAGCAGTACGGGCGCATCGACGCCGACCCAGCGCGACAAGGCCGCTTCGACGTTCGCCAGATGGGGGTCGCTCCAGCCGGCGAGCGTGCGGGCGTCCCAATGGCTGGAATTCAGCGCGGCGGCGCTCATTCAGGCGTCCAGACCTTGAGGCTGCCCGAATCGAGCACCTTGATCTGGTCTTCGACCGCCTGCAGCTTGTCGCGGCAGAAGGCGAGCAGCACCGCTCCGCGCTGGTAGCTCACGAGCAGCTGGTCGAGGGGCAGCTGGCCCGATTCGAGTTCCGCCACCAGTTGCTCCAGTTCCTGGAGTCCGGCTTCGTAACTGGCAGGCAGCGGGCCGGTATCGGGCGTTGCCGCCGGGCTGGACGAGGAAGGGGGAGGCACCTTGGGCATGCAAGCGAAACGTGGGTGAAACCGGGCATTTTAGGACTGGGAGCAGAACAACCGTGCGGCCGTTCCTCCAGACGAGCCGCGCCCACCCTCGAGCGGTGCCCGATTGCATGCGGCCAAGCCGGGTGAAGAGCCGGGGGACAAAAAATGCCCCCCGGGTACAATGCGAACTTCTCTCGTTGGCGACGTCAACACACTCTTCGGGCCGTCGAGCCTTCCGGACGGCGCCTTTCCGTTCTTTCCTTTTTTTCTCCCTGTGGGGAGCTTGGTCAGGTCCTCCATGTCTGATTTAAGTCTTCAACTGCAGCAGGCCGCGAGCCAACTTCCAGTTTCCGCGTATTTCGACGAGGCACTCTATGCCCGCGAAATGCAGAACCTTTTTTCGCGAGGGCCCCGCTATGTCGGCCATCGCCTGGCCGTGCCCGAAATGGGCGACTTCCACACCTTGCCGCAGGAGCACCAGGGCCGTGCGCTGGTTCACACACCCAAGGGCGTGGAGCTGATCTCCAACGTCTGCCGCCACCGCCAGGCCCTGATCCTCCAGGGCCGGGGCCGGCTCGACAACCAGGCCGGCGGCAACATCGTCTGCCCGCTGCACCGCTGGACCTACGCCGCAAGCGATTCGCGCACCACCGGCACGCTGATCGGCGCCCCGCATTTCGAGCAGGACCCCTGCCTGAACCTGCACAACTACCCGCTGACCGAATGGAACGGCCTTCTGTTCGAGAAGAACCCGGATGGCTCAGGCCCTGACGTGGCGGCTGACATGGCCGGCCTCGGGCCGCAGGCCGATCTCGATTTCAGCGGCTATGCGCTCGACCGCGTCGAACTGCACGAGTGCAACTACAACTGGAAGACCTTCATCGAGGTCTACCTCGAGGACTACCACGTTGGCCCGTTCCATCCGGGACTGGGCAGCTTCGTCACCTGCGACGACCTGCGCTGGGAGTTCAAGCCCCGCTATTCGGTGCAGACGGTGGGCGTGGCCAACCGCCTGGGCCGCGCGGGCAGCCCGATCTACCAGAAGTGGCAGGAGCAGCTGCTCAAGTACCGCGACGGCAAGCCGCCGAAGTACGGCGCCATCTGGCTCACCTACTACCCGCATGTGATGGT
>Ga0207709_10001213_pt1 | contig 18538 bp, 19 predicted proteins | sample KBSM34metaG_FD_184397 | JGI IMG/M metagenome (GOLD analysis project Ga0207709, IMG submission 184397) | Miscanthus rhizosphere microbial communities from Kellogg Biological Station, Michigan, USA - KBS M3-4 metaG (SPAdes) (version 2) | ecosystem: Host-associated > Plants > Roots > Rhizosphere >...
GAGGTGCTCGGCTACACCACGGTCTACCTGCGCGGCTTGCAGGAGACCGGCATCATTGGCTGTCTAAAACATTTTCCCGGTATTGGCGCGGGTGAAGTCGATTCACACGAGCAGATGCCGATGGTCACGCTCTCGCACGACGATCTGATGGCCCAGGACCTCGCGCCTTACATCGAGTTGTTTCAGCGCGCGGACGATCGCGTGCGCGTCGTCATGGTCAGCCACGGCGGTTTCCCAAACATCGACATTAAGAAAGGCACAACGAGCGGCCTCGTGACTCCTGCTTCAATCAATCCGAACATCGTGACGAATCTGTTGCGGCAGGAATTAGGATTCAAACATCTCGTGGTTACCGATGATCTCGAAATGGGCGCCATCGCGAAGCATTTTGAAATTGAAGACGCTTCAGTTCGCGCATTCGACGCCGGTGAAGACATGCTGTTGATCTGCGCCACGCCTGAGACTATTCGGCGCGGTTATCACGGACTACTCGAGGCCGCGCGCGCAGGCAAGATTACTGAGAAACGCATGCGCGCTTCGCTGAGGCGAATCTCGGAAACCAAGGCTTTGACGCAACCGCCGCTGCCGTTCGACCGCGACAGGTACAATCGTTTGGCAGACGAGATTCGCGAACTTAACGTAACGCTGGAGTATCGATATCCAGGAGAATCGAATGTTAGCTAAAACGAAGTCGCCGAAGAGACGTCGCGTAATCTCTCTCGTTACTTTTGTTCTGCTTGCGGGGCTGTCAACGATTCCGCTGGGTTGTCGTCGTCACACGGTGCAGATGCGTTTCGCAAAACCGCTGGTGTTTCGTATTTCGGGCAGCAGTAGTTCAGCGAGACAGTACGCGGGCGTCATTCAAAACTATTTGCAAGCTGTCGGTGTTCCGGTCGACATTCAGCCCTCTGAACTCACGACGATGTTGGATCAGTTACGTTACGGTCAGTTCCAGATGGCCTATGGCCAATGGGTCGGCGGTAACCAGGATCCAATCTTTTATCGCGATCTTTTTGCGTCGTCAGAGATTCCGACCCAGACACGAGCCGCGCGGAATCGCAGTCGTTATGAGAACAAGGAGCTTGACGCGATCCTCGAACAAGCCGCGAATACATACGACCATGCGACGACAGCGCCGCTTTACGCGCGCGCTCAGGACATTATCAGCCGAGACGTTCCTGTCTTCCCGCTTTGGTATCAGGCGAATATGGTAATTGCGAAAAAGGGCGTCGAAAACATTCACATCGATGCCAGCGGCGATTGGGGCTTTGTTAAGAATGTCACTTCTAATAATCCAAACATGGTGATCGCCCTTTCAGATACTTTAAAGACGATCGATCCCATTGGTTCACCTTCGGTTGATGCGGCGAGTGAACGCGTACGCGCTCTGATGTTCAATTCGTTGGTTAAGAAGGATGAAAAGTTTGATTACGTGCCGGAGCTCGCTTCCAGCATTCAGCGCTCAGATGACGGCCTGGCTTTTACGTTCACGCTTCGCGATGGTGTTAAGTTTCAGGATGGTCGCCCGTTCACTTCCGCTGATGTAAAGTACACGCTCGATACCTTGCTGGCGAACACCTTTGCAAAAGCCGCCAGCTTCTTCGAGGGTGTCGGCGCCGATCGGAAGGGCTATGTGAAGAGCGTCGACGCGCCGGATCCGCACACGTTGATAATTCGTTTGAACAAACCATGGACAGGTTTGTTATCCAACCTTGTTGCGATTGCCATTATTCCGAAAGACAGCTATGCGTCACAAAAAACGCATCCGTTGGGAACCGGTCCCTTCAAGTTTGTGAATTACGACAGTGTTCAGCAAATCGTAGATCTCGAAACGAACCCAAATTACTGGGACGGCCCAGCCACATTCTCTTCTCTGCGTGTCCGAGTGATAAGCGACGCCAACGCGATGCAAGCTGAACTGCAAAGTGGCCGGGTTGACATTGCTCCTTTGCCCACAAGCCTTTCTCCGGATTCCATCAAAGCGCTTTCATCGAATCCGAATCTCACGGTGCAACAGTTCGAAGGTTCCAACCTGAATCTCTTGACGTTCAATACGAAAGAACCGCCGCTCGACAACGTGAAAGTGAGACAGGCAATCGCCTACGCCATTGATCGCGAACGCATAATCAGTGGACTACTACAGGGACAGGGCCAGATTGCTCATTCGATTTTGCCTGAATCGTCGTGGGCCTACACACCCGGGCAGACATACCATTACGATCCGGCGATGGCGAACAAACTGCTGGATGAAGCTGGATTCAAAGTATCTGGACAGTGACGAATAGGATGCGAGGTCAAGCGAGTTCCAGGTGAGAGTTCATCATCTGCTGCAACTTCGCTTGGCTGTCATTTGAGACGCCGACGAATTCGACACCCACGCCGGTCGGCGGCGCGCCTTCCATCACGCGCATTTGATAGACGACGGCGCCTCTTAGATTAATCACGCCGGAATTCTCCGAACTGAATCGCAAATAGATTTCGTCGCCCCGATTGACATCGCGTTTGGTGGCCAGAAAGCATCCACCCAGACTCAAGCTGGTGATCTTATCGTAGTGCTCGCATTCCGGTCCCCAGCCCCAATCCGCAAAGAAATCAACGTGGACGCGCGGGTGCCGGCGAATTTCAGTAAAATCCATAGGGCTACTAGGCGTGCAGCGCGGACAAGATGTCGCGCCACGGAATCACGCCTTCACGGACAAGCTTAATTTCATTAGCAGTCGCGTCAACGACAGTCGAGGGGGCGTCTGATGTTGTTGCCCCACCATCGACGATCAAATCGATTCGCTCGTCGAAATAGTCTTCGACTGCTGCTGCAGTTCGCGCGGGCGGTTGTCCTGAAAGGTTAGCGCTGGTTGCGGTCAGCGCGCCGCCACACGCTTCAATCGACGCGCGGACTTTATCATCATCGGGCAAACGCACGCCAACAGTCTTTGTTCCGGCACTAAGTTCGTCCGGTAAGTCGTCTGCTGCCTGGCCAATAATCGTCAAAGCACCGGGCCACAAACCTTCGGCCAGCTTGTCGAATGCTCGTGAACGATCTGAAATCAGTCGATCGATATATTTTGCGTCGCTGATGACGACAAGAATCGGTTTGTCGTCTTCCCTGCCTTTCAACTCGCGAATCTTTTGGACTGCCGAGTGATTGAAAGGATCGGCGCCGAGACCGTAGAAAGTGTCAGTGCGAAAGGCAATGACGCCGCCGCGTTTGATGGTGGCAGCGATTTGGTCGAGATTGTCAGTGGTCTGCGGAATGATCACGCGTCTGGGGCGCTGTTAGGCGCGAAATCTTTATAGCCCAGAAGTCTCCCTCAATAAAATGCATGGCCAAGAGCATTGCGATGCTCCTGGCCATAAATAAAAAACCTATCTCTGGGTTCTCTAAACATCTGGCTCCTACGGGAGCCGGCTCTATTTGATTTTCACACCGTAGCCGAGGCCGTCGCCCACCGCCAGGACTTCGGCTCGGAGTTGAGGATGATTAACAAAGTACTTATTGAATTCGCGCAGAGCTTCGGTTGAAGACTTCTGATCCGCCGAGCGAATTTCGCCGGCGACCTGGCCGCCCCAAAGCAGGTTGTCGCAAATGACTACCCCGCCGGTGCGCAGCTTTGGCAAAGCCAGATCGAGATAGCCACGATACTCTTCCTTAACGGCGTCAATGAAGAGGAGATCGAAGGTCTCGTTCAGCGTCGGAATAACTTCGAGCGCATAGCCTTTGTGAACAGCGACGTGGCCCCGGACGCCGGCGCGCGCATAGTAACCTTGTGCGGCCGCAATCATTTCATCACTCGGATCGATTGTGACGACGCGCCCACCATCGCCCATGCCACGCAGCAGGTGAATCACCGAGTAGCCAATGGCCATCCCGCATTCCAGCGCGCGTTTCGCGTTGATCGCTCGTGCCGTGATTTCGATGAACTGTGCGACTTCGCGATCGGCAATGGGCACACGATGCTCCGCTGCGTAGGCTTCCATTTCGGCGAGCAGTTCATCGCTCTCTGGAAGCAGTCGATCGAGATACTCAGCCTGATCAAGTTGGATTATGGCGTCGAGTTTAGCTTTCATTAGTCGGGATTATCCTGCGCTGACGACCCGACCGCAACGTACCGTCGCCCCAGGCCCAGTTCTCTCAGCTTGTGTTGCAGCGATTGCCGATGCATCCCGAGCACCGATGCGGCGCGGGTGACATTGCCTCCCGCTTCCTCCAGACAACGCGCGATGTAACGTCTTTCGAACTCGCGGCGGTCGTCGCGAAAATCTGACGTGTAAGGAACGACCAGCCCGCCGTTCAGTGACTCGTCGGCGACAACTGATTTCTGTGAGGTCGTGCAAATATCAATGGCGTTCAACTCAGCGCCTTCAGACATGATCGCGGCGCGCTCGACGGCGTTGCGTAACTCGCGCACGTTGCCAGGCCATGCGTACTCAATCAGTTTCTTGAGTGTGTCCCGAGAGATTGGACGCTCCGGCAGACCATGCCGTTCGGCCGCATCGCGCGCGAACGCGTTGGCGAGCAGCGGAATGTCTTCGCGACGGTCGCGCAGCGGAGCGATATCGATTGTGACAACACGCAGCCTGTAAAACAGATCGGCACGGAAATTTTGCCTCTCGATCTCCTCTTCCAACGCGCGGTGCGTCGCGCTCACTATCCGCACATCCACGGGAATCGATTCGTCGCCGCCGAGTCGTTCGATTCGTCGCTCTTCCAGCGCGCGCAGCAACTTTGCCTGCACGTTGGCGCTCATGTCGCCAATTTCATCGAGAAACAAAGTCCCGCCGTTTGCCTGCTCGAACTTGCCCTTACGTCGCGCCGCAGCTCCGGTAAATGCGCCTTTTTCATGGCCAAAAAGCTCAGATTCGATTAGTTCGGTCGGCAGCGCGGCGCAGTTTACGGCAACGAATGCGCCGTTGCCGCGGGCACTGCTGCGCTCGTGCAGTTCGCGTGCGACCAACTCTTTGCCCGTCCCTGATTCACCCCGCACCAGCACAGTCGCATCAGTGTCGGCGACCTTCTCAATCATTCCGCGCACGCGCTGCATCGCTTCCGAATTGCCGAGCAATGCGCCACGTGTGGAAGTTTCAATCTGAATTCGTCGACGCAGAGACTGGTTCTCGCGGCGCAGCTGAACCTTCTCGAAAGCGTTCTTGACGACCAGTCGCAGGTCGTCGACTTCAAAAGGCTTCGCAAGATAGTCGTATGCGCCACTCTTGACCGCTTGTACAGCCATCCGTTCGGAGCCGTGGGCAGTGATGATGACGACGAGCGGCGGCTCTACGTCTGTGTTCGCCGCTTCGTTTTGAATCTGCGTCAGAAAATCGAGGCCGCTGAGCCCCGGCAGGTTCACATCGAGCAAAAGCAAATCGAACTTCGAGTCGCGCATCAGCGCGTGAGCAGACTCAGCACTGCCGGCTTCGGCAATCTCGCAGCCAAAACTTTCCAGCGCGCGGCGCATCCCGTATCGCGCGGCTTCTTCATCGTCAACAATCAACAGGCGCAAGCCACTCATATTCATCCTGAAACTCATGCAGTTTAATACAACGCGAGCACAGATGCCCGCCCCTCTCTCAAATTTCCTCGAATTGCCTTGCGCTTCGTGTGCCAGAGGCTTACTGGCGGCCATGAAAAGAAAAAAGGCGGGCCGCGTGCCCGCCCTAAAACCCAGACTTACTTCAGCGGATTCAGTTCGTCGCTCGCTTGGCCGAAACCACCACGATGATCGCGTCACCCGAGGGGCCGACATTGAGCGTGCCGGCAATCACGGGAACGCCTTCACTCATGCTGATGTCCGTGCGAAGCCCGACAGGCTGGTAATTGATTACCGGAAATCCAGCGGTATTCGTAGTGACATTGGTGGTGGTCGTTTGCGCGGTAATGATTGGTACGCGCGAGCCAAACCTGAACTCAACTATTTGAACAACGTCGCGGCCGTTGGCATCCTTCTCCAACCGAACGCGACCGCCGGTGAATTCATTGAAGCTGGGATTTCCCATCGGTGATGAGACAGGCGCGAGGAGCGGTCCGCCGACCCATGACGTTTCCAGACGTCCGTTGTGCCGGACGCGATTTAGCAGCGATGCCGCCAGGTTGTAGTGTTTGAAATTCATTGAATCGCGCAGTCGCGTGAGAACGGGCTGAAGGCTGTTAGGCATCTTCCCATCTTCGACCTCTCGATTCGTCGCGAGTATCAGAAACAACTGAATATCCAAATTCGTTTCATCCTCGCGCGGTAAAACATTTGCCGACTTCTGCGGCGTGCTCGGTTCCTGCGCGAGCGCGACCTGCGTACCGGCACAGATCACTATCGCGCACACCAATAAAATAATTCTCTTGTGAAACATCACTCGGTTCTCCTTTTTGTGCAGAACGGACCAGTGGTCCATTCGAGTTGCGAAGGCGGCGAAAGGCGGAGAGCCTGTTCGCTCTGTGCGGCAGGTATCGTCGCTCGTCCGATTGGTGTCACGCTGATCGAGATCAAAAGTTCCAAAGTGTGCGGAGTCCGACTGTAAGAGAGGGCCAAGCGGCGACAAATCCTTCGCTCATCAAAAACTCAACGTTGCCCTCCCTCACCTTCGGGCTGCCGCCATGGGACACGTAATTCGAACCGGGCGCCTTCACCGTTGTGGGACGCGACGAGCCGCGCTGTACCGCCTGCTTCCTGCATTCGTTTGCGGACGATGGCCAGGCCGAGGCCGGTGCCCCGCTGTCGCGTCGTATAAAAAGGCTGCCAGATTTTCTCTCGCATCGGTTCGGGAATCCCCGGCCCGGTATCGCTAATTCCAAAAACCACTTCACCAGCTGCGGCCATCGCTTGCACGTTAATACTTCCACCGCGCGGGGTCGCCTGCAAAGCGTTGAGAACAAGATTCGACAACGCATCACGTACCGCTGCGGTTTGCACGCCATCTAGCGCCGTATCAACCGATGCGACCGCACACAGTTCAATCTTTCTTTCGTCCGCGTCCGCACGAAAGAGGTTCACCACGCCGTGCACAATTTCGTTTGCGTGCGAGGGCGGGGCTGCAGGTGTTTGCGCGCGGGCGAAGCTGAGCAACTGACTAACAGTCGTGTTCAGGCGATCGGTCTCGCCTACGATAAGGGTAAGATCGCGCGTGTGCTGCGCTTTCAGCGCGTCGTCTTCAGACATGACCTGCGCAATCGACTTGATCGCAGACAGCGGGTTCTTCACCTCATGCGCGACGGTCGCGGCCATCTGTCCCAAGGCCGCGAGCCGTTCGCCTTCGGCAAGCTTGCGTTCCAGCCGCACGTTCTCTTCCACCAGTCGCCAATCATCGATGGCAATCGCTATCTGCCCCGCCAGCACATCCAGCACGGCGCGGACGTCCGAAGTCAGTGCGCCCGGCGCTTTGATCAAGAGCTTGCCGAGGCTACGATTCTCCCGTTGCAGCGGGAAGGTGGCGTCAAATTCCTCGTCGCTTGCTGCAGAAAGCAGCCGTTGGTTGTTGCCATCCACGTTTGAATCCAAAGCGATTTTCACGCGGCGTAGCGGTAAAGCGGCCGCAATTTGCGATTCGAGAAACGCGACCAAATCTGACAACTCGCGGAACTGCCCGACTTGTGCGCCGACACTGGCCACCACATCACGATACAAAGCGGTCTCACGTTCAAACAGTGAACGGAACCAACGTTCCAGCGCGCCACGCATGGGCGCGGCGAGCAACGTCAACCCGAGAATCAAAATCGCTTCGACGACGGCGGCGCGGACCCCATAGCGCGCGTTGACCCATTCACCAATTCGCCGAATGCCGTAGACGTAAACCGCAAGCACAACCGCGGCGAAGGTCGCCACGACGAGGCTCTCTTTGATGATTAACTCAAGATAACGATAGCGATAGATGTAGTACGCCAGCAGCGCCGAGGGCAGTAGGGATCCAAGATTCGCAAATGTCTGCAAATACAGACCCGTGGTCGTCCCGCGGCCCAATCCCAACCCCAGCGCCGACAGAATCAAGGCCGCAATTCCGAGAAATGAAACGGCCAGCGTGAGCAGAATGCGGCGTTCGCTCGCGGTTTCCGAACGTCGCGCCACAAGCAACTCTGTAATGGCGCACACACTCAACGAGTAAACCACCCACACCGAAAACGGCAGCACGAAGGAAGATTCCTTGGCAATCATCGGCTGATACGAGCCCGACCAAATCCGTGGAATTGCAACGGCGAGAAATGCACAAGGAACGTACGAGAGAATGGTGCGAATGCGCTCGGTGCGGTTTAGCGAACGATTGTGGGCTCCCGCCCAAAGATGCAAATGAACGTGAAGCAGCAGCGAATAACAGAGCGTGATGCTGATTAGCGCGATTGTGTTGGCGAGGCGCAAAGGAACGATCCAATCCGCATGCGGCAATGAGAGCAAACTGCGCAGCGTCACGATTAGATTCCCGCCGTGCCAACCAACCATGCATGCGGCCAACGCCAGCAGCAGTCGTTCAACCGTCACCAGCCCGACACGCTGCCGCAGCAGCACATACGCCAACCACAACGGGAGCACCGCCCCGAGGCTGTAGCCGATGAGTTGAAGCGTTTCGAGCAGTGACATCGCGGTGAGAATACTACCGGAAGCGTCGCAGACGAAGACGTAGCCAGAGTCGCACCAAGGTTAGATCATGGCGGTTTTAATCTTCAGTTCTGACCGCCGGTAAGGCTTAACGAAAGTTCCGTGCGGCGATTCTTTGCCCGGCTGGTGAGCGTTGTATTCGGCGCAATCGGATTTGCCGAGCCCATGCCGTTTGTCTGCATCCGCGTGACGTCCACTCCGGCGGCCGCGAGCTTCTCGGAAAGTACTCGAGCGCGGTCGTCAGTCAGTTGCTGGAGCGCATCCGCTTTCCCGCTGTTGTCGGTGTAGGTACTAATTGAGATTTGGTAATCCGGATTGTTCGCCAGCAGAGCGCCGATTTGATCGAGTTTTACCGCAGCGGCCGGCGTGAGATTACTTGCGCGAGGACCCGCCCAAAAAGATTCGGGCAGTACAAGTGTCATCCCGTGGTCGCTGTCGCGGACGACACCGAATTTGCTCAACGATTGACGAAGAGACGCGGCGGTCGCTTGTTGTTGGGCAACACGCGCCTCAGATGCTTTGCGTGCTTCCTCAGCTTGCTTCTCTCCCTCCATTCGGGCGAGCCGGACCTTCGCATCCTCAGCGTCGGTGCGCACGGTTTGCAGTTCGTCACGCAAGCGCGCGACTTCGGTCCGTGCGTCGCGCAATTGCTCCTGCGCATTCAGCCCATCGCGTTCCGCGAGTTCGCGTGCGTGTTGTTCGTTCTCCAGTTCTTGTTTGAGCCGCGTGATTTCCTGGTTGGCGTTTGCGGCATCCTCTTCCGCAACCCGCACGGCCTGGTCGCGACGTTCAAGCTCTTCGCGACGTTCACGCGCCGTGCGACGAGCGATCGCCATATCTTCAGCCTTCACGCCGCTGCTGATCGCTTCACGCGCCAGAATGTCGATGTCACGCTCGGCCGAATGCATGCGCCACGCGCCTTCGGCTTGAGCAAGATCGGCTTCCGCGGTGCGCAACTCGTTTGGCGCGTCGCGTTCGGCTCCCGCATAGCGCGCAAGATTGATCGCCTGGCGCGCGCCGAGCAATGCGTTGGGAATGTCTCGAAAATCCGATTCCGCGATCGTCGGCACTGCCGTATCTCGAAAATAGTCACTCGTGTTTCCGATGTACTGGACGGGCACGGTCTCGACTTGAGCGTCGCGCGGCGTTGCCGGCTTCAAATTCTCGAGCACGACCATCCGACTCGGAGAGCGCACCATAAAATGAGGTTCAGCCGTGACGACCAGCGCGAAACTCTGCAACGGAGTGGTCACGTCAATCTTCGAGTCAACCACCATGCTGCCGCTGCGCTTGATTTCGCCCAGATTGTCGACATTCCCGTTCGGAGAGATAGCCCACAACACAAAAGTTGTGTAGACGCTGCCCAGTTCGTACGCGCGCGGCATGTTGTCGATATTGAGTTCGACGCGCGTACCGCGGCGTCCTTGCCTCCGCACTTTCGCGTCGCCCTTCAGGCGCGGCAACCGTGTGGTTCCGTGAAACGGCACTTCGATAGTTTGATTGAGCGGATAAGTAATCGCGATCGTGGTGCGGCGCGAATCGTTTTGGGCAAGCGCTGTGGAGACGAGGGTGAGAAGCAATACGGCAATTGACGGTTTCACGAGATCATTAACTCTCATTTGCACCTCTGTTTCAAACCAGGCAATAAGCCTTTTGAGCTGTTGGCCGAACGCGGACTACTGATCAGCGTGTTCTGGAACGCTAATTCGATGCGTGGCCTGAACTCAATTGTTGCCGATGGGATAAATAATGCGCAAGGCTGAAATCTCAGCGCCGCAGGGATCGCTCGTATTCCCGAGTTCTCTGACGTTGGACGAACTGGGCGGCGAAGCAGCCCATGGCGCCGAGAAGCAACGTGTGAATAAAGCCGCCTTTGTGCAGCAGAAATTTTTCGACAACCCAGAGCGAGACAAGAAATAGACCGACGTAAGAAAGCATTGTTAGGTTTTAGAGCGAGCGCGCGCCAACTCCTAATTTCGAGGCGCAACGGCTTGCGGAAACTCCAGTGCGCAGAGACCTCCGCGAGCTGGATCGGTAGCAATGAATAGCACACCTGCCGGTGAGGACACTACCAGCGAAGATCTCTGTATCGTCGCCGGGGCGTGATTCGTGACGATTTGCGCAGACGATTCATCTTTCCAAATTATCGCACCGTCGCGGCCTGACAAAGCGAACGCTGGCCCCTCGCGGCCCGTGATGAGAAGGTCAAGAACGTGATCGCCATTAAGGTCGGCAAACGAAGCCGCATCAGCCCGTTTTGCGTCGGCTTCCCAGATGACTTTGCCTTCATCGGACTTCACCACCACGACGCGGCTGCTTTCCGTGAACAGCACGACTTCCGGCATGCCATCATTATCAAGATCCTGCGCGAAGAGCGACCCCCGCGGCGAATCTTTGAGTGTGACACGGCCTAGCGGACGCAGGTCTTCGGCGTTGAGCGCCGTCAAACTATTGCGCGTACCTACCAGCACAAGCTGTCCCCGTGGCGTTCGCACAAACAGAGGACCAGTGGTAACGGCAGCCGCGGCATCGCCCGAGCGCGTCAATTTGCCGCTTTCATCAAAAGCCTGTAAGCGTCCATCTTCGAGGGCAACGACAACTGATGACGCTCCGAGAGCATTCATGAAGAGTGGGGCGCCAACCACTCGCGCCGGCAGACGCACCTCGGCAATCAACTTCGCCGTGGAAGCGTTGATGAGAAATGCACGCTCAAGCGAATTATCAACCGCAAATACTTTGTCGCCGTCGGCGACTGCTGTCGAGACGACACCGGGAAGTGTGTCATGCCAAATGTCTTTCCCGGACTTCCCATCCAGGAGCGTTAAATCGGTCGCGGAAATTACAAGAACATTCTCGAGCCCGCTGCCATCACGAATCGCAATCGTCAACGGAGAAGCTGTCTTCGAATTCAATTGACGAATCCACAGCGCCACACCGTTTAGTCCGTCAAGCGCTACTACGCGTCCCTCGTTAGTAGTCGCCACAATGTCCATAGCGTCGCGCGATCGGAGATGTGCCGGCATCGGTCTTGAAACTTCTGTGAATGCGGCATACCAACCACTTCGCGTTACGACCGTGAAAGCCCCAGCCGATGTGCGCTCACGTGTCGGTGGCACTATTGGGCGCGTTGTGGGCGCCGCGTTCTGAGCAATTTCAATCACGCCCGGCGATGAGAACTCGCCCAACCTGCCGTCCAGCGACGCAATCCGCCAAAAATACCTGCCCGGCAACAGTTCGTTAACTTGATACTCATGGCCGTAGACCACTCGGTCAACAACAATGTCCGCGAAGTCACGATCGTTAGCCAGTTGCAGCCGATAACGAGTTACGCCCGGGCGAGCGCCCCAGCGAACTGTCACTAAAGTGTCTTGTGAGGTTTGACTAGCCGTCGCTTCCGTTCGTTGCGCCACTGTGCCAGCGCCGCACAGAACGAGCACGGCCATTACAAATAGAATGCGGCAGTGGATTGCGCAGATCATCTCGATATTAGTGAAACGACCAATGGGAGTTCGTTCCTTTTTGCGGACTGAGCGGGCGACTACACAGAACTTCAGGGATTCTCGTTAAGCTTATAACCGACGCCGCGAACCGTCAGGACATAGTGGGGGTTCTTTGGATCGTTCTCCAGCTTTTTTCGCAGACGGTTAATGTGTGGATCGATATTACGCTGATAACCTTCGTACTCCGTACTCCAGACGCGATCGAGTAAATCGTTACGCGACCATGCACGTCCGGGTTCGGAAGCGAGCAATTCCAGAATTTGAAACTCCAGGGGCGTCAAATCGATTCGCCGCCCGGCGCGCAAAACTTCATGGCGCCGCTTGTCGACAACCAGATCGCCAATCTCTAAACGCTCGCCGTCACCCGTGGTCTCTGGAGCCATTTGGCCGCGACGCAAGAGCGCTTCGATGCGGTACTCAAGCTCGCGCGGGCTGAAGGGCTTCGCCAAGTAGTCATCGGCGCCTGCTTCGAAGCCGGCGACCTTGTCGTCCAACAGGTCGTGCGCAGTCAAAAAAAGTGCCGGCGTCGTGATGCCGCGCTCGCGCAGCTTCTTCAAGAGATCGATGCCCGACATTTCCGGCATGGCGACGTCGAGGATGAAACAATCGAAGTGGTCATTCGTCACTGTCTGTAACGCGGCCTGACCGTTTTCCTTTTCGGCGACTTCGAAACCCAGCCTGCGAAAGTACTCCGCGAGCAGCGTACGCATTTCGGCGTCGTCATCCACAATCATCAGTTTTCTTTGGTGCTCTGTCGGTTCAGCATCCACGGCAATTTCCCTCTCGTCGCGTCGAAATATTTTTCCGCAGCGGCTAACGGCTAATCTGCTGTAGCTTCAGGGGTTTCGCCTTAGTATGAACAGCGGATGCGCTTGCGTCAAACGTATTCGCTCAGTATAGTCGCTGCTTGCACATCGTTGGTCTGCCTGACACAGTTCCTGTCAGCGAATCTAACCTCGATTTTTCATGCGTGATCTCCAGCGGTTGTTAAAGTACCTGGCCCCCCACGCCGGGACATTTGTCATCGCCACTCTGGCGATGGTGGTTGTCAGTCTGCTCGAGGCGGCAACGGGTGCATTGATCGTTCCCATCTTCGATCAGGCCTTCGCCCGCAACGGCCAGCGCACCGCTACACTCTTCGGCTTGCAGAAGTTGATTCCCTCTTCCGGACTCGCCGCCTGGCGTACGATCGCCTTGTTGCTGATCGGGTTTACGCTGGTCAAAGGCATCGCCGAATATGCGTCGACTTACCTGATGGCATACATCGGGCAGTCATCAATTCTGCGGCTGCGCCAGGATCTGTATGCCCACGTGCTGTCGCAATCGGCAGCGTTCTTTGAGCATCACCGGACCAACTATTTGGTATCGCGTTTAATCTCGAATGCGACAGCGATCGAAACTGCAGTAACTCACACGCTGCGCGACATGCTGCGCGAAAGCTTCACGCTCGTCGCGTTTCTGGTCGCGGCGTTCTATTACAACTGGAGGCTGACGCTTGGATCGCTCTTGATCGCGCCGCCGATCGCCTGGCTCACCGTGAAGTTCGGTTCATCGCTGCGCAAGCTCGCGCGCGAATCGTTTGAAGGTAGCAAGCACTTGACTGACGCCGCGCAAGAGGCACTCGCCAATCAAACGATTGTGAAAGCGTATCGGGCTGAGCCGCGCGAACGTGCCCGATTCACAAACGTAGCTCAACGCATTCGCCGCGCGAATCTGCGTTCGGCGAGCATTGCGGGTATGTCGCCGCCGATCATCGAATTCATCGGCGTGCTATTTGTTGCCGCCTTGCTCTTTTTCGGCGAACGCGAGATTCGGCTTGGCCGGATGAATCAGGCGCAGTTTCTGACTTTTCTGTTCTTCCTGTTTCGTAGCTACGATCCGATGCGCAAATTGTCGCGCTTGCAGAATTCAATGTCGCAAGCGCTGGCCGCTGCGCGTCACGTCTGGGAGGTCATGGATGAGCGGGCTGAGATTCCTGAAAAACCCAACGCGGTCGAACTCGGTCCGCCGCGTCAAGAGATCGAATTTCGACACGTTTACTTTGGCTATGCCAACGAGGGGCGCGCTGTCCTTCAGGACGTTAGGCTTACCGTGCCGGTAGGGAAGCTGGCGGCGCTGGTTGGTGAGTCGGGCGGCGGAAAATCGACGCTCACAAAGTTGCTGCCGCGCTTTCACGATCCGACCTCCGGTTCGGTTCTGTGGGATGGAACAGATCTGCGTGATGCTCGCATTGACAGTTTGCGCAAGCACATCGCGTTAGTTACGCAGGAAACGGTGCTCTTCAACGACACAGTGCGGTACAACATCACTTACGGGCGGCCAGGAGCTTCGGACGAAGAAGTACACGCGGCGGCCCGCACCGCTTTCGCGCACGACTTCATTATGGAGTTGCCGCAGGGCTATGACACGATTATCGGCGAGCGCGGTATCTTTCTTTCCGGTGGCCAGCGGCAGCGATTGGCAATCGCACGAGCCGTCTTGATCGACGCCCCGGTGTTAATTCTCGATGAAGCGACCTCGGCGCTTGACGCCGAATCGGAGCAGCTCGTTCAGCGCGCAATTGCGAATCTCATTCAGAATCGCACTACGATTGTAATCGCTCACCGGCTGTCGACCGTGCGGCGCGCGGACACAATCATCGTCATGGAAGCCGGTCGCATCATCGAGCAGGGCACACACAACGAGTTGCTCGCCCGAGGTGGCCAGTATCAGAGACTTTACGAATTGCAATTTGCGGATGAAGAAGAGGAAATTCTAGTAAGCAGTGAGCTGTGAGCAGTGAGCAGTCGACGAAATCCCACTAAGGAGAATACTAATGGACAAACCCCACAAAAAGCTCATAGCTTGGAAAAAATCAATGGACCTGGTCGAGAAGGTTTACGAATTGACAAAGAAGTTGCCTCGCGAGGAACTCTACGGACTCACCTCACAATTACGTCGAGCCGCTGTGTCTGTCCCATCAAACATAGCTGAAGGGACAGCAGGTCGCTCAGCTGTTCAATTTCGCAATTACTTGAGCGTAGCAATCGGTTCGCTCAATGAACTTACTACTCAGCTTGAGATCATTCAGCGAATTGGTTACGTAAACGACGGCGATGCTGCCGAAACTGAGGCTCTGGTTGATGAATGCCTGGCGGTCACATATGGCTTGCGAAAAAGCCTTGCTTGATAATTTTAACTGCTCACTGCTTACAGCTTATTGCTTATGAAATCAATGACTGGATTTGGGCGCGGTTCGGCCACTGGCGATGGCTTCGCTGTCGGTGTCGAAATCAAGACTGTGAACAATCGCTACCTCGACATTCATGTGCGCGGACCACAGGAACTCGCTTCGCTCGAAATGGATATTCGGAAGCGCGTAAATGCGCGCTTGTCCCGCGGTCGCGTAGACCTGAATGTCAACTTTGATCGAACGGGCGAAACCGCGAGTTATCAAATCAACCAGGCGGTCGTGGCGGCTTATGTCGATGCCCTTCGCGAAATCCAACATCAGTTCAACCTCTCGGGCGACATCGATGTGAGCGCTATCGCGCGTCTGCCGGGCGCCCTCTCTTCGCCGCGAAACGACCTCACCGACAAGATGATCAGCGGGATCGAGAGGGCTATAGATCAAGCGCTCGATAATCTCGAGCAGATGCGAAACGTCGAAGGCCAATCGCTTGCTAATGAAATGAACAACCGGCTACAGACAATTCAGCAAAAGATTCCGCTGATTGAAAGCGCGGCAGCCGGATTAGTTGACGCGTATCAGCAGCGGTTGCAAAAACGGATTTCGGAACTGACGGCACGCAGCGGACAGCCAATCGAACTTGATGCGGCCAGGCTGGCGCAGGAAGTTGCGTATCTCGCAGACCGCAGCGATATCACGGAAGAATTGGCGCGCCTGCGCAGTCACGTCGAACAGTTTCGCGAGGCTCTTGAATCCGACGAAGAGGTCGGCAAGCGCCTCGATTTTCTGCTGCAGGAACTGAATCGCGAAGCGAATACAGTCCTTTCGAAATCCACTGAAATCTCGATCAAAGAAGCGGCGCTGGCGATTAAGGCCGAAGTTGAGAAGCTGCGCGAGCAAGTACAAAATGTCGAATGACCTGACCCACTCAACACCGGCAACAAACCAGCCCGGCCGCGGCATGCTGATCGTTGTCAGCTCTCCCTCGGGTGGTGGCAAAGGCACGTTAATCGACCGGGTGCTACAAACCGTTCCCGGCGTCACTTATTCAGTTTCTTTCACCACGCGGCCTCCCCGTCCGGGTGAGCAGAACGGCCGCGAATATTTTTTTGTCTCAGAACCTGTTTTTCGGGACATGATTAAGCGCGGAGAGTTTTTGGAATGGGCGGATGTCTACGGCCACCTTTATGGCACCAGCCATAAACAGGTAGACGCAGATCGAGACTCGGGCCGCGACATCATTCTCGAGATTGACGTGCAAGGGGCCGAAAGCATTCGTGGCCTGGTTCCTGACGCGGTAACAATCTTCATTCTGCCTCCGTCATTCGAGCTGCTACGCAATCGTTTGGTGGCCCGCGCCACTGATTCGGCCGCTGATCTGGAAAAACGTCTGCACGGGGCGCCGGGTGAGGTTGAGCAATACCGTCACTTTCAATATGTGATTTTGAACGATGACATTAATCGCGCGTCCGCACAGTTAGCCTCGGTGATTTATGCTGAGCGCGCGCGGCGCGAGCGACAAGAAGTGAGCGCGCGTGGGGCACTGGCCGACTTCGCCCGCGTCGGCACATTGCACTAAGCGGTAATTATCACTACTGTATTAAGTTTGAGGAGATAAACAAAACGATGACAATGGCGACGATCACAGAAGAGTTCGATGAAGCTACGGATGTGCCTGATATCGATTCGAAGTACCGTCTAATTATTCTCGCTGCGAAACGCAGCAAACAACTGCAGCGTGGCGCGCGTCCCCGCATCGACATCGATCAGACGAAACACAAACCGACTCGCATCGCTTTGGAAGAAGTAATTCGCGGTCGCGTTCCGTTCCATTTCAACGACAATGGCAAAGACGCTCCCGCCGCAGAGAGCTAACGCTAAATCCTTTCACATCAGAAAAACATTCTTTTAGCCATCCTTCATGGCACAGTGTGCGCATGTAGATCCGTGGGAGGATCTTGTCATGAACACTGTTGTCGGGATTTTTAATTCTTTTGCAGACGCAAAGCGCGCGGCTGCGATGCTTCGCGCGCTCGGAATTCCTGAGAATCGCATCAGCGTGTTGTCTCCGGGTACGCCTCAAAGTGACGTTGAAACGAACATTCCCACGTCGGAAACCGAACAGCCTGGCATGGGCACGGCCGTCGGCGGTGCGATCGGCGGCGCCCTGGGAGTGGCGGGAGGACTGGAGACGGGGATGGTTGCAGCCAGCGCCCTTATTCCGGGGGTTGGGCCGGTGTTCGCACTGGGATTGCTCGGCGCTGCACTGTTCGGCCTTGGCGGCGCGGCCGCCGGCGCGGCTGCCGGTAACGCGATAGAGGAAAATTTGGATGGAGGCTTGCCGCGCGATGAACTCTATTTGTATGAAGATGCGCTGCGCAGAGGACGCTCACTTGTGATTGCGGCTGTCGATTCTGACGAAACCGACTCGCGCGCTCGCACGGAACTCAAGCGCGCCGGGGCTGAATCGATCGACGCTGCCCGCCAGGAGTGGTGGGTCGGTCTGCGTGACGCCGAAAGAACGCATTACACAAATCAGGGTGGTGACTTCAAGGTCGATGAAGCTGCATATCGTTTGGGATTCGAATCGGCCTTGCATCCCGACCGGCGCGGTAAGTCATACGATCATTGCGTCGAAGGATTGCGAAAGCAATATGCGAAGGATTGTGAATCGCAGCCGTTCCGAGGCGGCTACGATCGCGGCCAGGCATATCAGCGCTCTTTGGAACAGGAAAAGGCTAACCGCCAGTCGAAAAAAGCCGCATAATCTGTCGGACTTGGTTAATTAGAGCCCGCTCAGATAGCGAAGCAACCTCTGAAAGAAACACTTCTCAACATTGTGCTAGCTGTCGCGATTCTTGGCGGCAGCTACGTCCTCATGCATCTGTTTGCCCGCGCAATGTACGTGCGATGCGGCTCGTGCCATACACTCAACGCGCGGCGAAGAATGCAATGCCGAAGCTGCGCATCATTGTTGCGTTGAGTCAACGTCTTCCTGCGAATATTTCCAAACCAACCATCGATCGGCAATCAACACTAACAGCGCAACGCCTGGAAGCACTTGCACACTGGTCGCATGAAAGACAGCTACGCCAAGCGCATAGAAAATCAACAGCGTGAGAATAATCATCCAGCCCATGAATTAGTGAGCAGTGAGCAGTAAACAGTCAGCAGTAGGCAATGAGCAGTTAACGCGCGGGCGCTTACTGCTTACCGCTCACTGCTTACTGCTCACTGTTTAATGCCCGAATGCCTCGGGGTGTTCCGACACTTCCTCAATCGCGCGACTGCGACCG
>Ga0207709_10001215_pt1 | contig 18534 bp, 3 predicted proteins | sample KBSM34metaG_FD_184397 | JGI IMG/M metagenome (GOLD analysis project Ga0207709, IMG submission 184397) | Miscanthus rhizosphere microbial communities from Kellogg Biological Station, Michigan, USA - KBS M3-4 metaG (SPAdes) (version 2) | ecosystem: Host-associated > Plants > Roots > Rhizosphere >...
GCGCGTTGCCGTTGGCGTCGCTCACGTAGTTGTGGGTGCGCAGGTCCAGCTGGTTGACCTGGCCGGCGTCGCCGGTGGACTTCAGGTGTCCGTTGGCGTCGTAGTTGTAGCTCATGATGCCCTGCGACAGGAGCGCGCCCGTGCCGGCCTTGGTGGTCAGGCTCACGCTGGCCGAGGTGCGATAGCCCTCGGCCTTGTCCACCGTGTTGGTGGTGGCGGTGAAGGTGCCGTTGACGGTGTCGGCCACCAGGTACGACAGGGCGTTGCCCTCGTTGTCGTAGGTGTAGTTGACCGCGCTGGCGGACACCAGGTACTCGGCGGTGGCCTGGTGGATGAGGCGGCCGTTGGCGTCGTACTGGCTGAAGCGCCCCTGCAGGGCATCGGTGCCGTTGGTGCCGCGCAGCATGCGGTGCAGGTTGACGTAGTCCGCGCCCAGGGCGCCCGGGGTGCTCTGGATCACGCGACTGGCGCCGTCGTAGCCGCGAGCCTCCACCAGGGCGCCGTCGCGCACCACGGTGCTCAGGCGGTTGAGGTTGTCGTAGCTGTACTCCTCCACGATGTTGCCGGCCACGGCCGTCCACTGGCCGTTGTCCTGCACGATGCGCACGCCTGCGTGCTCGTCGCGCGTGCGGTTGCCGTTCTTGTCGTAGCTCAGCCTGTGGCCCTCGGCGCCCAGCACGCTGCCGTCGGCGGTGGCCGAATCGACCAGAACCTGGCGGTTCATCTGGTCGTAGGCGAAGTAGCGGTCGGTCTCCTCGCCGCCCTCGATGGGCGTTCCCTGCGGGCCCTGTGCGGTCAGCGCGCTGTAGGCGAGCTTGGTGTGGATGTGGGTGCGGTTGCCGACCTTGTCGTAGTCGATGGTGATGTAGGCGTTGGTGTCGGCCACCCAGCGCAGGCGGCCCAGCGCGTCGTAGGCCATCTGGTTGTCCTGGTAGGTGACGCCGCCCTGCACGGTGGTCTCGCGGATGCGCCGGCCGCCCAGGTCATAGGCGTAGGTCGTGACCTTGCCCACGCCCGCGTCGTCGATGCGCAGCAGCTGGCCGGCCTTGTCGTACGAGTAGCTGAGGTTCTGGCCGCGCGAGTTGGTCTGCTGGGTGAGCTGACGCGCGTTGTCGTAGCTGTAGCTGTAGGTGGCGCCGCCGATATCGGTGTGGCCCGTGAGCTGGCCGAAGTAGTTGTAGCTCCAGGTGGCCAGTGCGCCGTTGGCGTCGACCTCGGCGATCTTGCGGTTCATCGAGTCGAAGGCCGCGCGCTTGACCTGGCCCAGCGGCTGGGTGGTGCTCACGAGGTTGCCGCGCAGGTCGTAGGCGTAGCGGATGGTCTCGCCTGCGCCGTTGGTCTGGCTCAGCTTGCGGCCGTGGTCCCAGCGCTGACGCGGAGAGACTGGGAGAAATTGGAATCTGACCCCGCAATTTTGAGCCCGGAATTTCTATTGGCGTACATTCAACGCCACTCACGGACCAAGGGGATATCGTCATGCCATCGCAACTACAGTGGCTCATCGTCATGACCGAGGGCGAGGCGGGGTATTTCAAGGCGCTGGGCGGGCGCATCGCTCAGCTATGCAAGGACCAAGGGCTGACGCAGGCAGCCCTGGCCGAACAGTTGGGCATCGCTCAGCAGGCGCTGGCCTCCTACGAGGTCGGGCGCAGGCGGGTGCCGGTGTCGATGCTGGCCGATCTGGCGCGCTCGCTCGGCGTAAGCATCGAGGCGCTGCTGGGCGAGTCGGTCAAGGCCAGTGCCAAGCGCGGACCGTCCTCGGCGCTGGCGCGCCAGGTCGAGCGCATCCAGGAGCTGCCCAAGCCCAGGCAGAAGTTCATGGTGCAGGTACTGGAGTCGATGCTCGCGCAGCACTGAGCAGCAGCATCGAACGCACCAACGGACAAGCCCTCACAACCTCAGCCAAGTAGCTGGGGCGATGAGGGCAATTTTGCTTTAGCAGCTAAGGATTGATACCGGAACGCACGCTAGAGAATGGCAGCTTCTTTCTTAGCTACTGAACTCTTCCGGCTTCAACAGCTTGATGCCGACCAAGTCCGCATCTTCAATGGCACGGGCAAGTTTTTCGTTCACAGCGAAGTGCCCAATTTCTTCTAAAAATGACAGTGGTGCATCATCAAGTTCCTTCTCGCTGAGGACTAGCTTTTCTATGTCTCTCGCCAGGCCAAATTCCTCGTGATACAGACCAATTTTTGACTGCCTTCGATCAATCACCTTGCCAAAAATTCTCAAGGCGTTCAGCGCGAAGTATTCGCCCTCCGTCGTCTTACCGTGGTAATGAACCACCAGTGGCAGGTACTCACACTCGCAATCGAAACTGCGCAGCAAATCGGCGAAGCGGCGCGACACCATCAAGAACGGTACGGTGCTCATCAAGTCCGTGAGGCCCTTTGGTGAGTCGCGGTCATCCTCCACCACAACATGAACAGGCTCCCAGCGCTGTATTTCAGAACGTCCGAAGTTCAGCTGCGTGTCCAGCAGCAAGCGCGTCATTTCTGGGGTCGCAGCAGGGCCAGGCACCGAAGACCGTAAATCGACGGTCAGCAATTTAGTCATTGGCAAATTCTCCAAGTGAGCGATGCAGGGCATCCGAACTGTTGAGCCAGAGTTTGCCGGATTCGAGCTGGCCAGCGAGTTTCTTTTCGATGCGCGCAACTTCCGCAAGAAGCGTGGCATCGGATGCACCCTTCGCTTTCAGGAGGTCAAGACCTTGAAGTTCCGCACCAACAGCATTTCGGTATGAGCGTCCGTGATACCCGCTGTGCAATGGTAAACCCGAGTCTGCCGCACTCAGCGGATTGCCTGGATAGGCCCGACCATTGGGTGCCGCGTTGACGTCATACAAACCCTTCTCTGCCAAGTAAGTCAGTGCCTTGGACGTCGGCGCCAGTTGACTCATGATCAAGTGGTGGGCCTGGTAGCCCACTGGCACACCACCCATGTTGGTTGCAAGCACCTGACCATTGCCCACCAGGTTTGGATGCACCAGTGAGACGCGCACGGGCCCAATGCCTGAGCCGACCCCCTCGGCACTCACCCGAATGCCATAGTTGCCATAGCGCTGTACACCAGCACCAACCGCCATGCCCCCGAGGAAACCACCTGCGGAGCGCGCTGCGTCTTGATAGCGACCTTCCATCACAGCGGTGGTGGTGTCGTAGCTGAACACCCCGACGTTGAGGACAGGGATTGCACTGGCAAGCAGCTTGCCTTGGGAGGCCCCCTGCGCATAGGAAGTAGCGAGGCCGCTCTTCATCTCTGGCAGCCACATCTCGCCGCCAGTGAAGGGGCGGATCAGTTCGTTGTAGCCAACAGCCGCTGCAGCGACGCCGAGATCACGAACCTGCATGCCGGGCTGCACGAACGTGTCGACGACGGCGTGTGCAGCACCAATGACAACGTCTTTGGCGAGATTCCCAACGGTATAGCCGTTGGTCGCGTTTTGCACTGCAGATTCAGCCGCATTGGTCGATGGTCCAACCCCGCCGACCTCCACCCTGAACTGCTGCGGCTCCAATGGCGCGCCGCTCTGGCGCAGATAATTCACCGCATCGGCATATTCGCTCGGCGAGAAGTCTCCGCTGTCCAGTCCCCCGGCACCTTGCCCAATGATGCTCTGCGCGGCTCCTGTGAAGAGGTTGGCGTTATAGGACTTGAGACCATCGCTCGTTTCGATGCCATACCAGACGCTGCCCGCACCGTCCTTGGCTGAGACCACCACTTTGCCGCCCTGCGGCAGCAGGGACTCAGGAATGTTGGGTGCATTGAAGTCTGTGAGGTCGCCCACGATTTTCATGGGCTGGTCGTCTACGAACTGGCCATTGTTTCTGTAGAAGGCCACGTCCTGCGTACCCGGGCCAAAGTTGCGCTCGTACAGGTCTGGCAACGAGCCCGAGTTCCACGCGGTTGGACTGCTCGAGCTTCTCGACGCCACCGGCCCCAGCGACTGCTCCCAGAACTGATCGCGGAGCTTCTCCTCCTGCGAGACATAGCTACTGCTTGACCTCGCAAGAGCATCCCCAATGACATTACCGAAGGCATCGGTCGCCAACTGGGTGCTGTTTATCCGCCCATTGATCGCCAACTGCGACACTGCCGAGCCCGCGACTCCCATTGCAACGCTCTTGAACGGATCGAAGGCCACGCCCTGCCCATAGTTCATCAAGCCGCTGAGGCCTTGGCTGACCACTGGTGCCAGTGCGCTGGCCGCCACCGACTTCCAACTGAAGTTAGGCTGCAGTCCCATGGCCACGCTCACACCCTGAGTCACCGCGTTGCCAAGAGCCCTCTGGATCACCTGATTGCCAAGTGAGCCAGCGCCTCCGGCCAAGTCGGTTGCACCCGTGAAGTTCACGCCGGAAAGTCCGCCGCTCACCCCTCCGCCTATCGCCGCAAGCGCGACCCCCTTCCAAGAAAAACTATCCTGCGCGCCGATGGCAATGCCCACACCTTGGCTGACAACGGAGCCCGCAACCCCGGCGACCGCCCCGGACACTGCAAGACTTCCATAGGCGCCAGCGCTGATTGCGCCCGCAACCCCGCCAGAAATCCCCGAGACGTTTACGAGATACCACTGCTGAGTAAATGCCGCCACCACGATGGCCACAACAGCAACAATGATCCCACCAATCCCCCCGCACCCACCCCCCTGGCTCTGCGGCGTCGCCATCATCGTCGGCGAGTCATTGGCGATCTTGCTCGGGTCGTAAGGCTTGAACGTATTCGCGTTGTTCGCGCCGCTGGTCGCCGCTGGAATGCGCAGCACCTGACCCGCACGCAGGTCCGCATTGCTGCTCAGCCCGTTGGCATCCGCGATCAGATACCAAAGACTCGAGTCTCCATAGGCCCCCTTGGCGATGGTCTGCAGCGTGTCGTTCACGCCCACCGAGTAGCTGCCCGGCGTGCCGGCAGGGTAGTTGCCGTTGATCGGCTGATACCCGAAGCTGAAATCGCTCTGAGCGGTGAAGATCGGCCCGTTCTGCGCCAGCGGTGTGCCGTCGAAGCGGTTGTCCGTCAGCAGGCCATAGCGCCCGAGGACTTCACCGTTGACCACCATCTGGCGCTGCGCGTTCACGCGCTTGTCCGGGGTCCCTTCGTAGGCGTAGTAGGCATACAGCGCGTTGCCGTTGGCGTCGCTCACGTAGTTGTGGGTGCGCAGGTCCAGCTGGTTGACCTGGCCGGCGTCGCCGGTGGACTTCAGGTGTCCGTTGGCGTCGTAGTTGTAGGCCAGGATGCCTTGGGACAGGATCTGAGTGGTGCCGGCGCGCGCGGTCACGCTGAAACTCGAGCCGGTGCGATAGCCCTCGGCGCGCTCCACGGTGACGGCGGTGTTCGTGAAAGTGCCGTTGAGCGTGTCAGCCACCAGGTACGAGGTCGCGTTGCCCACGGCGTCATAGGTGTAGTCGACCACGCTCGCGGCGGCCATGTACTCGACCGTGCTCTGGTGGGTCAGACGGCCGTTCGCGTCATACTGGCTGCTCCGACCCTGCAGGGCGTCGGTGCCATTGACGGCGCGGTACTGGCGGTGTAGGTTGACGTAGTCCACACCCAGCCCATCGGGCATGGACTGGATGACGCGGCTTGCGCCGTCATAGCCACGCGTCTCCACCCGCGCGCCGTCGCGCCAGGTGGTGGTCAGGCGGTTGAGATTGTCGTAGTCGTACGTCTCCACCACATTGCCGCCCACGGCCGTCCACTGGCCGTTCTGCTGGATGATACGCACACCGGCGTGCTCATCGCGCTTGCGGTTGCCGTTCTTGTCGTAGCTAAGGCGGTGGCCGTCTGCGCCCAGCACGCTGCCGTCGCCGGTGGCGGAATCCACGAGCGTCTGGCGGTTCATCTGGTCGTAGGCGAAGTAGCGGTCGCTCTCTTCGGCTTGCTCGATCTGTCCCACCAGGCTGCTCACGCCGCTGTAGTTCAGCTTGGTGTGGATGTGCGTGCGGTTACCGACCTTGTCGTAGTCGATGGAGATGTACGCGTTGGTGTCGGCCACCCAGCGCAGGCGACCGAGGGCGTCATACGCCATCTGGTTGTCCTGGTAGGCGACGCCTCCTTGCGTGGTGGTCTCACGGACGTGACGGCCTGCCAGATCGTAGGCATAGGTAGTGACCTTGCCCACGCCCGCGTCGTCGATACGCAGGAGCTGGCCGGCCCTGTCGTACGAGTACTTGAGGTTCTGGCCCCGAGAGTTGGTCTGCTGCGTGAGCTGCCGCGCATTGTCGTAGGTGTAGCTGTAGCTTGCCCCGCCGATGTCGACGTGACCCGTGAGCTGCCCGAAGTAGTTGTAGCTCCAGGTGGCCAGCGCGCCGTTGGCGTCGTATTCGCCGACCTTGCGGTTCATCGAATCGAAAGCAGCGCGCGTCACCTGCCCCAGAGGCTGGGTGGTGCTGATGACGTTGCCGCGCAGGTCGTAGGCATAGCGCAGGATTTCGCCCGCGCCATTCATCTGGGTGAGTTTGCGTCCCGCTTGATCCCACGTATTCGCCTCGATGATCGCCGTCGTCGAGGTCACCGATGGGCCGAACGGGCTTGCCCATCCCCAGATGTCGGCGGCCATGTGCGTGGTCGTCAACAGCCGGCCCAGGTTGTCGTAGGTAAAGCTCGTCGAGCGCCCCTCGGCGTCCACCGTGCCCACCTTGTCGCCGAAGACGTTGTAGTTGTTGTTGATCACACCGCCGTCGGCGTGCACTTCCTGAATCAGGTTGCCGCGCGCGTCGTAGACCTGGCCTTGCACATTGCCATTGGCATCCTTGACCGCCACCTGGCGGCCGAGCTTGTCGTAGAACAGCTGGGTGGTCGCGGCACCCGCTGTATCTTGGGCGCCGTTGGCGTCGGGTTGCTTCTGCTCGACGAGCTGATTGTTGGCGTTGTAGCGGTAGGTGGTGACCCAGGCGGCCGAGCGAGGGTCGCTGATCGAGACTACGTTGCCCCAGCGGTCCACGTTCTGGTTGACCGCCGGGCGCGTGGTGGTGCTCGCGCCCTGGATCGTTGGCGTCTGAGTTGCCGCCGCACCATCGGTGTTGTTTTCGCTGGCTGCGGCGCTGCCGGCTCCGGTGGTGTTCTGCGAGGCGAACAGCGGCGGAATGGCCGGCGTCCAGTACCCCGGCGTGTAAGGCGGCGTGGTGTCCTGGACCGAGATCGGCGTGGTCCCGACCTGCACTTGGTAGGAGTAGGGCACATAGTTGTAGCGCCACTCGTACACCGGCTGATATCCCGTGATGACGGGACGCTGCACCGGCACCTGCACTGGAACGGTTGTCGGCTGCCAGCCGACAACCGTCCAGACGTTGTCGTAGACCACGCGGTATTGCGTCTGATAGACCGTCTCGTACTGGATGTTGCCCCAGGCGTCGCGCACATAGATGGGGTTGTTCGACTCGTCGTAGCCGGAAATCATGGGGCCGCCCTGGACAGCGACTTGATAGGCCTCCACCCGTGGCACTTGTACCCATCCCCACACGGGCACTTGCTGCGTCTGGTACTGCGTCTCGTAGACGGTCTCGTAGATGATGTTGCCGCCTTCGTCCCTCGCGTAGATCGGGGTGGAGCCCACCTGGACCTGATAGGGAATCACGTTGACGCCCGAGCGCGTCTCCATGATGGGGGTGCGGGTGTTGTCCAGGATCCCCGTGGCCTGAGCAACCGATTGCGTGGTGCCCAGGGAGGTGTAGGTCGCCAGGATCTGGAACTCATAGCGTCCCGCTGGCAGGCTGGTGACATCGACGTTTTGCGTGCCAAGCGGCTGGCTTGACTCGTCGCTGCCGGCAACACCCTGAATAGGCAGTGTGCTCCAGGCACTGTTGCTGCCTTGGACACGGTACCGGAACGTGACCGCGTTGCCTGCGCCGTCCGAGGCGACGTAGGGCCACTGGATCTTTGTCAGCGGGGTGCCGATGGGATTGTTGGACTCGTCGACTCCACCGGTACCAACGATCTGGACAGAGACCCCGGTGATTACAGGCAGGTTGACCGGCGGGACCCACTGAGGAAGCACCCAGCCCGTCGAACTGATCGGGCCCGTGGCGTGCGCATACGGCACGCCTTCGCCCGAACGGGTCCACAGCAACTCGTACTCGTAGTTGCCTGCGGCGATGGCCGACAGGTCGATCCCGTCGCGGCCGTTGCCGCGGTCGGAGACTGCCACCGTGGTCCAGGCACCGTTGCCGCCTGCGGCGCGGAAGCGGAACGTCTGCTCCACCGAGGCGCCTGGCGAGGGCCAGGTGAACAGCCCGCCCGTGTACAGGCTCGTCTGGTAGAAGCCCATGGGCACGCTGATCGTGGCCAGGGGAGGGGAGGTCAGCACCACCGTGCCGCGAGCGGTCACCGTCGCGACGCCCGCACTGGTCGTCTGGGTGACGCGGTACTCGTAGTTGCCCGGCGGCAAAGCGCTGGCGTTGTAGCGCAGCATGTCGCCGAAATTGACCATTGGCGCGTCGCTCCAGCCGGTCTCGCCGGTGCTGCCTGCGGCGCGGATCTGCAAGCGCATCGAACTGGACGGATCGGTCGGTGCGTCGATGTCGATCACCTGACCGCTGTAGCCCACCGTGCCGTCGGCGATCACGGGCTGCCAGTTGCCGTAGGTGTCCTTCTTGTAGATCGTGATCTTGGTGACTCGCCCGACGCCGCCATTCGCATCGTTCGCGGCGTCGTCCCAGCGCATCGTGAGGCTGTTGGTGTTCTCCGCCAGGTTGGTGACGATCTGCGTGCGGCTGCGCGGCTGGCCCGCGACCATTTGTGGCGGCGGCAAAGGCTGACCGTTCTCATCGGTCATGACGGGATTGCCGTTGGCGTCCAGCGGGACGGGCGTGACGGAGTACGGCTTTGTCGTGTACTCCATGACGACCTTGATGTCGCCGCTGCCGAGATTGCGCAGCGCCGACCAGGCCAGATTCACGACGTTCGTTCCAACGCTGCCGTTGGCCATGCCGCTTTCGTCGCGGGTGGGTGCGCTGGATCCGGCAATCGTGCCTTGGGTGAACAGACGGCTGACCTGCGCGCCACCGGTGGCGTCGCTGCGCTGCGGCGCGATGGTCGACGCCAGGTGACCCAGCAGGTCATAGACCATGTCGGTGCGGCGCAGATCGGCTGCCGCCACGGCGTCAGGCGTCGAGTAGCTGTTGAGCAGGTTGACATCGCCAGCTGTGCTGCCGTAGCTGGTGATGTTGGCCGTCTGGTTGCCTACGAGGTCGTACAAAGCGACCTTGTCGACCCCGTCGCCCGAGTTGGTGCGCCAGATGTGCCCGGCGTTGTCGTAGTTGAAATACTCCTGGCGCCCGCCGTTGACGCCCTTGCGGGTGACCTCGCCGAAGCCGTTGTATTCAAGCGCCGTGTCCACCAACCCAGCTTGGGCTTGCGTGACGGTCGTGACAGTGCCGCCGCTGACCTGACTGCGGGAGGCCGGGTCAATGACGTGCGTCTGCTGGCCCAACTTGTCGTACTGGTACGCCCGGAACAGCGTGCTCGAGGCGTTGTTTCCGTCGGTCACCAACTGCCATTCCTTGGCAATGTTGCCGCGCGCGTCGTACGAGCTGTAGTGGCTGTAGCCCGCAGCGTCTGTGCTCTGTGTGGCATGCCCAAGCTTGTCGTACTGCGTGTAGGTCACGCGGTCGGCATTGATTGCGGCATTGTTGTCGCCCCCTGTGTACCAAACTGCCGCACCGGCTGCGGTGTAGAGGACCAGGTTGCCATCGCCCTGCATGACCAGGCTGGCGCCACCCTTGGTAGCGGTCCCGGAGGACCAGATGGTTCCGCTCGGCCCGCTCAGAACCAGGTTGCCATCGGTTTGGAAAGTGAAACTGGTGGCAACCCTTCCGGAGGTCTGCGAATTCCAGACCGCCTGGTTGTTGTCGTGGCGATCGTAGACCACCAGGTTGCCGTCGGTCTGAAGCGTGAAGTTGTAGCGGCCGTCGGGCGAATAGATGCTCTGTCCTGGCGCCAGACTTTGACCTGGGGCCAGCGTCGTGGCGCCAACCGATGCATATGCGTCTGCGGAGGCGCTTGACTTGTAGACGTGCGTCTCGGTCTTGACGACGACGTTCCCATACGCATCACGCTGAAATCTCGTGCCGGCCACGAGGTTGCCGTTGGAGGTGGACGGCGAGACCGTCGCGCTCACTCGTCCGAGCGCGTCGTAGTAGCTGTAAGTGGCTCCGCCGTTCGCATCGGTGGTGCGCGTGAGGTTGCCGACCGCGTCGTACGCGTAGCTGGTCACCAGGTCCGCCCGTGAGGTGGTGCCGTTGCTGCTTGCGCTGTACTCCACATTGGCACGCGTCTCGCTGAGCTTCTGGCCCATGCGGTCGTACGCGTAGCTGGTCTTGCGGTCGTTGAGCACATCCGCGGTGGTTGTGGGCGGCGTCGCAGGCGCGCTGGCGGCGTTCCAGTTTGCGACCGCATTGGCGAACTCGGTGTGGACGCTGACCTTGCCGAAGGAATCAAAGGACTGGGTGGTCAGATAGCCCAGCGCGTCGACGCTGGCGATCTGCTGCCCGTTGAGGTTGTAGTAGTTGTTTGTGTAGATCCAGGTGTTCTGGGTCGCGTTCTTGAGCAGGCCGACGCGGGTGAGGTCGCCGAAGGCGTTGTACGTGTTGACCGTGGTGCGACCAGCACTGGCGTACTGCGACCCTGCCGGGGCGGAGGAGTCGTAGGTGTAGGTCTGAGGCTCAACGACCTTGGTCGCCCGCCCGGCACGGTCATAGGTCGTCGTGATCTTGCGGTCGGGGCCATGGTCGATGCCAGCCGCGTTCACTGCGGTGGTGACCTGTGTCGCAGTCAGGCTCGCTGGTGAACTGTCGGCCAGGGTGGTGGCGTTGGCGAAGCGCGTCAGCTCGATGACTTGCCCCCAGGTGTTGTAGACGTACCCGGTGACGAAGCCCAGCGCGTCGACGTCGTACTTGACGCGGCCCAGCACATCGTACGTCTTGTAGCTATAGCTGCCAGCCACGTCGCGGTTCGTGATGGCGTTGCCGAACACGTCGTATGTCGTGCGTGTCTCCAGCGTCGTAGCCACTTCGGTGCGCGAAGCAAGGCCGCCCGCGCCGTTCGTGGCGAGCGAATCGCCGGCGGGGCTGTACACGTTGACCGTCGGGAAAACCGTACGGACCTGATGTCCCACCGCGTCGTACTCATAGCTGGTGACGCGCTGCTCGGGGCGCCCCACAGCTTCTGTGCGCGACTTGAGGTTGCCCAGTGCGTCGTAAGTCAACTGGGTGATGACGCCCACGGTGGCGGAGTTCGCGGCATCGACGACCAGGTTGCCGTTGGCGTCCAGCTTGACCGCCGTCACTTCGACGGCTGGCGCGGTCTCCGTGGTCATATGACCCGCCGCGTCGTACACGTACGACCACACCGAGCTCTTCTTGTTGGTGAAGGTGACCTTCTGGCCCAGGCCGTTGTAGGTGTAGCTCTCGGTGTAGCCGAGTGCGTCGGTGGTGCTCAGCAGACGACCTGCGGCGTCATAGCTGAAGCTGGTGGTTCGGTCCGAAGTGGCTTGCGGCACGATGGCCGCAGCCACGGCGGCGGTCGTGCTGGCCGTGGCCGCCGGGATGGCATACCAGTAGTTGACCGTCTGGGTGATGCGATCGACGCCGTCGTAGACGTTCTTGCTCACGAAGCCCATCGGGTCGACGGTATAGACCAGGCGGCTGGCACTGTCGTACGTGCGTTTGACCGTGCGATCGTTGGCCGTATCGAGCGCGAGTAGTGCCTTGAGTGTGGCGTAGCTGGCGGTCCAGTTGTTCTGCAGCGTCGTCAGAACGATCGGCTTGGCATAGCTTGTCGTCTTGATCGCGTTGCCCGCGGCGTCGTAGAAGGTCTCCACCATCGCGCCTGTGGCGTCGACGTTCAGGATGAGGCGATTGGCGGCGTCGTAGGCAGCACGCGTGACGCGATCGCCGCCCGCGTAGTCGTAGACGCGCGCAGTTCTGGCCTGCGCGTCGGTCAGCTTGCTGGTCGTCGTAGGCACGGCCACCGGCTTCGAGTACGCATAGCGCGTGGTGACGTTGCCGTTCTTGTCGTAGACCGTCTCGGTTAGCGTGCCGAGTGCGTCCGTGACGAATGTTTGGCGGTTTGCCGTGTCGTAAACCGAGTCCGTGATCCGGTCGCCTGCAGTTGTAGTAACCGTCGTGAGCGACGCCGCGCCGGTGATGGCCGTCGCGTACTGAATGGTCTTCAGTACATTGCCGTTCTTGTCGTAGACCAACTGCGTGACCGCGCCGACGCCATCGGCGCGCCAGGTCAGGCGATTGGCACGGTCATAGACGAAGCGTTCGCGCACGCCGGTCGCCACTTGAACCACCGCTGCCGTGGTGGTGGTCGTGTAGCGGCTGGCAACTTCGGCCTGTTCCACCTGGAAGCCCGAGACGCGGAAGGCGCGAGCGTCATTCCCCGTGTACTTGACTACGCCAAAATATGCATTCGCAGCCGGTGGCGCCACGCCAGTCACGGACACACGATAGCGCCCGCCCCCGAGGTCCTGGACCACGTATTTCAGCGGATTGGTTGCACCCGAGAACAACGCCAGCCCGAAAGAATTCGTGGCTGTGCTAACACTGGCACTGCCGAAGGAGGGCGGCAAACCGTCTTCCATTTCCACGATCACCGACAGCGTGTAGCTCAATCCTGAGATCGGCGCTGGAGTCAGTGACTTGTAGGCGTAGGTGCTAACGCTCGGGTCCTTGTCAAGCCTGATGGCACCCGCCAGCCCGGTCATTGTCGCCGTCGTTACAGCGCCGCCCTTGGCTTGCAGATCGGTCACGCCATTTGCGAACTCGCTCTGCGTCAGGAGGTTGGTGCCTGCTTGCTGAGGATTGGTCGCCAGCAGAACGGCCGCGGCAAGAGCGCTGGCGGTGGCTGCGGTCGCGACAGGGACCGGGGTCGCGTACGCAAGGTGCTCGACGACATTGCCGTTGGCATCATAGATATTGCGCGTAACGGCGCCCGTGCCGTCGATCGTGTAAATGGCCCGATTGAGCTGGTCGTACACCGTGCGCAGGCGTAGATCTCTCGTGGCATCGGCCGTGGGGGCGGGCACGCTGCCCACTGTCCAGCTCGCAAGCGTGATCCTGTTGGCGTAGGCCGTGCGGTCAATGACGTTGCCATTGCCGTCATAGACGAACTTGACGACCTCGCCCAAGCCGTTCACCGTCGCGACGATGCGCCCGTTCTTGTCGAGAACACGGTATTCGATCGCATCCTTGGCCGTGTTGACGATCGCGGCGACCTTGGCTTCGATCTGTGCGACCGTCGGCGCTGCTCCGAGCCCGGTGACGTCTATGGGGGCTGCGTAGCCGACGGTCTGGATGACGCGCCCCTCGGCGTCATACTTGGTCCGTTGCAGGTTGCCTAGCGGGTCCAGCGTGAAGATCAGTTGATCTTCTGCGTCATACGCGTAGCGCGTGACTTGTAGATTGGGATCCGTGCGACTCGTGACATTGCCATTCTTGTCGTACGCATAGGCCGTCGTCAGGTTCAAGCCGGCGGGGTCCACGCGCGTCTGCGTGCGGCGACCGAGCTTGTCGTAGACGTACTGGGTCGTCACGCCGTTCGGATCGATGACGGTGAGGGTGTTGCCCACACCGTCATAGGTGTACTGCGTGAGAAGGTTAAGCCCTGCGGGGTCGACCGCACGGCTGAGGACCTGACCCTTGAGGTCGTAGGTGATGCGCGTGACGACACCGTTGGGGTCCGTCACCGTGTATTGCTGGCCCTTGGGGTCGTACGCGTACGTGGTGATCAGATTCAACCCGGTCGCGTCGACGGTGCGCGTGAGCACTCGGCTGGCGGCGTCATACCCCAGCGTGACAACCGTGCCATTGGCGTCCTTGGTGGTCGCTAGGCGACCGGCACGGTCGTAGGTGTTTGCGGTGGTCGTCAGCGCCGTCACCGCGGTGAGCTGATTGCCGTTCTTGTCGTACGTGTAGGTAGTGGTGTTGCCGTTGCCATCCACCACGCTCTGGGTCTGGCCCAGCCGGGTGTACACGGTAGTGACCGTGATGTTCTCGGGCGTCTTCACCGCCACGCTGCGCAGTGTCTGGTTGTAGGTGAAGGTGGTGACCTGGTTGAGCGCGTCGGTCTGCGTCATCACGCGCCCGAATGCGTCATAGGTGCTGGAGCGCACAGCAGCGAGCGCGTCGGTCGTGCTGACGGTACGCCCGAGCCGGTCGAAGCTTTGCTGGCGCACGTTGCCATTGGCGTCGGTGCTGCTCTTGACGCGTCCAAACGCGTCGTAGACGGCGCTCGTGATCGCGTTGATTCCAGAGGCATCGGAGACCGTGCCGGTGACCAGCCCGCGGCGGTCCACCGTCATCGACTGAACCAATTGCTGTCCGCTGCCCAGGGCTTGCGTACGGCCCGTCAGTTCGCCGAAGGCGTTATAGCTCGACTGGGTGACGTTGCCGAGGGCGTCCGCGGCGCTCGCGACCTGACCGGCCAGCTTGTAGCTGAAGGTCTGTGTGGTGTCGAGCGTGGTGTTCTTGATGCCGGTGACGGCCGTGGTCAAGGCCAGGGTGACGAGCCCGCCGCTCAGGTCCGTCAGGCTGGCCAGCCGGGTGCCATAGCGTGTGGTTGAATCGAGCTGGCCGAGCGCGTTGTAGTGCTGCTCCGTGACCTCGCCCAGGGCGTTGATCGTGTGGGTGAGCCGGCTGTCCTTGTCATAGAAGTACAGCGTTCTGTTCCCGTACGCATCCGTCGTGCTGACGCGGCGGCCGGCCGCGTCGTAGGCGTGGGTGAGGCCGTACTGCGACCAGATCGCGTCAATTTGTGCTTGCGTCTGCCCGGCCACCAGCAATGCGCCGCCTTCGGCCGTCAGCTCGCCCGTGAGCCGTCCCTGCAGGTCGTAGCGCGCATTGACTGTTTGCACTTCGGCCGTGCCCACGGCATTCGTCGTCTTCACGAGGTTGCCGACGTTGTCGTACTCGTATTGGAAGACGGTGCCTTCGTAGTTCGTGCGCTGGGTGACGCGGTTGAGCTTGTCGTAGACGCTGGCGGTTGTGCGTACGCCGCCAGCCGTGGCCGGCCGCAGGGTCGCCACGGTGGTGGCCGTCGTCATCTGTGACAGCAACGTGGCGTTGACCTGCGTGGCGTAGCGAGTGGACGTCGTGACGTTGCCGTTGGCGTCGTACACGAATTCCGTCATGTAGCCTTCGGCGTCGATCTGCGCCAGCACGCGGCCCTGATCGTCATACAACCAACGCGAGGTCTGATCCTGCGCGTTGCTGCCCGGAATCAGCTGCGCGATGCTTCCGTTTGCACGCAAGGATGCCGTCGTCGCGGTCGCGTAGGCAATCTGGGTGATCAGGCGCCCCTTGCCGTCGTAGCGCGATTCGGTGAGATAGCCTTCTGCGTCCAGCGTGCCCAGCAGCAGGCCATCGTTGTCGTAAAAGCGCCGCGTGACCCGGTCCTTGTTGGCGTCCGCAGTAGGTGTCGTGTTCTCGAGCGCAGGCGCGCTGGTCAGCGCACCTGTGGCGATGACCTGATCGTACTGTGTCGTGCCAGTCAGACGGGATGCCCCGTCGTAGCGCAGATCCGTGACGGCGCCAGCGGCATCGACGGTTCGTACCAGGCGTCCGGCGCTGTCGTAGATGCGCCAGGACTTTTGGTCGGCGGTAGTGCTTGCCGGGCGGATGTTGTTCAGGTTGCTCGCCGGCACCGAACTCGGGTCTGAGTAGTAGTTGCTGACAGCGGTCGCGTTGGCGGCCGTCGCATAAACGATCTTCTGCGTAAGTTGGTTGTTCCTGTCGTAGAAGTACTCGGTGACGCGGTTCGTTCCGTCAATCTCTGCGACCAAGCGACCGGCGAGGTCATACACGCGGCCTGTCACAACGCCAGTTGCATCGATTTGCTGGATCAAGCGACCGGCGTCGTCATAAGTGTTGGAGGCCGTGCCGAGGTTGGTCGACTGCGCCGAGCTCTGCGTGATGCTGGTCAGGCGCCCGTTCTTGTCGTAGGCGCTAGTTGTAATCAGCCCGTTGGCGAGCGTGACGACGGTCTTGTTGTTCGCGTCGTCATAGCTCGTGAGGGTGGTCTGCCCTAGCGCGTTTTGGCTCGAGAGCTGGCGACCTTTGCCGTCGTAGGTGAACTGGGTCGTGCCATTGGTGGCGCTGATGCTGCTCAGCAGCAGGCCTGCGCGGTCGTAGACATACTGGGTGATCGATTGGGTGGCGTCGGCCACGCCGTTGCCGCTGACGTCGACCGTGCCGAACACCGTCACCTTCTGCACCTGGCCGCGCGCGTCGTAGACCGTGTCGGTGCGGCTGGCCTGTGTGCGGTCCTGGGTGCCGCTCCAGGTGACCAGTTGCGCCTCTGTCGGCACGGCGGTCGTGGTCAGGGCAGAAACGTCGTATTTGCCGCCGGCATACTGCAAGGCCGACGTGCGCTGGCCGTAGCTGTCGTAGCGATACTCGGTGACTCGGCCTTCTGCGCTTACGACAAAACGCAACTGGTTCTTGCCCGCGGCGTCGTAAATGTAGCGCGTCGTCAGCGGTTGAGTGGGCGGCGCGGCGCCTGCACCGTCGGGATCGGGTGTCAGGTAGACCGTCTCGGTCAGCAGCTGATTGCGCGCGTCGAACGTCCGGGTGATCGTGTTGCCCGCGGCGTCGCGCTGCAGCGTCTGGTTGCCGTATGCGTCGTACTGCATCGTCACCGTGAAACCTTGGGGATCGGTGACGGAGGTGATGTTGCCGGCGGCGTCGTAGCTGAACAGCGTCGTCTGCGAGACGCCACCCACTGTGGGCGCCTGGATCTGCGTGAGTTGGCCCGCGGCGTCGTAGGTGTAGACCGTTTGAAGACCCATGGGGTCGATCACGGTCGTTGCACGGTTGGTGGTGTCGTACGAATAGAGCGTGGTCCGCCCGTCACCGGTCTTGACGCTGGAGACGCGGTAGTCAGCGCCGACCAGTGTGTACTTGAAAGCCAGGCTGGTGCCGTCGCTTTGCGTGACGGATGCCACGCGCTTGCTTGTGCCGTCGTAGGTGTAAGTCGTGACGTAGGTCTTTTCGTCCGCCACGACGTTATCGTCCGGCGTGAGGTCCACGGTTACGCTCGTCAGCCGATTGGACGCGTCGTAGGCGTAACGCACCCGGGTGAGGACGACGTTGCCGGTTGCCTCGGTGCGGATCTGCGTGAGGTTGGTTCCGGTGTAGTCGAAGTAGGTGGTCTCGCCGTTGGCGTCGGCGATCTTCTGCAGGGTGCCGTTGGCGTTGTAGGTATAGCTGAGCGTGTTGCCGGCAGGATCCTTGGCCGTCAGCAGGCGCCCAAGGGACGTCGACTCGTAGCTCTCCTGCAAGCCGGTGTCGCCGTCGGTCCAGTTCAAGCGCTGGGCAGTGGCGTCATAGGCGATCGTGTCGAACGCCCCCGCGCCCGCGGAGCTGACGTAAAGACTTCGCGCTGCGTCCCAGGTGTAGGTTGCCGCGGCGCCATCTCGGTCCACGCGCACCAGCGTGCTGCTCGCGGCGCCCAGCGTGCCGCTGAGCAGTTTGACGCTCTGACCGTAGGCGCCAACCACCCAGTTGTCGCCGTTATCGTCGTTGAGCAGCCCCTGGCTGTTGTAGGTCCGCGCGGCGCTGATGTCCAGGCCGCGCCCGACTAGCTTGTCGTCGAAGTCCTGCAGGACCAGGTTGCCGTTCGTAAGGTTGACGAACGCCTGCTCGCCGTTGCGCCCTTGGCCGGCTGCACCTTGCGTGCCGCGCTGCCCAAGGGTTGCCAAAGACGTCAAACTCAGGCCGAGACTGTTGCCGCTGACGATCGCTACCATTTTTATACCCGTGTCTTGGATGGATCCACTCCGCGCGCATTCGGCCTGCCTTGCGCCCGCTGCCTGGCAGATCGGATGCAATATCCAGGGCTATGTCCCTGGTGGCTGCCCATCCGACCTGCAGGTCGAGGATCGGCGCACGGTTCCTGGCAATACATCCACGCGCCGTGACATTTGTTTAGCGGGCGCCAAAGTGTTCGGCGCCGCTGGGTCACTAAACAACTTTGCGAAGCGACGGATAAGCTCCATGCAAGCCACATCGACTGGGGCTGCACAGGTCGCGAGGACGGTCGGGCTCGCGGATGTCCGTTGCGATTCGAATGAATACGAAAGGCTGAAAAATGGGATCGATTCAAAAGGAAATGCCGCTGTTCGTTGATGGTGCGGAAAGCTGTGTGAGCAGCAGAGCGCCAGAGCAAGATGCCAAGGAGGGCTGGTCGGTCACGGTTCGCCCCTACCGCAGCAAGCCTGCCGAAGATCTGCTGACCGATTACTCGTGCAACAGCTGCACTTGCTTCCTGGCCGGCAACCGTGTGCTCATGGCCGACGGTTCGCAAAAGGCGGTGGAAGACGTGCAGGTGGGCGACATGGTCATGACCATGTCGGGGCCCGATCGCGTTCGCATGCTTGAGCGCCCGGTGCTGGGCATGACACGCCGCGTACTGGAAATCCGCGGCGTGGGCGACGAGTGCCTGTTTGTGACCGACGAGCACCCGCTGTGGACGAGTCGCCGCACAGACGATGGAACAGTCGAGAACTGGGGTGTGTACAACCTGAGCCACTACCTC
>Ga0207709_10001218_pt1 | contig 18493 bp, 18 predicted proteins | sample KBSM34metaG_FD_184397 | JGI IMG/M metagenome (GOLD analysis project Ga0207709, IMG submission 184397) | Miscanthus rhizosphere microbial communities from Kellogg Biological Station, Michigan, USA - KBS M3-4 metaG (SPAdes) (version 2) | ecosystem: Host-associated > Plants > Roots > Rhizosphere >...
TAGGCGAGCCGGTCGGCCGCGAGCTGCCAGCCGTGCCGGTCGCACAGCGAAATCAGCGCGTCGGTGCCTTGCTCCGCCTCGTCGCGCATGGCTGCGAGCTGCGCGGGCGGCAGGTTGTCGAGCGCCACCAGCCGGCCCGTGCCGTCGGTCGCGAACAGCACGCCTGCCTCCTCGAAGCATTCGCGGATCGCGGCCGCGTAGTAGTCGAGGCCGCCCTCCGGCACCGCGAGGCGTTCGCTCGCGGCGCTGTCGTCCAGGCCGCCGCAGTGGCCGTGCAGGCTGCGGTCGTGCGCGTCGATCACGCCGCCCGGGAACACGCTGGCACCGCTGTTCTGGTCGTCGGCCTTCTCGGCCCGCCGCAGCATCAGTACCTCGAGCCCATGGCTGCCGTCGCGCAGGACGATGAGGGTGGCGGCCGAGCGCACGGGGCGCGGCGAAGCGGGGCGTGGCGTGGCGTCGGAGGTGCTGGTGGTCATGCGCACATTGTCGCGCCGGCGGCTGCTGCGAAGGCGACAGCACAGGCCCCTGGCTGTCGCATGAACGACCGTGCGAAACACCATGCGCCGCGTACCTTCAATGCACATCGACTGTTGAAGGACGCACCATGCATTTCGAATTCACCCCCCGGGCGATCGCGTTGCGCGACGAGCTGCTCAAGTTCATGGACGAGTTCGTCTACCCGAACGAGAAACGCCGCGAGGAAGAGCTGGCCGCCAACGCCCGCGCCGGGCGGGCATACGCCGAGCTGCCGATGATGGCCGGCCTCAAGGCCAAGGCGCGCGAGCGCGGGCTGTGGAACCTGTTCCTGCCCGAGGCCGAGCACGGCCCCGGCCTCACCAACGTCGAGTACGCCCCGCTGTGCGAGATCATGGGACGGCGCTACTGGTGCGCGGAAATCTTCAACTGTTCCGCGCCCGACACCGGCAACATGGAAGTGCTGGCCCGCTATGGCACCAAGGCGCAGCAGGAGCGCTGGCTCACGCCGCTGCTCGCGGGCGAGATCCGCTCGTCGTTCGCGATGACCGAGCCTGAAGTCGCATCGAGCGACGCCACCAACATCCGCTGCAGCATCCGGCGCGAAGGCAACGAGTACGTCATCAACGGACGCAAGTGGTACATCACCGGCGCGATGAACGAGCGCTGCGAGATCTTCATTCTGATGGGCAAGACCGACCCCGACAACGCCGACCGCCACAGGCAGCAGTCGATGATCCTCGTGCCGAAGAACACGCCGGGCATCACCATCGTGCGCGACATGCAGCTGCTCGGCATGTACGACCCGCCGTTCGGCCACCCCGAGATCGTGTTCGAGAACGTGCGCGTGCCGGTCGAGAACATCCTGCTCGGCGAAGGCCGCGGCTTCGAGATCGCGCAGGGACGCCTCGGCCCCGGGCGCATCCACCATTGCATGCGCGCCATCGGCATGGCCGAGTCCGCGCTCGAGATGATGTGCCGGCGCCTGGTGTCGCGCACCGCCTTCCACAAGCCGCTGTCGGAGCAGGGCGTGTGGCGCGAGCGCATTGCCGAGTCGCGCATGCTCATCGAGCAGTCGCGCTGGATGGTGCTCCACGCGGCTTACCGCATGGACACCGTGGGCAACAAGGTCGCCGCCAAGGAGATCGCGATGATCAAGGTGCTCACGCCCAACAACTGCGTGAAGGTGATCGACTGGGCGATGCAGGCCTTCGGCGCGATGGGGCTGAGCCAGGATACGCTGCTCACCCACTTCTACGCGTACGAGCGCCACCTGCGCGTGGCCGACGGCCCCGACGAGGTGCACCGCAACGCCATTGCGAAGCAGGAGCTGGCGGCCTACCAGTAAGAAGAGGAGGAGCGCGAAAGGCGCTCAGCGCGCGGCACCACACGGCGGCAGTCGGTGCCAGCGCCCGGACCTGCGAGCGCATCGCCAGCCACCATGGCGGACGCATCTACTCGGCGCCGCATGCAGGAGGCGTGCTGGGGCTGACGCTGCGCCTGCCGCTGCTGGCCGGCGAGCGCGTTCAGGGATTGACCGGCTGACTGATCGACGCCGGCCGGAACGGGCCTCCTGGAACTCCGCGCCATACTCGCGGTCCCACGGTGCCGCCGCCTTTCTTTCCCGATGCCGAACGTGCGATCCATTGCTTCTCTGACCTCTTTTCTCCGTGCGCTCGCCGCGAGCGCGGCCCTTCTCGCCGCCGGTGCACTGCATGCGCAGGCCTTGCCGGCGGGCGTGCACCTTGGCATGTCGGCCGAGGAACTGCGGGCCGTGCTGCCCGCGGCCGAGCGTGTGCAGCGCCCGCAGCGGCTGAGCGGCGGACTGGCCGGCAGCTGGCGCGCGGCCCCGGTCGAGATGGCGGGGCTGCTGTTCGAGCCGACCTTCTTCTTCGCCGCCTCGGAGCTGCGCCGCGTCGAATACGTGGCGACGGCGCAGGCCACGCCCGACAACGGCGCGGCGGCCTTCGCGGCGCTCGTGCGATGGGGCCGAGGGGCGTTCGGCAATGAACTCGCATCGCACGACCCGGGCAGCGCGTACGCCGCATGGGTGAGCAACGACACCGACGTCTACGTGCAGCAGCAGGCCGGCGATCCGCGCCGCGCGAGCGTGCGGCTGGTCTACAAGGCGCGGCAGCTGCGCGACGGCAGCGAACTCTGAGCGCCGCCGCGCCATGGGAAGTTGTCCTGCAAGCCGATTCGAATCCGTCCGGCCGGCGGCGCCCGGCAGGCGGAGAGACTGCCGTCTCCAGATTCTTCATGGAGACGACGATGCCCGAGGCCAGCGAGGTCCGCATTCCGCAGGACGATGAGCAGATTGATGTCACCGACCTGAAAGAGGTCGACTACTGGACAAAATGGTTCGGCGTGACCGAGGCTCGCCTGCGCACGGCCGTGGCGTCTGCCGGCACGCGCAGGGACGATCTGCGCGTCTACCTCGGGCTACCCTGAAGCGGCTGCAGCCGAGCTGCTTCAGGCGGCGGCCAGCATGCCCCGTTCCTCGATGAACGCGACCACCTCGGCCACGCCGGTGAGCGTCTTGAGGTTCGTCATCACGTAGGGCCGCTGGCGGCGCATGCGCTGCGTGTCCTGCTCCATCACGTCGAGGTTCGCGCCCACGTAGGGGGCGAGGTCGGTCTTGTTGATGACGAACAGGTCGCTCTTGGTGATGCCGGGGCCGCCCTTGCGCGGAATCTTTTCGCCGGCCGCCACGTCGATCACGTAGATCGTGAGGTCCGACAGCTCGGGGCTGAAGGTGGCCGCGAGGTTGTCGCCGCCGGATTCGACGAACACGATGTCGGCGTCCGGAAAATCCTCGAGCATGCGGTCGATGGCTTCGAGGTTGATCGACGCGTCCTCGCGGATGGCGGTGTGCGGGCAACCGCCCGTCTCGACGCCCATGATGCGTTCAGCCGGCAGCGCGCCAGACACCGTCAGCAGGCGCTGGTCTTCCTTGGTGTAGATGTCGTTGGTGATGGCGATCAGGTCGTACTTGTCGCGCATCGCCTTGCAGAGCATCTCGAGCAGCGTGGTCTTGCCCGAGCCGACCGGGCCGCCGATGCCTACGCGCAGCGGGGGCAGTCTCTTGGTGCGATGGGGGATGTGGTGCAGGGCGGAGGTCATGGAGGGTGTGTCCGGTTCAGCTTCGGAAGAGGCGGGAATATTGTGTTTCATGACGGGCCGACAACACCGCCAGCAGGGGCGCGAAGGCCTGGCGCTGGTCGTCGCCGAGGGCCATGGCGCGGGCCACGGCATCCGGGATTTCCTGCGCCAGCCGCCCGAGGATGCGCTGGCCCGCGCTCTGGCCGAGCGGCACGGCCTTGACGGCGGCAGCGACCATGTTCTCGGCCCAGCCGAAGGCGAAGGCCAGGCAGCCGTCGTGCACCGTGGCGCCGGTGCGGCCGACCGCGAAGGCGAAGGCGATGGGGTAGCTCGCGGGCAGGTCGGTGAATACTTCGGCCGTGTCGGCGTGGTGCAGCTTGAGCCACTCGACGAAGGAGCGGCCCATCTGTTCGGTCTGCAGGAAAAATTCGGCCGATTCGCGGGTGCTCATCACCCACTGATTGAGTTCGCGGATGCGCGGCATGTCGTTGGCGCGCCAGGCCGCGATGGCCTGCGCGAAGGCCGCGAGATCGCCGCGCGCGAAGCTCAGGTGCAATTGGTCGGCGAGCCATTCGGCGGCCTTGGCCTCCGAGTCGACGCCGGCCCATTCCACTGCCGCCTCGATGCCTTCGGAATACGAGAAGCCGCCCACGGGCAAGGCCGGCGAGGCGAGCCAGATGAGCTGCAGCAAGCTGTTGGCGCTGACTGGGTTGGGCATGTCAGTTTTTCACTGCGCGACTTTGTTCGGGGCGCGTGCACAGGCCACCGGGCACTCCCCTCCGCGAATGTCCCCCGTCGGCGTGAGCGCGCCCCGGATCACGCATGGCCATGCTCGTCGAGCAGTTCCGGCGCGAGCACGAGCGGCTTCGGGCCTTTGCTGTCGCCATGCGAGTGCCCATGGCCGTGGCTGTGACCCCCGCTGTGCGAATGCTCATGCGAACCATAGGCGCCGTTCTCGGGTTCGAAGGCTTCTTCCACCGCCACGACGATCAGGTGCATCGAACGCAGCATGTCGGCCAGCACATGGTCGGGCTCGATCTTGAGATGGTCGGGCCTGAGCTCGATCGGCACATGCCGGTTGCCCAGGTGATAGGCCGCGCGCGTCAGGTCGAAAGGCGTGCCGTGGGCCGTGCAATGCGTGATGCGCAGCACGGGCTGCGGCGCGGCGATGACGCGGACCAGCGAGCCGTCTTCGGCCACCAGCACATCGCCGCCCCGCACGGCGGTGCCGCGCGGCAGGAACACGCCGACCTGGCGGCCCTGCGAGTCGGTGGCGTCGAAGCGGCTTTTCTGGCGAATGTCCCAGTCGAGCTCGATGGTGGCGGCGCGCTTGAGCAGAACGGGCGCAAGGCCGCGGCCCTGGGGCATGAGTTTGTTGGCGGTGAGCATGGTGGCTTGCGGCTCCAAATGAGGCGGGCTAATATAACGTTCGTTATAACTTCTGTTCAACGGAGCGTTCAATGTCCGCCCTCAAACTGACTCAGATCGGTAACTCTGTCGGCATCATCCTGCCCAAGGAAGTGCTGGCGAGCATGAACGTGGGCAAGGGCGACACCGTCTACCTCACGCAGGCCGCCAACGGCGGGGTCACGATCACGCCGTACGACGACGAGTTCGAGCGGCAGATGGAGGCGGCGCGCCGCGTCATGAAGAAGCGGCGCAATGTTCTGCGCGAGCTTGCCAAGTGAGCGCCGCCAACCAACACTGGGTCTGGCTGAACCTGAGTGTGATCCAGTTGGTCCATGAAGAACAGCTCGCTGAGCATGGTGGTCCCGCCGGTGTGCGTGACGAGGGAATGCTTGCATCCGCCATGGGCCGACCGCAGAACCGCGCGATGTACGAATCTCCCGATGCGGCCACGCTGGCCGCGAGCTACGCATTCGGCATCGCCCGCAACCACCCGTTCGTGGACGGCAACAAGAGAACCGCATTCGTTGCGATGGAAACTTTCCTCGATCTCAACGGATTCGAGCTCCTCGCGTCCGACGAGGACTGCGTACTGAAGACGCTCGGCCTCGCGGCGGGGGAGATCGACGAAGCCTCCTTTGCCCAATGGATTCGCGAGCACCTCGCACCGCGCAGCCCCTGACATTCAAAACAGGAAATACCGCTGCGCCATCGGCAGCAGCTTCGCCGGCTCGCAGGTCAGCAGGTGCCCGTCGGCGCGCACCGCGTAGGTCTGCGCATCGATCTCCATCCTCGGCGTGTAGCCGTTGTGGATCAGATCCTTCTTGCGCACGTTGCGGATGTTCTTCACCGCGCTGAGGTTCTTGCTCAGGCCGTAGCGTTCCTTGATGCCCGAGGCCAGACCGGCCTGCGAGACGAAGGTCAGCGAGCTTTTCGCGAGGGAACCGCCGTACGCGCCGAACATCGGCCGATAGTGCACCGGCTGTGGCGTGGGTATCGACGCGTTCGGGTCGCCCATCGCAGCCATCGCGATGGTGCCGCCCTTCAGGATGGTGAAGGGCTTCACGCCGAAGAAGGCCGGCTTCCAGATCACGATGTCGGCCCACTTGCCGACTTCGAGCGAGCCGACCTCGTGCGCGATGCCGTGCGCAATGGCCGGGTTGATCGTGTACTTGGCGACGTAGCGCCTGGCGCGGAAGTTGTCGTTGCGCTCGTTGTCCTCCGGCAGCGTGCCGCGCTGCAGCTTCATCTTGTGCGCGGTCTGCCAGGTGCGGATGATGACTTCGCCCACACGCCCCATGGCCTGGCTGTCGGAGCTGAACATGCTGATCGCGCCGAGGTCGTGCAGCACGTCTTCGGCGGCAATCGTTTCCTTGCGGATGCGCGATTCGGCAAAGGCCAGGTCTTCGGCGATGCCGGCGTCGAGGTGGTGGCACACCATGAGCATGTCGACGTGCTCGTCGAGTGTGTTCACGGTGTAGGGCATCGTGGGGTTGGTGGACGAGGGCAGGAAGTTGGCCTCGCCCACCACGCGCAGGATGTCGGGCGCATGGCCGCCGCCCGCGCCTTCGGTGTGGAAGGCGCAGATGGCGCGCCCGCCCACGGCCGCGATAGTGTTCTCGACAAAGCCCGATTCGTTGAGCGTGTCGCTGTGGATGGCCACCTGCGTGTCGGTGGCGTCGGCCACGTCGAGGCAGTTGCTGATGGCCGCGGGCGTGGTGCCCCAGTCTTCATGCAGCTTCAGGCCGATGACGCCGGCTTCGATCTGCTCGTGCAGCGCGTGCGGCAGGCTCGCATTGCCCTTGCCGAGGAAGCCCAGGTTCATCGGGAACGCATCGGCCGCCTGCAGCATGCGCTCGATGTGCCAGGGGCCGGGCGTGGCGGTGGTCGCGAAGGTGCCGGTGGCGGGGCCGGTGCCGCCGCCGAGCATGGTGGTCACGCCGGAGGTCAGCGCCTCCTCGATCTGCTGCGGGCAGATGAAGTGGATGTGGCTGTCGATGCCGCCGGCGGTGACGATGTTGCCCTCGCAGCTGATGATCTCGGTGCCGGGGCCGATGACGATATCGACGCCCGGCTGCACGTCGGGGTTGCCGGCCTTGCCGATGGCGGCGATGCGGCCGTCCTTCAGGCCGATGTCGGCCTTGACGATGCCCCAGTGGTCGAGGATGAGCGCGTTGGTCAGTACCGTGTCGACAGCACCCTGCAAACGCGTGCGCTGCGATTGCGCCATGCCGTCGCGAATGGTCTTGCCGCCGCCGAACTTCACCTCTTCGCCGTAGCCGCCGGCGCGCAAGGTGTAGTCGGCCTCGACTTCGATCAGCAGGTCGGTGTCAGCAAGACGGACCCGGTCGCCCACGGTGGGGCCGAAGATTTCTGCGTAGGCACGTCGCCCGATGGTGGCCATGTTTAAAGCTTCCCTTGAACCAGGCCGCGAAAGCCGTAGACGATGCGATCGCCCGAAAAATCGACCAGTTCGACCGTGCGCTGCTGGCCAGGTTCGAAGCGCACCGCGGCGCCCGATGCGATGTTCAGCCGCATGCCGCGCGCGGCCTCGCGGTCGAAGCCGAGCGCGCCGTTGGTCTCGGCGAAGTGGTAGTGCGAGCCGACCTGGATCGGCCGGTCGGCGGTGTTGCGCACCACCAGCGTGAGGGTGCGGCGGCCGGGGTTGAGCGTGTGCTCGCCGTCGTCGGTGAGGAGTTCGCCGGGGATCATGTTCAGACGGCCTGTGCCAGCAGCGACGCACCGAGCACCACCACCGCGGCACCGGCCACGCGCGGCAGCCACGCGTTGGCATGGCGCAGCGCCCAGCCCACCGCGATGCCCGCGAGGTGCAGCAGCACGGTCGCGCCGACCATGCCGGCCAGCGTGAGGGCCGCGCCTTCTTCGCTCGCCAGTTCGTGGCCGTGGGACACGCCATGGAAAAGGGCGAACACGCCGACGACCGCCATGGCGACCACGGCCGGCAGGTGAACGCGCGTGGCCACCAGCAGGCCGAGCACCAGCAGCGAGGCCGCGATCATCGGCTCGACCGCCGGCAGCTGCACGCCGGCCAGGCCCATCAGCGCGCCCACCAGCAGCATGCCGGCGAAGGCCAGCGGCGCCCAGAGCAGGTCGGGCCAGGCGCGGCGCGCGGCCAGCGCGCTCCAGAGGCCGACCGCGACCATGGCGGCGAGGTGGTCGGCGCCGGTCAGCGGATGCAGGAAGCCCGTGGTGAGGCCGTGGTGCAGGCCGCCGTCGACGCCGGTGTGGGCGCTGGCCGCGAGGGGCAGCACGAGGGCGGCGCACAGTGCGAGGCTTCTGGAAGCAGTGGTCTTGCGCATGGAAAGAATCCTTCTTGTTCTGGGTGTGTCAGACGATCGGCTGGTGGACGGTCACCAGCTTGGTGCCGTCCGGGAAGGTGGCTTCGACCTGGATGTCCGGGATCATCTCGGCGATGCCGTCCATCACGTCGGCGCGGGTCAGCACGCCGCGCCCGTCGCTCATGAGCTCGGCGACGCTCTTGCCGTCGCGGGCGCCTTCCATCACGGCGGCCGAAATCAGGGCGATGGCTTCGGGGTAGTTGAGCTTCAGGCCGCGGGCCTTGCGGCGTTCGGCGAGCAGCGCCGCGGTGAAGATCAGCAGCTTGTCTTTTTCGCGCGGAGTCAGTTCCATGGGATCGGCATCGGGTGGCAGAGAGTGGCGGCCATTATGGGCAAGCCGGCTTCTTTGCAACAGTCGTGCCGCGCGGCAGCCGGGGCCGCCGCGCACGGCCGCCCGAAGCGGCCGGCCCACCCGCGGTGGGGGGGGGGGCGAAACGACACGAAGTGCGCGCAGCCTGGGGGCGATCAACAGTGCAGGCACGAAAGATGCACCGAAACGGTGTGAACCCCACTGACACACCGATCACCCCAGACGACGCCCCCCAGCGCATCGTCAAGGTGCGGCGCGACTACAACAGCTGGGTGGCCAGCGAGACGCTGGAGGACTACGCGTTGCGCTACACGCCGCAGCGCTTTCGCAAGTGGTCCGAATGGCGGGTGGCGAACACGGCCTTCGGGGCGGCGTCGTTCCTGATCCTGGAGGCGGTCGGCGCCACGCTGCTGGTGCAGTACGGCTTCGCCAACGCCTTCTGGGCGATCCTGGCGACCGGGCTCATCATCTTCCTGGCAGGCGTGCCGATCAGCGTGTATGCGGCGCGCTACGGCGTCGACATGGATTTGCTCACGCGCGGCGCGGGTTTCGGCTACATCGGCTCCACGCTCACCTCGCTGATCTACGCGAGCTTCACTTTCATCTTCTTTGCGCTCGAGGCGGCGGTGATGGCCTATGCGCTGGAACTGGCACTGGGCATCCCGCCTGTGTGGGGCTACCTGGTGTGCGCGCTGGTGGTGATCCCGCTGGTCACGCACGGCGTGTCGGCCATCAGCCGGCTGCAGCTGTGGACGCAGCCGCTGTGGCTGCTGATGCTGGTGGTGCCTTTTGCCTACGTGCTGGTGCGCGATCCTGGTGCATTTGCGGGCATCGTGCACTACAACGGGGTTCGCTCGGGCACGGGTGGCTTCAATTTGCACCTGTTTGGCGCTGCGCTCACGGTCGGCATCGCGCTGATCACGCAGATGGGCGAGCAGGCCGACTACCTGCGCTTCATGCCCGCCCGCACCGCGGCCACGGCGCGCCGCTGGTGGGGCGCGGTGCTGGCCGGAGGGCCGGGCTGGGTGGTGCTGGGCGTGCTCAAGATGCTGGGCGGGGCGCTGCTGGCCTACCTGGCGCTCACGCACATGGTGCCGGCCGACCGTGCGGTCGATCCCAACCAGATGTACCTCGCGGCCTACGAGTACGTGTTTCCGCACTACGGGTGGGCGGTGGCGGCCACGGCGCTGTTCGTGGTGATCTCGCAGCTCAAGATCAACGTCACCAACGCCTATGCCGGTTCGCTGGCCTGGAGCAATTTTTTCTCGCGCGTGGCGCACAGCCACCCGGGGCGCGTGGTGTGGGTGGTGTTCAACGCGCTGATCGCCTTCATGCTGATGGAGATGAACGTGTTCGAGGCGCTGGGCGACGTGCTCGGTCTGTTCGCCAACATCGCCATCGCCTGGATGATGGCCGTGGTGGCCGACCTCGTCATCAACAAGCCGCTGGGGCTGTCACCGCCGGGCATCGAGTTCAAGCGCGCGCACCTGTGGGACATCAACCCGGTGGGCGTGGGCGCGATGGCGCTGGCCTCGGTGCTGTCGATCACCGCGCACCTGGGCATGTTCGGTCCGCTGGCGCAGGCCTTCTCGGCGCTGATCGCGCTCGGCACGGCGCTGGTGGCATCGCCGCTGCTGGCCTGGGCGACGGGGGGCAAGTACTACCTGGCGCGCGGCTCCGATGAACACCACGGTGCGGTGGCTTTCGCGCCCGCCGGAGGTTCGCGCACGGTGCGCTGGGCCAAGGTCGAGACCGGCAGCTACCAACGCCTGAAGGTGCAGCACTGCGTGATCTGCGAGCGCGAGTACGAGGGGCCGGACATGGCGCATTGCCCCGCCTACCAGGGCGCGATCTGCTCGCTGTGCTGCACGCTCGATGCGCGCTGCGGCGACCTGTGCAAGCCGCATGCGAGCCTCTCGTCGCAGTGGTCCGGCGTGCTGCGCTGGCTGCTGCCGCGGCGCAGCTGGCGCTACCTCGACACGGGGCTCGGCCACTTCCTGCTGCTGATGCTGGTCATCGTGCCGCTGCTGGCCGTGGTGTTCGGCGTGCTCTACCAGCAGGAGCTGCGCGCGTTCGGCGAAGGCGCGCTGGAGCTGGCCTCCGAGGCCGACGTGGCTGCGGCGCTGGCAGGCGTGCAGAAGCTGTCGCTGCGCTCGGGCTTCCTCAAGGCGTACATGGCGCTGCTGGTCATCGCGGGCATCGTTGCGTGGTGGCTGGTGCTGGCGCACCAGAGCCGCAAGGTGGCGCAGGAAGAATCGAACCGGCAGACCCACCTGCTGGTGCGCGAGATCGAACTGCACCGCGAGACCGATCGCGCGTTGCAGGCCGCAAAACAGATCGCCGAAGAGGCGAGGGCCGTGGCCGAGCAGGCCAAGCAGGCCGCCGACCAGGCCAACCAGGCCAAGAGCCGCTACATCAGCGCCATCAGCCACGAACTGCGCACGCCCCTCAACAGCATCCTCGGCTATGCGCAGCTGATGGGCGAAGACCATTCGGTGCCGCCGCACCGCCAGCAGGCGGTAGCGGTCATCAAGCGCGGCGGCGAGCACCTGCTGTCGCTCATCGAGGGCACGCTCGCCATCGCGCACATCGAGGCCGGCAAGCTCACGCTGCATGCGCGGCCGATGCGCTTCGCCGACACGATGCGCGAACTGGCCGACATGTTCGAGCTGCAGGCGGCGGAGAAGGGGTTGCAGTTCCACTTCGATGCTGCAGGCGCGTTGCCCGAGGTGGTGCGCGCGGATGAAAAGCGCGTGTGCCAGATCCTCATCAACCTGCTGGGCAACGCGATCAAGTTCACGGCGGCCGGACAGGTCACGCTGCGGCTGGCCTATGCGCGCGAGTTCGCGTCGGTGGAGATCGAGGACACCGGACCGGGCATGCCGGCCGGGGACATCGAGCGGATCTTCGAGCCGTTTGCGCGCGGGAATGCAGCGGGCGCATCGGCCGCGCCGGGCGCGGGCCTGGGGCTCACCATCGCCAAGATGCTGACCGACCTGATGGGCGGCGAGATGAAGGTGCAGAGCACGCCGGGCGTGGGCTCGCTGTTCTGCGTGCGCCTGTTCCTGCCGCGCGTGCACGACGCCATGGCCGGCACCGGCCGGCCGCTGCCGGTGCAGCGCGGGCGGCGCGGCTACGAGGGCCCGCGCCGCCGCCTGCTGGTGGTCGACAACGAGGAGGCCGACCGCGACCTTCTGGGGCATGTGCTCGCGCCGCTGGGCTTCGAACTGCGCAGCGCGGCCAGCGGGCACGATGCGCTGGACCTCATCGCCGCCGGCTACCGGCCCGACGCGATGTTCGTCGACCTCGCGATGCCTGGCATCGACGGCTGGGAGACGATTCGCCGCGCGCGCAAGCTGGGGCTGACCGAGGCCTCGGTGGCCATCGTCTCGGCCAACGCCTTCGACAAGGGGCTCGACAACGACGTGGGCATTGCGCCCGAAGACTTCTTCGTGAAGCCCGTGCGCCACTCGGAGCTGCTCGACTGGCTCGAACGCCGGCTCGGGCTGCAATGGACCGACACCGCCGCCGGGCCTGCGCCGGTTGCAGTTGCGCGCCCGCTGCTGCCACCTTCGCTGGAGCGCCTGCGCGTGCTCGAGGAGGCAGTGGGGCTGGGCTACTTCCGCGGCATCATGAACCAGCTCGACGCCATCGACGCGGCGCAGCCCGAATGCAGTGCATGGACTGAGGCCCAGCGCACGCTGGCGCGCCAGTTCCAGTTCGAAGCCATGAGCCGTGCGCTCGCCGACGCCGTCGAAAGCGCCGCATGACACAGACGCCACCTCCCGCCGCGGAAACATCGCCGCTCGCCAGGACGCTGCGCGAGCAGCAGGGCGCCAACAGCGATCTCGTGCTGATCGTCGACGACGTGCCCGACAACCTCGCCGTGCTGCACGACGCGCTCGACGAATCGGGCTATACCGTGCTTATCGCCACCAACGGCGAACAGGCGCTGCAGCGCGCCGCCCAGGCGCGGCCCGACATCGTGCTGCTCGACGCGATGATGCCGGGCATCGACGGCTTCGAAGTGGCGCGCCGGCTCAAGGCCGATGCGGCCACGTCGCACATTCCCATCGTGTTCATGACCGGGCTCACCGAGACCGAGCACCTCGTGGCCGCGCTGGAAGCCGGGGGCGTCGACTACGTCACCAAGCCCATCAAGCCGAAGGAAGTGCTCGCGCGCATGAACGTGCACCTGCAGGGCGCGCGCCGCGCGCGGCAGGACGCGCGGCAGGCCGGGCAGGCGCGCAACGCGCTCGATGCCTTCGGCTACGCGAGCATCACCGTGCGCCTGCCCGAAGGCCGGCTGATCTGGCAGACGGCCCTCGCGCGCGACCTGCTGCAGCGCTACTGCGACACGCGCGCGCCCGAGACACCGCCCGCGGTGCTCGAATGGCTGCGCAGCCACACGCCCGAAGCGCGCCAGCGCGGCATCGAGCCGCCGGCGCTGTCCATCGTGCAGGGCGCCAGCAGCCTCACGCTGCGCCTGCACCAGCAGACCAGCAGCGACGACGACGGCGACGAGTGGATGATCGTCATGCGCGAGGTGTCCGACACCGGCGTGATCGAGGCCATGAGCCTGAGCCTGAAGCTCACGGCGCGCGAGGCCGAGGTGCTGTACTGGGTGGTCAAGGGCAAGACCAACAAGGACATCGGCGAGATCCTCGGCAGCAGCCCGGCCACCGCCAAGAAGCACCTCGAGCGGGTGTACGTGAAGCTCGGCGTGGAGACGCGCACAGCCGCGGCCGGCGTGGCCATCAAGCGCATCCGCGAGCTGCAGCCGCAGTTCGAGATCTGAGGTTCGATGGCCGCCGGTTCCCCGCGCCGTGTCATGGCGCCTGCTTGCAGCGTCCCTAGAATGGTTCAAGGTCCACCGGACGCGCGCGATGAAGAACAACAGGCACAACAGGACAACAACCCGACCGACATGCCGCGGCTGGATGCTTGCTGCTTCCTGCCTGTTCGTGAGCCTGGGCGCGAGTCCTGGCGCACGGGCCGCCGGCCATTTCGACGTGGACGACGCCAGCACGCTCGACCCGGGCCAATGCCAGTACGAGACCTGGTGGAGCCGCACGGGCACGGAGCCGGTCACGGGGTTCCACCTCGGGCCCGCCTGCCGGGTGGGTCCCATCGAGCTGGGCCTGAACTTCGACCGCACCTCGATGCAGGGCGTGCACTCGGTCACCGGCGGGCCGCAGGTCAAATGGAACTTCTACGGGCAGGCGGCGGATGCGCCGTTCAGCGCCGCCGTGTCGGCCGGCATCGTCTCGGACCTGCGGCGCGGCGGCCGCATGGGTGGGCAGTTCGTCGTGCCGATGACGTGGCGCCCGGCCAGCAGCCTGCAGGTGCATGTCAACTTCGGTGCCGACTGGGCGCTGGGCACCGGCCTTCGCACGCCGCGCGGCGGCGTGGGCGTCGAATGGGCGCTGAACGATACCGTGTCGCTCATCGCAGAACGCAACCGTGCGGCGGGCGTCTGGACTTCGCGCATCGGCGGGCGTTTCAGCCTCACGCCGCTGATCAGCGTGGACGTGAGCGCGTCGCGCACCGGGCCGCAGGGCGTGCGCGGCTTCGCGATCGGGCTGAACCACGAATTCACCTGGAAGTGAGCCTGCCGCAGGAGGCGCTGTATCCGATTTCCGCGAATCCCATCGATGGGCCTGGTTGTCGATCGAGTATCCGGCCCTGCGCAATTTTTGATTCCGACCGCAAAAGATTTGGTGACGACCTCCCATGCCTGATCCCGTGACGACATCGCCCGTGCTGGACTTCAAGTTCGCTGCTCCTCCCCTCGATTCCGCGGCTCATCCTTCGGGCAACCCCTTGGGCATGGCGGCACGCAATCGGACACCCAGGCCCGTGCGCAACCCGAACCTGCGCGGCCTGCAGTGCCTGCGGTGCGATGCGCTCTTCCCCCTCGCGCTGGCGCACGACGGATGTCCCGCGTGCAGGCGCGGAGGCCTTCACGTCGCGCTGCGCGCCAGCTACCTGTCCGGCAGTGCCGAAGCGATGCCCATGCCCTACACCTCCGGCTTCGCGCTGGGCGAAGGGCAGACGCCGCTGCAGGACGTGCCCGAGCTGGCGCGGCAGTTCGACGTGGGTCGGCTGGCCATCAAGGACGAGTCTTGCAATCCCACCGGCTCGCACAAGGACCGCATGACCGCGGTGGGCGTGGCGCAGGCGCTCGATTTCGACGCCCACACGCTGGTGCTGGCCTCGTCGGGCAACGCGGCCGTGTCGGCGGCGCACTATGCATGGGCCGCGGGCCTGGGCTGCGAAGTGGCCACCTACGAAGGCATGCCGGCCACCTATGCGCGGCAGCTCGATGCACTCGGCGCGCGGCGCTATGTGTTCGCCGACAACGCGGGCCGCTGGGCCTTCGTGCGCGAGCGTGTGCAGCACCCCGGCTACTTTGCGCTGACCAACTACCGCCTGCCCGCGCTGGGCAGCGCGCCGCTGGCAATCGAAGGCTACAAGCCGATCGCGCTCGAATGCGTGGCCGATGGCGGGTTGCCGGACCACATCGTGATTCCCACCGCGCGCGGCGACCTGGCCTGGGGCATCTACGCGGGCTTTCGCGACCTGCTGGCCGCGGGGCGCATCGCACGCCTGCCGAGGCTCTGGCTCGTGGAGCCGTTCCCGCGCCTGGCGCGCGTGCTCGCGGGCGGCCCCCTCAACGACAGCTACCCGGGCCACACCGCGCAGTTCTCCACCGCCGGAGCCACCGTCACCTACCTGCAATGGCAGGCCGCCGCCGCGACGGGCGGCGGCGCGGTGGTCGTGGGCGACAACGAAGCGCGCGCCGCGCGCCGGCTGCTCTCGGCGTCCGGCATCAGCGCCGAGCTGTGCGCGGCCGGCGGCCTGGCCGCCCTGCGGCAGCTGCGCGAGAGCAACGCCGTCGCGGCCGACGCGCATGTGGTGCTGATGCTGACCGCCAGCGCGGCCGGCGATCCGAGCTGGCCCGACCGTCCTGTCTAGCCTTCGGCCTGCAGCCGCAGTAGAAGGCGAGCCCCTTACTTCGCGTCGCTGTAGACCGTGGCGCGCGACACGCCCATGTGCGCCGCGGCAATCTCGGCGCCCCGGCGGACCTCCAGCATGCCGGCCTTCTTCAGTTCCTGCACCAGCTGCTTGCGGTCGGCGGGCTTCAGCGAGCGCGACGTGGTCGCGCGCGACGCCGCGAACTCGTCGATGCGCGCGTGGATGCGGTCCGAGTGGTTGCCGCCGCTCTCGAGGTGCTCGTGCACATCCTTGTCGTCGATCTTCGTGAACTGCGAGATCGCGCCCTGGAAGCTCTGGAACAGCGTGAGGTCGACGTTGAGGCACAGCGCGGCCACGTATTCGCCGCTGTCGTCCTTGATGCCGATGGACGTGCTCTTGACCTTGCGCCCGTCGGGAAAGGTGTTGGCGTAGTTCGCGATCACCGCCGGAAACTCCGGGTCGCGGATGCGAGCGAGGCCCAGCTCGGTGACCGGCTGGCCGACCTCGCGGCCGCTCAGGCTGTTCTCGATGGCGTAGATCGCGTTCTTCGGGTTGCTCAGGTCGTGCACCACCACTTCGCAGAAGGGCGCAAAGGTCTGGCCCAGGCCTTCGGCCATGTTGCGCAGCATGTCCAGGAGCTGCTTGTTCGGCTTCTTCTTCATGCCGTGGAATGTATCCAGCTCTGGACGGACAATCCAATTCATACAAAAAGTACAGTGTTGGATGTATTATCTAATTTTGTACTGGAGCCCGCGAATGACCGCGAGAGAACGCGCACGCTATGTCGATCCCCGCACCGGCAGGCACTACGACCTGTCCGAACGCCGATGGCGCTCCGACGACGGCCACCCGATGATGGTCACGCCGCTGCCCGGCATCGGGCGCGACGACATCGATTCGCGCGTCCGCTCGCTGTGGCGCTACCGCGCGGCGCTGCCCGTGGCGATCGAGCAGCCCGCGAGCATGGGCGAAGGCTGCACGCCGCTGGTGCAGAAGCGGTGGGGCGGCTTCGAGCCCTACTTCAAGCTCGAGTGGTTCAATCCGACCTGCAGCTTCAAGGACCGAGGCGCGGCGGTGATGATGTCTTTCCTGCGGCAGATCGGCGTCGATGCGGTGCTGGAAGACAGCTCCGGCAATGGCGGCGCGGCGATTGCGGCGGCCGGCGCGGCGGCGGGCATGCGCGTGAAGGTGCTCGCGCCGAGCTACACGCCCGCGCCGAAGGTGGCGCAGATCCGGGCCTTCGGCGCGGAGGTACAGCTGGTGCCGGGGCCGCGCGAAGAGTCCGAATACGAGGCGGTGCGCCAGTCGGAATCGATCTTCTACGCGAGCCACAACTGGCATCCGTTCTTCCTGCAGGGTACGAAGACGCTGGCCTACGAGCTGTGGGAAGACCTGGGCTTCACCGCGCCCGACAACGTCGTGATTCCGACCGGCGCGGGCAGCAATGTGCTCGGCTGCTGGATCGGCTTCAAGGAACTGCTGGCGGCGGGGCAGATCGCGAAGCTGCCCCGCATCTTCGTGGCGCAGCCGCTGAACTGCTCGCCGATCGATGCGAGCTTCATGACGGGTGCCGAGACGCTGGTGGAGCGTATCGTGCGGCCGACGATTGCCGAAGGCACGGCGATCAGGCGGCCCGTGCGCCTGCAGGAAATCCTGCAGGCGCTGCGCGAGACGGATGGCAAGACGGTGGCGCTGACCGAGGAGCAGATCGCGGCGGCGGTGCGCCGGCTGGCAGCGAGCGGGCTCTACGCGGAGCCGACGTCCGCCTCGGCAGCGGCGGCCATCGAGGTGCTGGCGCAGCGCGGCGACATCAAGGCCAGCGAGACGACGGTCGCGTTGCTGACAGGCACTGGCCTGAAATCGACGCAGTTCATGACCGAGCTGTTCGGCGCCGCCGTCGCCGTGTAGCCAGCACTACCAGGGCCACGCGATGCGTGTGCCCGTTCCCGTTTCGTCGGCGCGCGCATGCAGCAGGCGAGCGACGGTCAGGTCCTGCAGCGCGAGGCCGGTCATGTCGAAGACGGTGATGTCGGCGAGGGCTCGCTCGAAGGGCGTCTTGCCGCTCAGCAGGTCGCCCAGTTCGATGCATGCCGTGTCGGGCGCCCATTGGGTTTCGCCGATCTGCTGCGCCTGCGTCCGGTCGTCGACGAACAGCCGCACGCGCGGCAGCAGGCCGTCGGGAAGTTCGCGCTTGCCCCGGGTGTCCGCGCCGACGCAGTTCAGGTGCGTGCCGGGCCGAACGGCTTCGAGATCGAAGAGCGCGCCGCCGCCGCCCGGGGTGGCGGTGATCACGATGTCGCTCCGGGCCACTGCAGCGTTGCGGTCGGTGGCCGGCGCGATGTTGCAGCGGCCGGCGAAATGCGCCTCGAACGCCGCATTGCGCTGGCCGTTTGCGCTCACATAAAGAACCTCGCGCAGCGAGGGCATCAGCCGCAGCGCGAAGTCGAGCTGGATGCGCGCCTGTACGCCGGTACCGAAGAGGCACAGCCGCGTGCTGTCGGCACGTGCGAGCTGCTGCAGGCCGAGCCCGCCTGCCGCACCGGTGCGCACGGTCGTCACCGTGTTGCCGTCGATGACGCACAGCGGCCGGCCTGTCGCGGGGTCGATCAGCAGGATCGTCGCCTGGTGCGGCTCGCCGCCGCGCTGCCGGTTGTTTGGCCAGAAGCCGGCGGCCTTGAAGCCGAGCAGGTCCTGGGCCTGCACGTCGCCGGACTTGATGCCGAACACCCCACCCGTACGCAGCGGCTCGCGCACGACCGGAAAGACGCGGCCCTCGCGTTCGCTGTGCAGCACGAAGGCCTCGCGCACGGCCTGCAGCACGTCGTCGGGGGAGAGGAGGGTGTCGACCTGGTGCTTGTCGAGC
>Ga0207709_10001219_pt1 | contig 18484 bp, 18 predicted proteins | sample KBSM34metaG_FD_184397 | JGI IMG/M metagenome (GOLD analysis project Ga0207709, IMG submission 184397) | Miscanthus rhizosphere microbial communities from Kellogg Biological Station, Michigan, USA - KBS M3-4 metaG (SPAdes) (version 2) | ecosystem: Host-associated > Plants > Roots > Rhizosphere >...
GCGGCCGGAGGCGGCGCGGGTTCGGCGGTCGGCGGGGGAGCCGGTGTCACCGGGGCATCGGCAGGTGGTTTTTTCTTGAAGAAACTGAACATCGGGAGCTTTTTACAATCCGACCCATTCTATGAAACACCTCTCGCCACGCCGCGCTGCGTCTGGTGCGGTGCTGGCCCTGGCGCTTTCGGCGCTGTGGACCGTGCCCGCGCAGGCCCAGTCCACCCCCGCTCCCGCCGCGTCGACCCCCACCGCCGCGGCCCCGGGCCCCCAGCAATTCACCCTCGCCAACGGCATGACCGTGATCGTGCAGACCGACCGGCGCTCGCCGACGGCGGTGCAGATGGTCTGGGTGCGGGTCGGCTCCATGGACGAGGTCGACGGCACCACGGGCGTGGCGCACGTGCTGGAGCACATGCTGTTCAAGGGCACGAAGAGCGTGCCGGCCGGCGAGTTCTCGCGCCGCGTGGCGGCGCTGGGCGGCCAGGAGAACGCCTTCACCATGCGCGACGCCACCGGCTACTACCAGCAGATCCCGGTCGGCAGCCTCGAGCAGGTGATGAAGCTCGAATCGGACCGCTTCGCCAACAACCAGTGGCCCGACGACGAGTTCAAGCGCGAGATCGAGGTGGTCAAGGAAGAGCGCCGCCTGCGCACCGACGACCAGCCGCGCGCCCTGCTCGGCGAGCAGCAGAGCGCGGCCGTCTTCACCGCGTCGCCGTACCGCCGCCCGGTGGTGGGCTGGATGAGCGACCTCGAATCGATGACGCCCGCCGACGCGCGCGCCTTCTTCCAGCGCTGGTACGTGCCGGCCAACGCCGTGCTCGTGGTGGCCGGCGACGTCGACGTGGCGCGCGTGCGCGCGCTGGCCGAGAAGTACTACGGCAGCATCCCCGCGCGCGCCGTGCCGGAGCGCAAGCCGCGCACCGAGCCCGCGCAGCGCGGCATCCGCCGCCTCGAATTCAAGGCCCCGGCCGAGCAGGCCTACGTGTCGCTCGCCTTCCGCGTGCCGCAGCTCACGAACATCGACGACGCGAACAGCGACGCCTGGGCGCTGGTGGTGCTCTCGGCCGTGCTCGACGGCTACGCCGGTGCGCGGCTCGACCGCGCGCTCACGCAGGGCCCCGGCCGCGTGGCCGATTCGGCCGGCGCGTACGCGGGCTTCATCGGCCGCGGTCCGCAGCTGTTCATGCTCGACGGCGTGCCGGCCGCCGGCAAGACCGCCGAGACCGTCGAGGCCGCGCTGCGCGCCCAGGTAGCGCGCGTGGCGAAAGAGGGCGTCGGCGAGGCCGAGCTGGCCCGCGTCAAGACGCAGTGGGTGGCGAGCGAGACCTACAAGCGCGATTCGGTGATGGCGCAGGCGCGCGAACTCGGCAGCAACTGGATCCAGGGCCTGCCGCTGGATGCCAGCGAGCGCATCGTCGCCCGGCTGCAGGCCGTGACGGCGGCGCAGGTGCAGGCCGTGGCCGCCAAGTACTTCGGCGACGACCAGCTCACGGTCGCCACGCTGCGGCCCCTGCCGCCCGAACCCAAGCGCGGCCGCGGCTTCGCAGCCCCCGTGGGCGAGATGCGCTGAAAGGCACCGGATCCCTCCATGAAGAACCTCAAGAAGATTGCAAGCACCGCCCTCCTGGCGGGCATCACCGCGCTGTTCGGCATGGGCAGCGCGCAGGCCGCGCTGCCCATCCAGCATTGGACGCTGGCCAACGGCGCCAAGGTGTACCTGGTGTCAACCAACGCATTGCCGATCGTCGACGTGCAGATCGATTTCGACGCCGGCAGCCGGCGCGACCCGGCCGCGCAGGCCGGGCTGGCCAGCACCAGCGCCGCGATGGTCGAGAAGGGCGTGCGCGCCGGGCGCAACGGCGAGCCTGCGCTCGACCAGAATGCGCTGGGCGAGGCCTGGGCCGACCTGGGCGCCAGCTTCGACGTGAGCGCCGGCACCGACCGCACCAGCTACACGCTGCGCACGCTGTCCGACCCGGCGCTGCTGACCAAGGCCGTGGCGCTGGCCGCGCGCGAGATCGGCGAGCCCTCGTTCCCCGACGACATCTGGCCGCGCGAGCGCGAGCGCATCAACGCCGCCATCAAGGAAGCCAACACCAAGCCCGCCACCGTCGTCGGCCGCGCCTTCGCGCAGGCCGTGTACGGCACGCATCCCTACGGTCAGGAAGTGACCGAAGCCACGCTGGCGCGCATCGACACCGCCGCCATGCGCCAGCGCTACGAGCAGCTGATCCTGCCGTGCCGCGCCAAGCTCAGCATCGTGGGCGCGGTCACGCGCGCCGAGGCCGAGGCGCTCGCGACCACGCTGCTGTCGCGCCTGCCCAGCCCCGCCGCCTGCGCACCGCTGCCGGCCATCGCGCCGGTGGTGGCGCTCACGGCGCCGAAGGACGAGCGCATCGCGTTCGACTCGGCGCAGGCCCACGTCTTCATCGGCCAGCCCGGCTATCCGCGCCAGGACCCGGACCACTTCGCGCTCACGCTCGGCAACTACGTGCTCGGCGGCGGCGGCTTTGTCTCGCGGCTGACCGAAGAGGTGCGCGAGAAGCGCGGCCTGGCCTACAGCGTGTACAGCGGCTTTGCGCCGGGGCTCGACGCGGGCGCCTTCCGCATCGGCTTCCAGACCCGGCCCGACCAGGCCGAGGCGGCGACGAAGGTTTCGCGCGACGTGCTCGCGAAGTTCGTGGCCGAAGGCCCGACCGAGAAGGAGCTGAAGGCCGCCAAGGACAACCTGATCGGCGGCTTCCCGCTGCTGCTGGACAGCAACCGCAAGCTGATCGGCAACGTCGCCAACATCGCCTGGTACGGCCTGCCGCTGGACTACCTCGACACCTGGACCGCGCGCATGAACGCGGTCACGGCCGCCGACATCCAGGCCGCGTTCGCCCGCAAGCTGCAGCCGCAGCGCATGGTGACGGTGGTGGTGGGCGGCAAGCAGGCCGCCGCGGCGCAGTAAGAAGAAAAGAAAAGCTCAGGCCAGCGCGTGCGGCCCGCTGCGCGCGGCCTCGCGCACCGCGGCACCGAGCTGCGCCAGCAGGCGCGGCGCCGCGCGGGCGTGCTGCCAGTACAGCGGCACCGGCAACGTTGCGCCGGGCACCAGTTCCACCAGCGTGCCGTCGCGCAGCGCATCGGCCACCATGCTGGTCGGGTGCATGCCCCAGCCGATGCCGCGGCAGGCCGCCTCCACGAAGGCGGCGGGCGAGGGCACCCAGTGGCGCGGCGTCTCCACGTTGCGGTGGCAGATGCGGCGCACCCAGCGCGCCTGCAGCCGGTCCTTGCGGTCGAACACCAGGTTCGGCGCCGCGGCCAGCGTGCGCGCGCCCACGCCCTTGGCGAAATAGCGTTCCACGAAACCGGGGCTCGCGGCGGCCACGTAGTGCGCCGTGCCCAGCGCCTCGCTGTTGCAGCCGGTGACCGGCTGGGCCAGCGCGGTCACGGCCGCCAGCACGGCGCCGCTGCGCAGCCGCTCGGCCGTGTGGTCCTGGTCGTCGGCCGTGAGGTCGAGCAGCGCGTCGGGCGCCTGCGCGGCGAAGGCCGCGGCGCCCGCCATGAACCAGGTCGCGAGGCTGTCGGCGTTGACCGCCACCCGCACCGTGACCCGCTCGTGCGCCTCGCCGCTGCCCATGCCCAGCGCGGGCAGGGCCTCGCGCAGCTCGTGCTCCAGCATGCCCACGCGCTCGACGTGCCGGCACAGCTGCAGGCCGGCCTCGGTCGCCACGCAGGGCTGGCCGCGCACCAGCAGCGCGCCGCCGGTGCGCTCCTCGAGCAGCTTCACGCGCTGCGACACCGCCGAGGGCGTGACGTGCAGCGCGCGGGCAGCGCGCTCGAAACTGCCTTCGCGCACCACGGCGGCAAGGGCGTGCAGGGCGGCGTAGTCGAGCATGGTTGTGAATGAAGTAAAACTGAATCGGCGTTAGAAAGTTTAGTTTGATTGAATCGGCTGCGGACGGCAAGCTCGGACCATGACCGCCGTTCACGCCTCCACCGCTTTCCTCAACGGGCTCTTCATGAGCCTGGTGCTCATCGTCGCCATCGGCGCGCAGAACGCCTACGTGCTGCGCCAGGGCTTGCGCCGCGAGCACGTGAGCGCGGTGGTGCTGTTCTGCGCCGTCTGCGACGCGGTGCTGGTCGCCGCCGGCGTGGCCGGCATGGCGCAGGCGCTGAAGGGGCGGCCGATGCTGGCGACGCTGCTCGCGGGCTTCGGCGCGGCCTTTCTCTGCGGCTACGGCCTGCGCGCGCTGTGGCGCTCGCGCCAGCCGGGCGCGCTGCAGACGGTGGCGCAGGGCGCCTCGCGCTCGCGCGCCGCGGTGGTCGCGCAGGCCGCCGGCTTCACGCTGCTGAACCCGCACGTCTACCTGGACACCGTGCTGCTCGTGGGCACGGCCGGGGCGCAGTACCCGGGCCTGCTCAAGGCTTGGTTCGTGGTTGGGTCGACGCTGGCCAGCGTGCTGTGGTTCACCGCGCTGGGCTTCGGCGCGCGGCTGCTGGCGCCGGTGTTTGCACGCCCGCGTGCCTGGCAGATGCTCGATGCGCTCATCGGCGGCACGATGCTCGTGCTGGCCGCGCTGCTGGCGCGTCGCGCGTTCATGGGCTACTGAGTGAAGGGGGGCCAGCTGCGGCGTTAAGCTCGCCGCATGCCCCAGAAGCCCCCGAAGAAGAACGCCGCCGCGCCCATTGCGCGCGCCCCCGCCGCCAAGCGCCCGTCGCGGCCCAGCGAGGTCCGCATCATCGGCGGCGAGTGGAAGCGCACCCGCCTGGCCGTGGCCGACAAGCCCGGCCTGCGCCCCACGCCCGACCGCGTGCGCGAAACGCTGTTCAACTGGCTCGCGAGCCTGGCCGGCGTGGGCGGCGGTGCCTTGCCGGGCTGGCACTGCATCGACGCCTTCGCGGGCACCGGTGCGCTCGGCCTCGAAGCCGCCTCGCGCGGCGCGGCCCACGTGCTGCTGTGCGAGCAGGACGCCGCGCTGGTCGCCCAGCTGCAGGCCGCCAAGGCCAAGCTCTCGGCCGAGGCCGTGCGCGTGGAGCGCGGCAACGGCGTCACCGCGCTCGAACGCGCGGCGGCGGGCAGCCTGCAGGCGGTGTTTCTCGATCCGCCCTTCGACAACCTCGCGCTGTACGAGCCGGCCCTGCGCGCCGCCGCGCGCGCGCTGCACGCCGACGGCGCGATCTACCTCGAGGCGCCGCGCCGCTGGGCCGCCGAGGAGCTCGCCGCGCTGGGCCTGGCCGAATTCCGCTACCTGAAGGCCGGCGCCGTGCATGCCCATCTGCTGCGCCGCGCCGTGTCCGTGCCTGCATAATCCGCCGGACAAGCCGCACCGGCAGCATGAGGAAGAAGCAACCATGGCCAGCAACGTGATCGCGGTTTATCCCGGCACTTTCGACCCCATCACCCTCGGTCACGAGGACGTGGTGCGGCGTGCAACCCAACTCTTCTCCAAGGTGATCGTCGCCGTCGCGGCGGGCCACCACAAGAAGGCGCTGTTCACGCTCTCCGAGCGCATGGACATGGCCCGCGAGGCCGTGAAGCCCTACAGCGACCAGGTGACGGTCGAGAGCTTCTCGGGCCTGCTGCGCGACTTCGTCGTCGCGCGCGGCGGCAAGGCCATGGTGCGCGGCCTGCGCGCCGTGACCGACTTCGACTACGAGTTCCAGCTCGCCGGCATGAACCGCTCGCTGATGCCCGACGTCGAGACCGTGTTCCTGACCCCGAGCGACAAGTACCAGTTCATCTCCAGCACCTTCGTGCGCGAGATCGCCATGCTCGGCGGCGAGGTCAACAAGTTCGTTTCGCCGAACGTCGAGCAGCAGCTCACCGCCAAAGTCCGCAGCCTGGGCAGGGAATGAGCCCGCTCCAGGCTTCGCGCTGAGGTGAGCGCCACCCCCTTGCCCCGCCTGCATCCGCTGGGCGATGCGGCGCTGGTGTGCGACCTGCCCGCGCCCGCCACGCTGGCGCAGCAGCAGCGCATCTGGGCGCTGGCCGCCGAGGTGCTGGCCTGGCCCGGCGTCGGCGAAGCGCTGCCGGGCATGAACAACCTCACGCTGACTTTCGACCCGACCGCCGTGGCGTTCGAGGAACTCGCGGCGCGCGTGCTCCAGGCCTGGCCGGGGCTCGCGGCCCATGCCGCCGAGGGGCGGCGCATCGAGATTCCCGTGGCCTACGGCGGCGAGCACGGCCCTGACCTGGCCGACGTGGCGGCCCACACCGGGCTGTCGGCGGCCGAGGTGGTGCGCCGCCACAGCGGGGGCGACTACGTGGTCTACCTGCTCGGCTTCCTGCCGGGCTTCGCCTTCATGGGCGGGCTGGCGCCCGAACTCGCGACACCGCGCCGCGCCGAACCGCGCACCGCCGTGCCCGCGCGCTCGGTCGGCATCGGCGGCGAGCAGACCGGCATCTATCCGCTGGTGTCGCCGGGCGGCTGGCAGCTCATCGGGCGCACGCCGCTCGAGCTGTTCGACCCGTCGGCCGAGTCGCCCACCTTGCTGCGTCCGGGCGACCGCGTGCGCTTCGTCGTCGAAAGCCTGCAGACATGATCCTCGTGCGCAAACCCGGCGTGCATGCCTCGGTGCAGGACCTCGGGCGGCCCGGCCTGCGCCAGCTCGGGATCTGCCCGGGCGGCGCGCTCGACATGCTCGCGCTCACGCTGGCGAACCGGCTGGCCGGCAACGCCGACGCGGCGGCGGGCATCGAATTCACCATGGGTGGCTGCGAGCTGCAGTTCGAGACCGACACCCGCATCGCGCTCACCGGCGACGACTTTGGCGCCACGCTCGACGGCGTGCCGCTGTGGCCCTGCTGGAGCGTGCCGGTGCGTGCCGGCCAGACCTTGCGCCTGGCCGGTGCCAACGCGCCCGGCACGGCGAAGGCCGGCCTGCGCAGCTGGCTCGCGGTGGCCGGCGGCATCGACGTGGCGCCCGTGCTCGGCTCGCGCAGCACCGACCTCAAGGCCGGCTTCGGCGGCCACGAGGGCCGCGCGCTGCGCAAGGGCGACCGGCTCGTGCTGGGGGCTTCGCGCCTCGGTGCAGACCAGAACGCGCGCCGTCCTTTCGGCCTGCGCGCGCCCGATTGGGGCACGGCCGAGCCCGACGGCGCCTTCGCGCTGCGCGTGCTGCCCGGCCCCGAGTTCGATCTGTTCACGCCCGACGCGCAGGCGCTGCTGTGGAGCGAGCGCTGGCGCATCACGCCGCAAAGCAACCGCATGGGCAGCCGGCTCGCCGGCGTCGAGCTGCAGCGCAAGGCGGGCGGCGACATGCTGTCTTCGGGCGTGATCCCCGGCACGATCCAGGTACCGCCTTCGGGCCAGCCGATCATCCTCATGGGCGACGCGCAGACCACCGGTGGCTACCCGCGCATCGGCGTGGTGATCCGCGCCGACCTCTGGAAGCTCGCGCAGGCGCCGCTCGGCGGCCGGCTGCGGCTGGTGCGCACCGACCTGTCGCACGCGCTCGCGGCCTGGGCGGCGCAGCAGCGCTACCTGGCGCAGGTGGCGCAGGGGCTCGCCGCTGCGGGCTGGCCCGGCGCGGCCTAGACTGTGGCCTGACGCAGGTGGCTCCCGCACCTGCCCCCGAGACGGAGAACACCCCATGCAGATCGACCTGAACGCCGACCTCGGCGAAGGCGCCGGCAGCGACGAAGCGCTGCTCGGCCTCGTGAGTTCCGCCAACATCGCCTGCGGCTGGCACGCGGGCGACGCCAGGACCATGCAGCAGTGCGTGCGCTGGGCCATGGCCCACGGCGTGGCGATCGGCGCGCACCCGAGCTTTCCCGATCGCGAGAACTTCGGCCGCAGCACCATGCACCTGCCGCCCGAAGAGATCGTCGCGAACGTGCTCTACCAGGTCGGCGCGCTGGCCGCGATCGTCAAGGCCGAGGGCGGCCGGCTTGCGCACGTGAAGCCGCACGGCCAGCTCTACAACCAGGCGGTGAAGGAGCCCGAGCTGGCCGAGGCGCTGTGCGAGGCGGTGCGCCGCTTCGACCCGTCGCTCAAGTTCTTCGGCCTGGCCGGCAGCAACATGATCGACGCGGCCCGCCGCGCCGGCCTGCAGCCCGTCGAGGAGGTGTTCGCCGACCGCGGCTACATGCCCGACGGCAGCCTCGTGCCGCGCAGCCAGCCCGGCGCGCTCATCGAGAGCGAAGAACAGTCGCTCGCGCAGACGCTGTCGCTGGTGCGCGACCACCGCGTGGTCGCCATCGACGGCAGCACCGTGCCCGTCAACGCCCAGAGCGTGTGCCTGCACGGCGACGGCGCACACGCGTTGGCTTTCGCGCGGCGCATCCGCGAACGGCTGCAGCAGGAAGGCATCGACGTTCGCGCAATGGCCTGAACGCAGGCCACGCAATGCCGGCCAAGCGCGCCTCTCTCAACGTCCTGCTGACGGGCTTCGAGCCCTTCGAGCAGGAGCTGCTCAACCCGTCGTGGGAAGCGGTGCGCACGCTCGATGGCTGGAAGTGCGGCCGCGCCACCGTGCATGCGCGCCTCGTGCCCTGCGTCTTTGGCGAGGCGCTCGCCGCGCTCGACCGCGCGATGGACGAGCTCCAGCCGACGCTGGTGATCTGCATCGGCCAGGCCGGTGGCCGCGCCGAGTTCACGCCGGAGCGCATCGCCATCAACGTCGACGACGCCCGCGTGCCCGACAACCTCGGCCGCCAGCCGATCGATGTGCCCGTGGTGCCCGGCGCGCCGGCGGCCTACTTCTCGAGCCTGCCCGTGAAGGCCATCGTGCGCGAACTGCGCGCGGGCGGCGTGCCGGCCTCGGTGTCGAACAGCGCGGGCACCTTCGTGTGCAACCACCTCTTCTACGGGCTGATGCACCGCATCGCGACGCACCCGTCGGCGAAGGGCGTGCGCGGCGGCTTCATCCACATTCCCTACCTGCCCGCGCAGGCGGCGCGCTTTCCGGGCGCGCCGAGCATGGCGCTCGAGACGCTGGTCGATGCCTTGCGCATCACCGTGAAGACCGCGCTCGCGGTGAAGCAGGACGTCGCGGAAACCGGCGGCCAGCTGCACTGACCGGGGTTCTCAAGCGCTGGGGAAGTGCTTGCCCAACCAGGCGTTGAGCGCCGTGTTGACGAACGCAGGTTTTTCCATCGTCAGCATGTGGCCGCATTGCGGCACCCACACCACCTCGGCGCGCGGCAACAGCGCTGCCATCTCGCGGGTGCATTCGGGTGGTGCGAGGCGGTCGTCGTCGCCGCACATCAGCAGCACCGGCGCGCGCAGCAGGGCCAGGTGCGTGCGCGCGTCGGGGCGGCGCATCACGGCGTGGTTCTGGCGGATGAGCTGGGCCGCGCCGGCGCCGAGCACGATGTCCAGGTAGCGCTGCACCAGCGCCGGGTTGGCGGCCTGCGCGGGATGGAAGGCGAAGGCTACGTTGGGCTCGATGATCTCGCGCACCTCGCCGCGCTCGAACCATTCGATGGCGCCTTCGCGCAGCGCGAACATGTCGGGCGTCTCGGGCCGCGCGCTGGTGCCCAGCAGCATCAACCCGGCGATGCGCTCGGGCGCCTGGCGCGCCGCTTCCATCGCGACCATGCCGCCCATCGACGCGCCGCACAGCACCAGCGGGCCGTCGTGCTCGCGCAGCACGGCGCTGGCCATGCCCTCGATGGTGTCGTGGCGGGTCTGGACGTCGCTCACGCGGGCGCCGAAGGCGGCGGGAAGTGCGGGCAACTGGGCCTCCCAGAGGCGTTCGTCGCAGGCAAGGCCGGGCAGCAGGACAAGATGGGGCATGGGCCGATTTTGCGCGATCGGACGCGCCCGGCGCACGGCCCGTACGAGGTGGCGACCATGCAACAGCGGGTTGGCACGAAGCCGCCGTGTCATGCACTCGGGGGACAATGCATGCAATGTCCACCACCACCCCCGACTCCGCCCCCACCGACCTCATCCTGATCCGCCACGGCGAAACCGCCTGGAACCGCGAGCTTCGCTTCCAGGGCCACGCGGACGTCCCGCTCAACGACATCGGCCACGAGCAGGCGCGCCGCCTGGGCCTGCGGCTCGCGGGCGAGACGGCACGGCACCTCATCAGCAGCGACCTCATGCGCGCCCAGCAGACCGCGGCGCCCGCGGCGCAGCAGCTGGCGCTGCCGGTCGTCACCTCGGTGGCGCTGCGCGAGCAGCATTTCGGCGTGGTCGAGGGCATGCGGGCCGACGAGATCCAGAGCCAGCATCCGCGCGCCTGGGAAGAGTGGCTGGAGTTCCGCGAAGACCACGCCATGCCGCAGGGCGAGAGCGCGCGCGAGTTCCATGCGCGCGTGATCGGCGCGCTCGGCGCTGTCGCCGCAGCGCACCGCGGCCAGCGCCTGATCGTCGTCACCCACGGCGGCGTGCTCGACATGGTGTGGCGCACCGCGCGTGGCCTGAGCCTCAGCGGCCCGCGCCAGAGCGAGATCCCGAACGCGGGCTTCAACCGCATCCGCATCGCCGACCCGGCCGCGCCGGACGCCATCGAGATCGTCGAGTGGGCCGACACGCGCCACCTCGCCGACCTGCCGCCGCAGCCGACCTACGACCAGCGGCGGCACCTGAAGAAAGACTGATCTCTCGGTTCAGGCCGGGCAGCTGCCAGGCTTCGGCGTGCGCAGCAGCGGCACGCCGGCGCCCACGCCCGTGGGCTGGCCGCCGTCCACCGCGAGGCGGCCGTTCACCAGCACCGTGACCACGCCTTCGGACAGCAGCGTCGGCTGCGTGTAGGTGGCCTTGGCCGCAAAGCGCTTCGGATCGAACACCACCACGTCGGCGTGGTAGCCGGGGCGCAGGTGGCCGCGCTGCACCAGCCCCAGCGTGTCGGCCGTGAACGAGGTGCTGCTACGGATGAACTGCGCCAGCGAGATCGCGCGCTCCTTCAGCACGTACTGGTCGTACTTGCGCGCGAAGGTGCCGTACGCGCGCGGATGGCCCAGCGACGAGTCGGACGAGGTCATGACCCAGGGCCGCTTCATGAAGGCGCGCACGTCGTCGTCGCTCATGTTGAACGAGGCGATCATGAGGTCGCCGTCGCGCAGCACGGCGATGGCGGCGTCGACCGGGTCGGCGTTCGAGGCCTTGGCCACGTCGGCCAGCGTCTTGCCCACGTACTTCGTGCTGCCGGCCGAGAACAGGATGGCCTCGGGCCCGCCGCGCAGGCGCAAGTTCTCGCGCATGTCCTTGCGCAGGCGCTCCTGCTGCGCCGTATCGTCGAAGCGTTGCAGCGTCGCGGCGCGGCCGCCTTCGTTGGCCCAGGGCGGCAGCAGCGCGGCCGAGAAGCGCGTGCTCGACGCGGTCCAGGGGTAGTGGTCAGCCGTGATGTCCAGGCCCGCGGCGCGCTCCTTCTCGATGCGCCGGATGATGTCGCCGCTCTGGCCCTGCACCGCCACGCCCAGCGCCTTGATGTGCGCCACGTGCACCGGCAGCTTCGCCTCGTGGCCGATGCGGATCACCTCGTCGATCGAGCCCTTGAGGCCGACGTTGTACATGGCCTCGTCGCGGATGTGGCTGTCGTACAGGCCGCCGTGCGCGGCCGCCACCTTCGCGAGTTCGATGACCTCCTCGGTCTTCGAGAAATTCTGCGGCGGGTAGAACAGGCCCGTCGACAGCCCGAGCGCGCCGTCGCACATCGCGCGGCTCAGGTGCTGCTTCATGGTGTCCATCTGCGCGGGCGTGGGGGCGCGGTTGGCCTCGCCGAGCTGGCTGATGCGCAGCGCCCCGAAGCCCGCGTACATCGCGACGTTGGTGCCGACCGGCACGGCGCGCAGTTTCTGCGTCTGCGCGGCGATGTCGTAGCCGCCGAAGCCGTCATTGCCGATCACGGCGGTGGTCACGCCCTGCGTGAGAAAGGGGATGTTCAGGCGCTTGCGTGCGTCGCTCGAGAGCAGGTCGGCGTCGGCGTGCGTGTGGGCGTCGATGAAGCCGGGCGCCACCACGAGGTCGGTGGCGTCGATGGTGCGGCGCGCGCTGAACTGCGCCGGCATGGCGCGGCCCGCGAACACGATGCGGTCGCCCGCGATGCCGACGTCGCCGACCACGGGCGTGTCGCTGTCGCCCGTGTAGATGGTGCCGCCGCGCAGCAGCAGGTCGAGCGCGACGGGGGCTTCAGCGGCGGTGGTGGGGAAGGGCGAGGCGAGGGCCGCGAGAACGGCCAGCGTGACGAGGGAGCGCTGCATGGGCGAACGGGAGGAGAGCGGGAGGAGCGGCCAGTTTAGGAGTCGCTCCCGCGCAGCCGTTAATTCCTTTTGCGGCACGCCCCATGACCGGAAGGCATGGGTGGCGCCGCACGCCCCTCAGTGCGCCGTGATCTGCCCGAGTCCCAGTTGCGCGTAGACCGCATCCGCCTGCCGCCGCAGCCGCAGCGATTCGGGCTGGCCGTTGAGCTGCTGCTGCAGCAGGCCCTGCGCGCCTGCGAGCGCGGCCTCGGTGCCGGTGCGCACCAGCGCGTCGAGGTACAGCTGCTCGAACAGGTCACGCTGCGCGTGGCTGCCGCCGATCTCGATCATGCGCGGCAGCGCGACGCCCAGGCCCTCGACCGCACCCGCCACGTCGCCGCGCGCGTGGGCCACGAGGCCGCGAGCGGCCGGCACGCACACGCGCTGCCACGCGGCGCGCGTGGACGCCGGCGCCACGGGTGCGAAGGCCTCGATGTTGTGCAACAGAACCTGCGCCTCGGGCCGGCCGGCGCGCGCTAGGCCGTAGAGGTACTGCAGGTCGAGAAAGGGCAGCACATGGTCGGCCTGGCGCTGCCGCAGGTGGTCGGCCACGTCGTCCCAGCGCGCGCCGACATCGATGCCCGCCAGCTCGAGCCGCGCGAGCAGCGACACGGCGCCGATCTGGTCTTGCGAATAGTCCTTCACCACGCCCCAGGCGTGCTCGTCGTACACCGCGAGCGCTTCGGCGTCGCGGCCCAGGTCGATGAGGAACAGCGCCACGTGCCACCAGTTGTGCGTGACCATGAAGGAGTTGAGCCCGGTCCAGGTGTCGCTCACGCTTTGCATGAACGCCAGCCCCTCGGCCAGCCGGCCTTCGGTGAGCATCACGTGCGCCAGCGCATGGTGCGCCCAGGGCTCCTTGCGGCACAGGCCGATGGCGCGGCGCGCGCTGGCCTCGGCCTCGCGCAGCAGGTGGCACTGCTCGTAGCCGAAGGCCGCCATGCCGTGCACGTAGGGCACCTCGGCCGCGGCCGGCAGCGCCGCGAGCGCGAGCCGCAGCATGCCGGGGCAGTCGCCGGTGTTGAAGCAGTGGTACTGGCCCAGCTTCACCGACACCAGGTCGCGCGGATGCTCGCGCGCCTGCTCGGCATGCAGTGCGATGGCGCGCGCGATGTCGCCGTCAGCCCAGGCCTGGACGGCGGCGATGTAGCGCTGCTCGCGCGGCGTGGCGCGCGCCGCACCGGCGCGGGCCTTGTCGAGGAAGGGCTGCGCGTTGGCCGCGGCCTCGCGCGATTCGGCGAACAGGTGCAGCGTCGCGCAGTAGGCCTGCACGATCGGGCTGGCATCGCGTTCTGCCAGCGCCAGCAGGTTCACGGCGCGTGCCTCGGTCGAGAGAAAGCCCATGACGAAGTCGTCGACCAGCGCGAGGCTGGCGGCGTCGTCGAGCGTGAGCGGATTGCCGAGGCTGTCGGCGGCGAGCGGGGTTCCGTGGGAGGGCATGGCGGCATGGTGCCACGCCCCCGGCGTCTTTCAAGTCCCTGTGAGACGCCCTAGACACCCGCCTGCTGGTGGCGGTACTCCTGCGTCTGGCCGCCGTAGCCGTAGGCCGCGGCGCGCGCGTCGATCACGTGGACGTACGAGACCTCGTGCAGGTCGGGCCGCAGCCGGGCCATGGCCGCATGCACCTCGCGCAGGTAGCGTGCCTTCTCGGCCTTGGTGTTGGTCTCGTCGGTCACGCTGATGTCCAGGTGGAAGGCCGACTTGCCGAGCTCGGCCAGCGACTTGCCGCCGATGAACCAGCTGTCGGCGGCGATGTACTGCACCGTGACGGCGATGACCGGCAGCGCCTTGCCTAGCACGCTCTGCGTGAGCTCGGCGACCGTGTCGACGGTCTTGCGGGTGAGGGCGGCGTCAGGCTGGCCGGAGAGGTGGACGACGATGTGGGGCATGGTGGACTCCTTTGGCGTTGAAGAACGGGTGGTCGATGGGGTGATTGTGGGATTCCTCTCGTCATCGGAAAAGCGGGAAGATATGATGGATTTCATCGGATCAGCGAATGGATAGGCAGACACCATGCAAGGCTTCGACCTCGAACAGTTGCGCACCCTGGTGGCGGTGGCCGACGCCGGCAGCCTCACGGCCGCGGCGCCGCGCGTGTACCTGTCGCAGTCGTCGGTGAGCGAGCAGATCCGCAAGCTCGAGGAGCGCGCCGGCCAGTCGCTGCTGACCCGCAGCAAGGCCGGCGTGGCGCCCACCGAGGCGGGCCTGCGGCTGCTGGGGCACGCGCGGCGCATCCTCGCGCTGAGCGACGAGGCCTTTCGCGACCTGCGCGGCGAAACCCTGCAGGGCGAGCTGCGGCTGGCCGTGACCGACTACTTCCGCCCCGGCGACCTCACCCGCCTGCTGGGCCGGCTCGGCGAGCGCTATCCGCAGGTGCGGCTGCACGTGACCATCCTGAAGAGCGACGCGCTGCGCACCGCCTATGCGCATGGCGATTTCGACGTGGGCCTGGCCATGAACATCGCGGGCGCGAATGCGTCGGATGCCGCGGCGGGCAGCGGTGCCGTGCTGCGGCGCGAATCGCTGGCGTGGCTCGGAGCGACCGGCCTGCGCGTGGTGCGCGGCGAGCCGGTGCGGCTGCTGGCGCTGCCCGACACCTGTTCGCTGCACCAGTTCACCGTGTCCCTGCTGCGCCGCCGCCGCGTGCCCTACGTGCTGGCACACGTCGCGTCGGGGGTGGCGGGCCTGCAGTCGGCCCTGGCGGCGGGGCTGGGCGTGGCCTGCCTCAACGAATCGGCGATCGGGGAGGGCATTGCACGGCTCGCACCGCCGCATGGGCTGCCGGCGCTGCCGCGCGTGGCGTTCCAGTGGCTGCCTGCGCGGCGGGGCGAGACCGCGTTCGTGACGCGGGCGCGGGAGATGCTGTCGTTGCAGCTGGCCTGAAGGCCGTGCTCAGAGCTGCGGCCAGGGCCGCTGCACTTCCCGGATCTGCTCGAACGCACGCGCCACGCGCAGCACGCCGAGGTCGTCGAAGCGCTGCCCCGCGATCTGCAGCCCGATCGGCAAACCGCCGGCCGAGTACCCGCAGTTCACCGACGCCGCCGGCTGCTCCGACATGTTGAACGGCACGGTGAAGCCGATGTGTTCCAGCGGGCGCAGCGGGTCGTTGGTGGGCGAGGGCGCCTCGGCCGCCGCCGGCATGTTGGGCGACACCGGCGAGATCACGTAGTCGAAGCGGGCGCAGGCGTTCACCGTCGTGACGCGCGTGGCGTGGAACTGGCTGAAGCTTCGGAACACATGCTCGCCGCTGAACTCGGCGGCGCTCTCAGCCCATTCGCGGATGTAGGGCAGCACCTTGGCGCGCTGGTCGGGGCGCAGGGCCTTCAGGTCCACGAGCGAGCGCATGCGCCACAGGTGGTCCATGCCGTCGAGCAGGGCCTGCGACATGAAGGGTTGCATGGGCTCGACGGTGGCGCCGGCCTTTTCGAACAGGCGCGCCGCCAGCTCGACCGCGGCCTGGATCTCGGGTTCGACTGCGAGGCCGCAGCCGGCGTCCAGCAGCAGCCCGATGCGCAGGCCGCGCAGGTGGTCGGGCGCGACGTCGAACGCGGCCCAGTCGATGTCCTGCGCGGGCAGGCTCATGCTGTCGCGCGCGTCGGGCCGGGCCAGCGCCTGCATCATGAGCGCGGCGTCGCCGACGGTGCGCGTCATGGGGCCGGCGGCGCGGCCCATGTAGGGCGGATCGATCGGGATGCGTCCCAGGCTGGGCTTGAGCGTGAAGATGCCGGACCAGCTGGCGGGCAGCCGCAGCGAGCCGCCGATGTCGGTGCCCAGGTGCAGCGGGCCGTAGCCTGCGGCGGCAGCCGCGCCGGCGCCCGCGCTGGAACCGCCCGGCGTGCGGCTCAGGTCCCAGGGGTTGCGCGCCAGCGTGTGAAAGCTCGACAGCCCCGACGACAGCATGCCGTAGTCGGGCATGGTGGTCTTGCTGACGATGACGGCACCGGCTTCCTTCAGGCGCGCGGCCGGCGGGGCGTCGGCGGTGGCGGGCATGAGGTCGACGGCGGCGGTGCCCGCGGGCAGCGGGTCGCCGCGCGTGGCGATGTTTTCCTTGATGGTCGTCGGCACGCCGTCGAGCGGGCCGCGCGCGTCGCCGCGTTGCCAGCGCTGCTCCGAGGCGCGCGCCTGTTCCAGCGCGGCCTCGGGCCGGAACAGCCACGTGGCCTGCAGCCGGGGCTCGCAGTGCTCGATGCGCGCGATGACGGCGCGCGTCACCTCGACCGGCGACAGGCGCTTCTCGCGGTAGGCCGCGGAGAGCTCCTGCGCCGACAGGTCGCTCAACGAAGGCAGGGAAGGGTCAGGCACTGCGGGGCTCATCCCCACGACAGGGCCGACAGGTCGTTCACGAAGATCGGGTTCTCTTTCCAGAGGCCCTTGACGTTCTTCTTGGCCACGGTCGGGAACTGCGGCTGGTAGAGGAAGCCGTTGGCCGCGTCGGTGGCCAGCAGCTTCTGCGCCTCGCCCAGCAGCTTGTTGCGCTCGGCCGCGTTGCCGGTGGACTTAATCTTGTCGAACAGCGTGTCGAAGGCTTTCGACTGGTAGCCCCAGTAGTAGTCGGGCTTGGCGTAGTTGCCCAGGTCGAAGGGCTCGACGTGCGAAATGATCGACAGGTCGTAGTCCTTGTTGGTGTAGGTGCCGCTGAGCCACTGCGCCCACTCGACGTTCTGGATCTTCACGTTGATGCCGATCTTGGCGAGCTGGGCCACGATGACTTCGCCGCCCTGGCGCGCGTACGGCGGCGGGGGCAGGGTCATGCGCAGTTCGAGCGGGGTCTTCACGCCGGCCTCGACCAGCAGCTTCTTGGCCTTCTCGATGTCGAAGGGGTTGATGCCCGTGGTGTCGATGTAGCCCGCGGCACCCGGCACGTAGTGGCTGCCGATCGGCACGCCCAGGCCGTCGGCAGCACCCTCGATGAAGGCCTTGCGGTCGATGGCCGCGAGGATGGCGCGGCGCACGCGCACGTCGTCCAGCGGCTTCTTCTTGTTGTTGATCGAGAGGATGGTCTTGGCGCGCGAACCGGCCAGGATGGTCTGGAACTGCGGGTTGTTGCGGAACTGCGGCACGGCGCGCGTGCCGATGCGCGTGAACACGTCCACGTCGCCCGAGAGCACGGCGGCAGCCTGCGCGGCGGTGTCCGAGATGAAGCGGAAGGTGACCTTGTTGATCTTGGCGACCGCGGGGGCGCGGAAGCCCTCCCACTTGCTCAGCGTGATCGACGAGCCCTTGGCCCAGTTGTCCAGCTTGTAGGGACCGGTGCCGATCGGCTTGGTGGCGTTGCCCTCGGCGCTCTTGGGCTCGACGATGGCGGCCGTGGCCTGGCCCAGCACGAAGGGCAGGTCGGGGTCGATCTCCTTGTTGATGACCACGACCGTGTGCTCGTCGACCACCTGCGTGGCGAGGTTGGCGAAGGTGCGCTTGTCCTTGTTGGTGCTCTTCTCGCCGCCGGCGCGGTCGAACGCGAACTTGACGGTGGAGGCGTTGAAGGGCTCCCCGTTCTGGAACTTGACGCCCTTGCGCAGCTTGAAGGTGTAGGTCTTCAGGTCGGGCGAGATTTCCCAGCTCTCGGCCAAGAGCGGCGTGACGCTGCCGTCGACGTTGATCTTGGTCAGCGTTTCCAGGATGTTGTACTGCACGACCTCGGCGATGGCGGCGGCGGCGCCGGTGGTCGGGTCCAGGCCCGGCGGCTCCAGGGCCATGCCGATCACGATGGCGTCCTTGCGGCCCTGCGCCATGCCGGCCAGCGGGGTGGCCAGGGCGACGGTGGCGCCGGCGGTGGTAAGGAGCGTGCGACGGTTCAACATACGGGGTGATCTCCGGAAAACGGTCAGTGTCGAATGACTGCTTCGGCGCGCACCGTGCCCCAGGGGGAAGCGCAGCGCCACGAAAGAAAGACACACAGCACGAAAGATGCCACGTGCAGCGGATCATTCTCTCGCAGCAGGCCCTCCGGTGCGCGCCGGCGCGGGCGGTTTTTCCTCGGGACGTTCCCGGATGGGCGAGCGATCTTGCGCGAAGCCAAGCGCTTGCGCCACCAGATGCTCATGACCGATGTGTCCGAGGCCGCGCCCCGGGGACTTCAGGCGGCGCGCAGCGTGCCGCCGGGCGGCGTGTGCAGCACCGCCGACAGCAGGGTGCGGGTGTACGGATGCTGCGCGTGATGGAACAGCTCGGCCGGCGGCCCCTGCTCCACGATCTGGCCCTTGAACACCACGCACACCTCGTCGCACAGGTGGTTGACCACGGCGAGGTCGTGGCTGATGAGCAGGTAGCTGATGCCGAACTGCTGCTGCAGGTCCTGCATGAGGTTGAGCA
>Ga0207709_10001220_pt1 | contig 18478 bp, 20 predicted proteins | sample KBSM34metaG_FD_184397 | JGI IMG/M metagenome (GOLD analysis project Ga0207709, IMG submission 184397) | Miscanthus rhizosphere microbial communities from Kellogg Biological Station, Michigan, USA - KBS M3-4 metaG (SPAdes) (version 2) | ecosystem: Host-associated > Plants > Roots > Rhizosphere >...
AGGTCCCTGGCGATGCGGTCGCGGTCGGCGAGTACGTCGAGCAGTCGTTGCTGACGCTGCCGGTGCGCGAACTCCAGCGCGACCGCGGCCAGGTCCGCCATCGAGGCCAGCCTGCTGAGCTCGTCGGGCTTCCAGGGGTGCGCGCCCGCTCCAAGGGCCACCACCAGCGCGCCCTCGATGTGCTGCGGCCCGGACACGGGGAGGACCGCCGCCGGGCCCGAGCCCGAGCCGGGCTCGGTGAGCTGGGCCCGGCCGGTCCGGAGCGCCTCCTCGACCGGCGAGCCCGCGAGGTCCGCCACCAGGTTGTCGCGCGGGTGGTCGGTGGTGGCCGCGACGATCGCCATGCCGGACGAGGCATCGAGCAGCGTGACCGACTCCGCCGAGGTCAGCTCCCGGACCCGCCGCACCAGCAGGTCGAGGGTCTCCGGGACGGATCCGCCGATCAGCAGGCTCGAGTTGATTGCCGCCACCGCGCGCAGCCAGCGTTCCCTGGTGCGGGACTCCTCGAACAGCCGCGCGTTGTCGACGGCGAGCGCGGCGGACTCGGCGAGCACGGTGAGGATCACCTCGTCCTCGTCGGTGAACTCCGGCGCGTCCCGTTTCTCTGTGAGGTAGATGCTGCCGAACGCCCGGCCCCTGACGATGATCGGGACGCCGAGGAAGCTGCTCATCGGCGGGTGGTTCGGCGGGAACCCGACCGAGGCCGCGTGCCGGTCGAGTTCGCGGATGCGAACGGGCCGGGGGTCGTCGATGAGCAGTCCGAGTAGCCCACGGCCCTCGGGCAGATGTCCCATCGTCGCGCGTTCGCCCGCGTCGATCCCCTCGTAGACGAACTCCGACAGCCCGCCGCCGGGTGCCCGGACCCCGAGTGCGCCGTACCGGGCGCCGAGGAGCTGAGTGGCCGCCTGCACGATCCGCTGCAGGGTGGGGTCGAGCTCGAGCCCCGCCCCCACCACGAGGGTCGCGCGGAGCAGATCGCGCAGTTTCTCGGGCGACGTGACGACCTCACTCAGCCGTTCGTGGACGTCGCTGAGCAGGGCATTCAGGCCGTCGGCTGGAAGTTCGACCATGAGCGGCAGCGTAGTCGCTGTAACGGAAACAGACCGGTTCCGATGCTTTTGATAGCTAACCCTTCGGTAAAGGAGCCTCAATGAAGCAGCGATTCACCGTCCGCCGCCGGATTGCCGTGGCCCTCACGTCCGCAGCAGCCGCGACCGCTCTGTTCACCGGGACGGCCACCGCCGCACCCACAGCCCAGCCCGCCGACCCCGGCGCGGCCGCCTCCGGGCTGCGCGCCGCCGCCGCGGGCAACGCCGACGCGGAGGCGGCGATCGAGCGGCTCATCGCCTCGCCGCAGGACGTGGCGAAGGGGCTCGGCAAGCCCGTCCTCACCCTGCCAGGGCAGATCTTCCCGGTGCCCGCCTACTCCGACACCGGACAGGGCGGCGAGGTCCTCGGCCAGCTCTACGGCTCGGGGGTGGCCACCAACACGAACAACGAGTTCCGCTTCGGCTTCTTCGGCGGACCGGGGAACATCGCCGACAACCAGACGGGCGCCGAGCTGAACGTGGTCTGGTACAGCCTGGCCAACGGAACGAGCGGTATCACCCGGCTCGATCAGAACAACAAGGTCGTCCCCACCGTCATCTCCACCGCCCCGCTGAACGTCGGCAAGGGCATGGTCGTCGGCGCGGTCTACGGTTCGCTCTGGCACAAGGTCGGCCCGAAGCCGGAGGACGTCGTCAAGAGCACCATCTGGATGCCGAGCATGGGCATGGTGATGGGCTAGCAGCAGGTCCCGGGACTCTCCCTGGTGTCCCACCAGTGGGTCCACCGGTCCGCGAGGGACTCGAACTCCTCGGCGCCCCGGCCGTAGCCGCTCAGGATGATCTGGGCGCCGCCGCCGGGGCGCTGCTCGTTCTGCGGCTGGATCGCGAGGATCAGGAGCCCAGGGCCGAGGGCGTCGACGGTCAGCCCGAGCTGCTTGGGCGAGCGGAACCACACCGTGCCGCTGAGGGCATCGCCGGTCGCGACGAGGGCGGTGTACGCGGAGCCGGGCGGTCCGGTGATCCCCGCCACGCCCAGCAGTTCCATCGCGGTGGCCCCCGAGGTCGGGCCGTCGAGGTACAGGGTGTGCCGTTCGGCGAGATCGTGCCGCTCCAGCCCGAACTTCAGTTGCTGGAGGAACGTCGTCCACCCCTCGGTGACGTCCTCGTACCAGTCGTCCCACTCCGGGTGGGAACCCTTGGCGGGGCGGGTGATCCGTACGACGGTGCCCTCGACGGCGGGCCTCAGGGCAAACCGGTCGCCGCCCTGGAACGTCAGCGTCAACGCCTCGGCATCCGCGTCGGCGCCGTCGATGTAGATCTCGCGGATCTCGTCATCGAGGCCGCCTGGACCTTCGTACTCCCAGCCGTGCCAGCGCCGGATGAGGGCGGGATCGCGCAACGCCCGCCACACGCGTTCCGGCTCGGCCGCGATGGTGGTCTCGATGACGATCTCGGGTTCGGTCATGGTGTCGATTTTGCTGCATCGAGCGCGCCGGGACCAGGCCGAACCGACAGAAGATGTTGAAGATCAAATGATTTCGTGGACCGGCTGTGCGACCCGGACGATCGGGTCCCGTGCGATAGGTGTGCGATCGGCGAAACTCTGAAATAGGGTCGTGCCAGGCCGTTGGTGAGTCGGCCGCCTGTCGGGGGTGTGGGCAGGCAGTTAGTGAGCACATGCGTACTGAAGGAAATGTGAGAACACTTCGATTCAGGGGGCGTTGCCGTGACCACCAGTTCTGTTCTGTCCGGAGCGCTCCTACGAGACCGGGATTCGAGGCTGGGCCGCTGAGGTGGCCGTCGTCGGCTTGTCGGCCGGCGCGTCGGCGCTAGCCAGGGACACCGCGGTGGATGCGGGTGATCTCGGTGCATGGCCGTTGCTCGCGAAGCTCACCGGTCCCGCTGACATCCGGGGCCTCGATCCCGATGAGGTCGCCGAGCTCTGCACGCAGATCCGGGACTTCCTGATCCAGAGGGTGTGCGCCACCGGCGGGCATCTCGGTGGGAACCTCGGGGTCGTCGAGCTGACGGTCGCCCTGCACCGGGCCTTCGACTCGCCGCGCGACGTCCTGATCTTCGACACCGGACACCAGACCTACGTCCACAAGATCCTGACCGGCCGCGGTGCCGACTTCGGCGGGCTGCGCCAGGCGGGCGGACTGTCCGGCTACCCGAGCCGGGGTGAGTCCCCGCACGACACGGTGGAGAACTCCCACGCGTCGACCGCGCTCTCCTACGCCGACGGACTGGCCAAGGCGTTCCAGCTGCGGGGCGAGGAGGGGCGCCGGGTCGTCGCGGTGATCGGGGACGGCGGGATGACCGGCGGACTCGCCTGGGAAGGACTCAACAACCTGTCCGTCCCGGGATCGGGAAGGCCCGTGGTGGTGGTGCTCAACGACAACGGCCGCTCCTATGACGCCACGATCGGGGGCCTGGCGGCGCACCTGGCCGCATTGCGGAGAACCCGCCCCGAGGACGCCTCCGCCGCCGGGCCGTCGCCTGCTCCCCGGTGGGTCGCGAACACCGTGTTCGAGCACCTCGGTCTCGCCTACATCGGGCCCGTCGACGGCCACGACGTCGCGGCCCTCGAGTCCGCGTTCGACCACGCCTGCTCGCTGGGTCGACCGGTCCTCGTGCACGTTGTCACGGCCAAGGGCAAAGGCTATGGTCCCGCGGAAACCGACGCCGCCGATCGGATGCACGGCATCGGGGTGCTCGACCCCGCGACGGGTGCCGCGGCGCCGGGGAAGCCGACGTGGACAGATGTTTCGGCGACGAGATCGTGCGGATCGGCGAGCGCCGTCCCGACGTGGTCTGCGTGACCGCTGCGATGACGAACCCGGTCGGCCTCGGCCCCTTCGCCCGGACGTTCCCCGATCGGGTCTTCGACGTGGGAATCGCCGAACAGCATGCCGTGTGCTCGGCCGCGGGCCTGGCGATTGGAGGACTGCACCCCGTGGTGTGCCTCTACGCCACCTTCCTCAACCGGGCCTTCGACCAGGTGCTGATGGACGTCGCGCTGCAGCGGCAGCCGGTCACCTTCGTGCTGGACCGGGCAGGCATCACCGGTCCCGACGGCGCCTCCCACCACGGCATGTGGGACACCGGGATCCTGAGCGTGGTGCCGGGGCTGCGCGTCGCGGCGCCGCGTGATCCCGCCTCCCTGCGCGAGCTCCTCGACGAGGCCGTCGCCGACGATGGTGGGCCGACGGTGATCCGCTATCCGAAAGCGACTGCGGGGAGCGATATCCCGGCGATCGCCCGGGTGGACGGTCTGGACATCGTGTACTCGTCCGGGACGACATCGCCGGAGGTGCTGCTGTTCTCGTGGAGGCCTGCGCCGACGTAGACGTGCCGACGCCCGTTCTGTCACTCGGCCTCCCGCGCGCCTTCATCGATCACGGCGGGCGCGGGGACCTGCTGGCCCAGCACGGGCTCACGGCGGAGCGGATCGCGGCCGCCGCGGCGCGACTGCTCGCCCGGCCCTCGGCCGAGGCGGGTGATCCCGCGCATGAGTGAGCGCACCGAACTGCGGTCCAGGGACGAGGAGCTGGCGATCTTCGACGACGCGGGCCGCGAGATCGGTACCGCGCCCAGGTCAAAGGTGTTCGCGGAAGGACTGTGGCTGGCCAGCGCGGGGTCCTGCTGAGGTCCCTCGACGGCAGGTGGATCTACGTGCACCGCCGCTCGCACAGCAAGGAGGTGTTCGCGGGATTGCACGACTGCATCGCGGGCGGTGGGGTCGACCCGGGGGAGAGTCCCGAGCAGACCGCCCGCCGCGAGCTGGGGGAGGAGCTTGGGGTCACCGGCGTCAGGCCATCGCCGATGGCGCGCATCTCCTGGGACGGGAGCTGGGCGGGGCGACCGCTGCGGTGCCACCTCCACGCGTTCGAGGGGCAGTACGACGGGCCGATTCGGCAACAGGACAAGGAGATTGCCGACGGCGGGTGGTGGACCGAGGCGAGCCTGCGGCGACGCCTCGCGGACCCGGCGTGGCCGTTCGCGCCGCACAGCCGGGCCCTGCTCGGTGCCTCGCTCGGGTGGGCGATGGGTCGCTAGGTCAGCTCAGAAGCCGAACAGGTCGGCGGCGGCCTCGACCGCAAGCGGAGCAGCCGCGCTCTTGTCAGGGGCGAGGTCGTGGCCGGTGCCCTCGACCAGCACCAGTCGCGTCGGCGTCGGCACCAGCTCGAGGGCGGCGCGCATCTCCTCCGGGGTCCCGAACGGGTCCCGGGTGCCGTGCACGAAAACGCACGGAACGCGCAGGTCCGGCAGGTGGGCGGTCCTCGCCTTCTCCGGCTTTCCCGGCGGGTGCAGCGGATACGAGAACAGCATCAGTCCGTCGCAGGATTCGGGATGCTCCGCCGCCAACATCGTGGACTGCCGGCCACCGTAGGAGTGTCCGCCGAGAATGATTGGGCCCGAGCAGAGTTCGCGCACCGCGGCCGCGGCTGCCGCGATGCCCTCGCGATCGCCGCCCGCGGTGGACGGGCTCGGCGGTCCTTTCGGCCTGCGCTGGCGGAACGGCAGGTCGTAGCGGAGCACGAGCAGTCCGTGCCCCGCGAATTCCGTTGCCGCCCGCTGCAGCATCTTGGCGTCGCGGTTACCACCTGCGCCGTGTGCGAGCAGAAGGGCACCGACCGGATCCCCGGCGGGCCGATGGAGAACGCCGCTCACGCCCTCGCGTTCGAACAGATCGGTCATGACCTCGACGCTATCGCGTACCGGACCAGAGTGTTTAGGAGCCCGAACCAACGCTGACATCCGTACCCCATCGGAGGACGATGAAACGGACCGGTCTCGCTTCTGACCTCCCGGAGACCTGTCACGACAGCTCCCGCGGGTTTCCGACGGAAGGTGGGGTGGCCGAGATGGTCGAAGCTGCGGCAGGCGCGGTGGACGCCGAGAGTTCTGTCGAGAGTGGTGGCTACCACCAGGAACTGAAGCGGACGCTCGGTTCCTTTCAGGTGTTCGCTATCTCGTTCGCCTTCATCTCGGTGGCGGTCGGCATCTTCGGGACCTACGACGACGTGCTGCAGAATTCGGGGCCGGTCGGGATCTGGCTCTGGGTGCTGGCGGTGGTCGGGCAGATCCTGGTGGCCTTGGTGTATGCGCAGTTCGCGGCCCGAATCCCGCTCAGTGGCTCCACCTATCAATGGGCCTCCCGCCTGGCCAACCCGAAGATCGGCTGGGGGTTCGGGTGGCTGACCGTCTGCTATCTGTCGTTCGGTGTCGTGGCCACCGACAATGCCCTTGCCAGCCAGGCCTTCATGCCGCTCTTCGGCATGGCGCCGGACGAAGACACCGCGCGCGTGATCACGCTGGTGATGATGCTCATCCAGGCATTGCTCGTCGTGTTCTCGACGCGAATCGTCGCCATGATCAACGCGAGCGCGGTGGGGCTCGAGCTGGTGATCGTCGTGGTGCTGGCGATTGCGCTCATCGTCGCCGTCCTGATCACGGGCGACGGCGGGGCGAGCAACCTCACCTCGCGCGGAGTCACCGAGAACGCACCCGACTATTTCGCTGTCGGCGGCGGGTTGATGGCCGCGATGATCATGGGCCTGGCCACGCTCGTCGGCTTCGATGCCGCGGCGAACCTGGCCGAGGAGGCCAAGGACCCGTTTCGTAGCGTCCCGCGCGCGATCGTGGGATCGGTCGTGGCAGCGGGGGCGCTGGGATTGGTGTTCGTGATCGCACTCACCGTCGCGATCGACGACATCCCCCGGATCAGCAGGAGCGAGTCGCCGGTCGCCGCGATCATGCGCGATCAGCTCGGTCCCGTGGTGGAGCGAACACTCCTGGTCGCGATCATGTTCGCCTTCTTCGCCGCCGGGATGGTGACGATGGCCGCGTGTTCGCGGATCGTCTTCGCGATGGCGCGCGACTCCCGGTTCCCCGCGTACCGGCAGATGCGGCGAATCAACCCGCGGACGAAGACTCCGGTCCAGGCGACGATCCTGATCCTCGTCATCGGGGTCGTCCTGATGGTCGCGCTGCCGGGCGATGCGCTGCTGAAGCTGATCGTGGCGGGGACGCTCCTCACGGCCATCGTCTACACGGCGACGGTTGTCCTCTACCTTGCGGTGCGCAGGCGGTTGGACCGCAAGGAGGGCGGATTCAACCTCGGGCGGTTCGAACTACCCGTCGCGGTCGGGGCGCTGGTGTGGATGGCTGTCGTGCTGTTCGTGCTGATATCCCCGGGGGAGGCGTTCGTCCCCGTCCTGATCGTGGGGGGCCTGCTCGTCCTGGGCGGGCTGTTCTTCCTCGCCATGTGGTTCTTCGACCGCGAGGTGCTCGAGACCGAGCCGGGGGACATCAGCGTCTACGAGCATTGACCGGAGGTGACCGAGTGGGTGCTATCGCCAGGCTGACGGGTGAGGTGGTGCGTCCGGGCGATCCGGGCTACGAGGCGGCGCGGATCGGCTGGAATCACCTGTACTCCCGCTATCCCGAGGCGATCGTGTTCTGCTGCGACGCGCACGAGGTGGCCAATGCGGTCGAGTGGGCCAGGGAGGAGGGTATCGCCCTGCGCGCCCGCAGCGGGCGCCACAGCCTCGAGGGATGGTCCTCGCTCGACGGCGGCCTGGTCGTCGACGTCAGCCGGATGAAGGACGTCGAGATCGACGAGGCCGCGCGCACGGCGACCGTCGGGACGGGGCTCACCCAGGCGGAGGCGGTCGCGGCGCTCGGGCAGCGAGGGTATGTCATCCCGACCGGCTCCGAGGGCGGTGTCGGCCTCGGCGGCGTGATCCTCGGCGGCGGCTTCGGATTGCTCACCCGCAGAATGGGAATGGCCAGCGACAGCCTGCTCGCCGCCGAGATCGTGGTGGCCGACGGCGCGCGCTCGGCGAAGATTGTCGAGGCCACCGCGAGCACCAATTCCGACCTGCTCTGGGCGTGCCGCGGCGGGGGTGGCGGCAACTTCGGGATCGCCACGTCCTACACGTTGAGGCTGCGCGAGCTGTCCGATGTCACCTTCCTGATCGCCAGGTGGACCGGGCACGGCGAGCTGGGCGCGCTGCTGCGCACGTGGCAGCGGGACGCGCCGGTCGCCGACGAGCGGCTGACCAGCGCGCTCGAGGTGGATTCCACCGCGATCGAGCTCTCCGCGTTGCTCTACGACGGCTCGCGCCGGGAGCTGACCGACCAGCTGAGCTCGCTGCTGACGATCGGCGACCCCGAGGTGACCGTCATGGAGGACGCGTGGCCCGCGGTGTACGGCAGCGTCGACCGGGGTCCGGACGACGTGCCCAACTGGAAGTTCTACTCCCACTTCGTCACCCGTCCGTTCCCCGACGAGGCGATCGATCTGGTCATCCGTTACATGGCCGACACCCCCAGCGCGCCGAGCAATTTCTTCTGCTCGAGCTTCGGTGGTGCCGTGCGGCACGCCCCGGCGGGCGGGTCGGCGTTCCCGCACCGCGACGCATTGTTCTACTGCGAGCCGGGCGCGGCCTGGCACGATCCCGAGCTGAACTCGAAGGCACTGGGCTGGGCGGCCGGCTTCTGGCGCGCGCTGCGCCCGTACAGCGACGGCGCATACGTCAACGTGCCCAACGCCGCCGCATCGGACTGGGAGCGCGACTACTACGGGCCCAACCGCGACCGCCTGCGGCAGATCAAGGCCGCCTATGACCCGGAGAACGTGTTCCGCTTCGAGCAGAGCGTGCCCCCCGCGCCCTGCTGAGGACGGACCTCCACGACCTCGACCGGCTCGAGCGGGAACGGGGGAGCACCGACTCCGGTGATCCGGTAGTTGCCCCATGGGTCCTGTTCGTCCAGCGTCGCGGCCGTCTCGGGTCCGCCGGGGATGGTGAGGTGCATCGCGGATCGGCCCCGCTGCTTGAGCTCGGTCAGTCCGTCGCCCGCGATCCGGCCGTACCAGTGGTAGTTCCCGTCAAGGGGTTCGAAATGCCCGCTCAGATGCACCTGCACCGACAGGGTCACCTCGTCGGTCGTCAGCGCCGCAGACCCGGCGTAGGCGTTGTCCTCCTCGCGTTCGTCGATATTGCTGAGTTCGAAGGCGCTCCGCTGGGGTCCGCGCGCGGCCGCCGGTCTCGGCCTCCACAGCGACCGGGCGGGCGTGCGGTGGAGGATCCGGTTGAACTCGCGCTGGGCCCCCGCGCGCACCTCGATCCGGGTCGCCTCCTCGGCCGTCATCATCGTCAGGCAGGTGCGGATGTGACCGCCCTCGTCCGCGGCGTGCGTGCCGGTGACGAGGAAGAGGTTGGGGAAGCCGGTGTGCGCAATGCCGAGATAGGCCGCCTGCTCACCGCGCAGGGCGTCCTCGAGGCTCGCCCCGCCCCGGCCGGCGATCGGGGCTGTGGTCCCTGGACCGGCCACCAGGATCCGCGGGCGATGGACCTCGCCCGACTCGGTCCGCACCCGCCACCGGTCGGTCGCCTCGTCGAAGTCGCAGGAGACCGGCTCCGGCAGGCCGGACAGGTCGAGGACGACGTGGCCGTGTCGCCCGGAGTCCTCGAGCGTGCGTGCGATGCCCCGTCCCGCGGATCCGGCGCCGACGATCAGGACCCCGGTCTCGGGCATCACAGGAAACCGCCGCGCCGCCACATCGCCCGGGAACTCGCCCGCATCAGGCCGTTCTCCTCCAGGAACGCGGCCAGCGATTCGAAGCCGCGGCGCTGGTTCTCCCGGAAGTAGGGGTTCACGAGCGCCTGCCTGCGGGCCTCCTTGGGGTCGAGCCCAGCCCGCGAGTACATCACCGGGTTGGTGAACAACCGCTGGAACAGCGGACCGCCGATGCCCTGCACCGTGCCGACCCACAGCTGCTCGATCCGATGACTCTGCGCCACCCGGCGGCGCACGCCCTCGCGGGCGAAGCGGATGTGCCGCGATTCCTCGGTGACGTGAATCTTCATCAGTCGCGAGATCATCGGCTGCAGTTGCGGGTCATCGAGTACGCGGCGCTGGGTTGCGTCGAAGATCTCCTCGCCGATCAGGGCGGCCACCCACAGCATGGTGCCGCGGAACGTCTTGGGCAGGAGGTTCACCACCAGGGCCTGGTGTCGTCGGAGCTGATACGGCTTGGCGCCCATCCGCTCGATCGCCCGGCCGAACATGGTCATGTGCCTGCACTCGTCGCCCATCTCGGTGAGCACGTACCGGGTGTGCAGCGAGGCCGGGTCGTTGTGCAGCAACGCCCGCAGCAGGGCCTGGTTGAGGATGTTCTCGAACCAGATTCCGACGCTGAGGATGTTCGCGGATTCTTGCCGGGAGAGCTCGATCCGCTGCGCCTCGGTCATCGATTCCCACAGTGGCGTCCCGTACAGGGACAGCACGTGCGGGGGCAGGAAGTACTTGTCCTCCTCGAGCGGTGCGTCCCAGTCGATGTCCACGACGGGTGCGTAGGAGCGCTTGACCGAGCCCTTGAGCAGTCGATCCGCGACCGTCTCCCGGTCGAGCGGTGTGGCGGCCTGCGACATGGCTGTCCTCCGTGACTGATCACTGTGTGGTGCCGGGGATTTCGCGTGCATGTTTCCGTTCTCTGTAAAAACGTAAACCGCTCGACGGGTGAGGTCAATAGATACCTGTGAACCGAATTAACATTCTTTTGGGGTTCCGGGCGTCGGCGTCGACCGGGGCGGCCGCGCCATAGAATCGGCCGGTGAGGCCTTCAGTGAGACCAGTGGATCCGGACGCTATCCGGGAGCAGATCCTGGACGCGGCCAAGGAGTGCGTCATCGAACTGGGGTTCACCTCCCGGCTGCACGCGGCCATCGCGCAACGCGCGGGGCTGTCGCGGCCCACCGTCTACAAGTACGTCGGCGACCAGGACGCGATCTTCGGCGCCTTGTTCCAGCGGGAGATCACCCAATTCTTCGTCGTGCTCGATCCCGTGTTGCGTGGGCAAGAGCGGGACCTGCGGGTCGGGTTCGTCGACGCGATCGTGTTCGCCGTGCAGTACGCGCGTGCGCACCCGCTACTGCAGAAGGGCCTGCGCGACGATCCGCAGGTGGTGCTGCCGTGGTTCACGGTGCAGGCCAAGCCGTTCGTCGAGCTCGGTGCGAACCTGCTCACCCCGCACTTTCAGCGCCTGTTCACCCCCGAGCAGCTCGCGGAGGTCAGCCCGAAGGCGATCTCCGAGTGGGCCTTTCGGATCATCGGGTCGCTGATCGTCACCGAGGGCATCGTGGACACCGCGAAGGAGCAGTCGCTGCGCGAGTTCGTCAGCTCGCTGCTGTCGATCGCGTTCATCCCCGCGCCGGATCCGGAGTTGGTGCGCGGCGCGGGGTGATTCCCGCTCGGCCTCGCCGCTACTTGGGCACGGCCACCGTCAGCAGGAACGCGACGTCCTCGAGTGCCTCGACGCTGTGCCGGGCCGCCGGGATGACCAGCATGTCGCCGGTCGAGCCCTTCCAGGAGTCCTCGCCGCTGATCAGGGCGAGCTTGCCGCTGAGTACCAGCAGGGTGGCCTCGCCGGGGCTGTCGTGCTCGGCCATCACTTCGCCCGCGCTCAGTCCGACGACCGTCTGCCGGAGACTGCGCTGATGGCCCCCGTAGATGGTCTGCGAGCTGCGCCCGCTGGTGGCCGCGGCGGCGAGCTTGAGCTGCTGCCGGGCGACGGCTGTCAATGACTTCTTGTCCATGAAGCGCCTCTCCTCGGGCTTGGAGAATGACCTGCCCTTGGATTATGACGCACCACCGCACCCATAGGGCGTTAGTGACGGAACCGATCAGCCACGGATGTAGGTGCGGAACCGGAACCGCAGTCCGTCCCGCTCCGAGGCCAGCCAGTCGCCGGTCGTCGCGGGCGTCCATTCCTCGCCGATCCTCGGCGCGTAGGCGTCGCCCTCGGTGTCCAGGTCTACCTCGGTCACGAACAGTCGGTCGGCGAACGGCATTGCCGCGGTGTAGATCTCACCGCCGCCCATCACCCAGGTCTCGCCGGGTCCGGCCAGGGCGATGGCGGACTCGACCGAGTGCGCGGCCTCGGCGCCCTCGGCCCGCCAGTCCGGGTCGCGTGTCACCACGATGTTGCGCCTGTCCGTGAGCGGCCGGAACCTGGGTGGCAACGAGTCCCAGGTCTTTCGGCCCATCACCACGGGGTGTCCCGAGGTGACGTCCTTGAAGTAGGCCATGTCCTCGGGAATCCGCCACGGGATCGCGCCGTCGCGGCCGATGACGCCTGCCGGGTTCTGCGCCCAGATCAGTCCGAGCACTAGATCGCCACCGGTGCCTTGATGGCGGGGTGATGGCGGTAGCCGACGATCTCGACGTCCTCGAACTCGTAGTCGAAGATGGAATCGCGGGGCGCGAGCACGAGCTTGGGGTACTCGTACGGCTCGCGGCCGAGCTGCTCGGTCACCTGGTCCACGTGGTTGTCGTAGATGTGGCAGTCGCCGCCGGTCCAGATGAACTCGCCCACCTCGAGCCCGGTCTGCGCGGCGACCATGTGGGTGAGCAACGCATAGCTGGCGATGTTGAACGGCACGCCGAGGAACAGGTCCGCGCTGCGCTGGTACAGCTGGCAGCTGAGCCTGCCGTCGGCGACGTAGAACTGGAAGAAGGCGTGGCACGGCGCGAGCGCCATCTGCGGGATCTCGCCCACGTTCCACGCCGAGACGATCATCCGCCGTGAGTCGGGATCGGTCGTGAGGGTCTCGATGACCTGGGCGATCTGGTCGATGTGCTCGCCGCTGGGCGTGGGCCAGTTCCGCCACTGCACGCCGTACACCGGGCCGAGCTCGCCCTCGGGGGAGGCCCACTCGTCCCAGATCGTGACGCCGCGGTCCTGCAGCCACTTCACGTTCGACTCGCCGCGCAGGAACCAGAGCAGCTCGTAGACGATGGACTTGAGGTGCACCTTCTTGGTGGTGATCAGCGGGAAGCCCTCGGACAGGTCGAACCGCATCTGGTGCCCGAACACGCTGCGGGTGCCGGTGCCGGTGCGGTCCGCCTTCGGGGTACCGGTCTCCATGACGAGTCGCAGCAGGTCTTCGTAGGGCGTGTGCACGGCCGCCAGTTTAGGCGGCTCCGCCACCCGTGAGTCCTTTCGGCCCGCGGGGGGACCGGAAAGACTCACGGGCGATAGCCTGCCGTCATGCGTGAACTCCTCGTGATCGGCATCGGCGCCGGCGACCCCGACCAGGTGACCGTGCAGGCGATCAAGGCGATGAACCGCGCCGAGGTGTTCTTCGTCATCGGCAAGGGTGCCGAGAAGCAGGACCTCGTCGACCTGCGCACCGGGATCCTGGACGAGCACATGCGCGGCGAATACCGGATCGTCGACATCGTGGACCCGCCCCGGGACCGGACCCCCGCGGACTACGGCACCGTGGTCGACGACTGGCACGACCGGCGGGCCGCGATCTTCGAGGAGCAGTTCGGCGCCGTCGAGGGCGTCGGCGCGATCCTGGTGTGGGGCGATCCGTCGCTCTACGACAGCACCCTGCGGATTGTCGAGCGGGTGCTCGCGCGGGGCATCGAGACGTTCGAGTACTCGGTGATCCCCGGCGTCACGAGCGTGCAGTCGCTGGCGGCGCAGCACCGCATCGTGCTGAACCGGATCGGCGAGCCCGTCCACATCACGACCGGCCGACGCCTGCGCGACGGCCTGCCCGAGGGCGTGCGGGACGCGGTGGTGATGCTCGACGCCGACTGCAGCTTCACCGAGGTGCCCGGCGACGACGTGCAGATCTGGTGGGGCGCGTACCTGGGCACCGAGGACGAGGTGCTGATCTCCGGGAATCTGCGCGAGGTCGAGGCCGAGATCGTCCGGGTGCGGGCCGAGCTGCGCGAGCGCAAGGGCTGGATCATGGACACCTACCTGCTGCGACTGTGAGCGATTTTCACCCCCGCCGGGGTTAATCGCGCGCACGGGCGGCGTACCCGCCTACCCTGGTCTCATGCCCGAACTGCCCGAGGTAGAGGCCCTGGCACAGTTCCTGCGCACGCATGCCGTCGGCTCCGTGGTGGGCCGGATCGACATCGCGGCGCTGAGCGTGCTCAAGACGTTCGACCCGCCGATCACCGACCTGCAGGGCAAGGACGTGGTCGGAGCCGCCCGGTTCGGCAAGCACCTGGGGATCCGGTGCGGCGACGAGGACGGGCTGTGGCTGATCACCCACCTGTCCCGAGCAGGCTGGCTGCGCTGGGCCGACAACCCGAGCGCGACGCCGCCGAAGCCAGGCGGCAAGAGCCCGCTGGCGTTGCGGGTGCACCTGTTCACCCCCGACGGCGGGACGCCCGCCTTCGACCTCACCGAGGCGGGCACCAAGAAGCGGCTCGCGGTCTGGGTGGTGCGCACCCCCGCCGAGGTGCCGGGGATCGCGAAGCTCGGACCCGACGCGCTCGACATCACCGAGCCGGCCTTCGCCGAGCTGCTGGGCAAGAGCTCGCAGCGGATCAAGACCGTGCTCACCGACCAGTCCGTGCTGGCCGGGATCGGCAACGCGTATTCCGACGAGATCCTGCACCTGGCCAAGCTGTCGCCGTTCGCCACCGCGAACAAGCTGACCGCGGAGGAGGTGGCCACCCTGCACGCGGCGATGCGGGCGGAGCTGACCGACGCCGTTGACCGCTCGGTGGGCCAGGACGCCGCGCGGCTCAAGGGTGAGAAGCGCTCCGGGTTGCGGGTGCACGCCAGGACCGGGATGCCCTGCCCGGTGTGCGGCGACACCGTCCGGGAGGTGTCCTTCGCGGAGCGGTCATTTCAGTACTGCGCGACCTGCCAGACCGGCGGCAAGATCCTCGCCGACCGGCGACTGTCGAGGTTGCTGAAATAGGTTCGCGGCCCCCTCAGCGCCGGTGCCGGTACCCGATCCAGGCCCGGCGCAGGTCGCCCTGCGGGTCGTTCTCGATCCGCGCGGTGGTGTCGACGATCAGCGTCTCGCGCCGCGCCAGGGTGTAGGCGGGCCAGGTGGACCGGGGCGCCCCGTACCGCGCGAAATGCAACCAGTGCGACTGCATGATGGCCGTGGCCTCCCGCAGCCCACGGCGCCCGCCCAGCGCGGTGGCCGCCCGGCCGAGCATCGCCTCGCCTGCCCCGAACACCGCGAGCAGTTCGGTCGCGTGGGTGGCGCCGAAGCCGGCGACGTTCAGCAGCCGCGGGGCGAAGTCGTAGCGATAGCCGAAGGTCGGTGCGGTGGCCGTGTGGGCCTGCGCGACCAGGATCGACGGCTCCCAGAAGGTGGCGTCACCGCCGATCCGCACGGCGGCCCGGCGATCCGGGTAGCCCGGGTAGGCAGCCAGGATGCGGGCCTTGAGCTCGGGGTCCGTCTCGGAGAACATCTTCTCGATCCGGACCGGGTCGGTGGGGATGATGTCGAGGAACCGCGGGAACATCGTGCCCTCACGGGCATTGGTGCCGATGATCAGCGGGACGGCATGCGCGAGGCCCTCGGCGAATGCGTCGAGTGGGTGTCGCGGCAGGAGGTCGCTGTCGACGAGCGGGGCGAACGCCCTGGTGCCGGGCGCCTCGTCGGCGCCGCGCGCGGTGAGGGCGTCGCCCGCGCGGACCAGGGCGTCGGGGTCGGCGGTGGCGAGCGCGAGGGCCGGGTCGTCGGCGGCGCCCAGGATCTCGAGAAACTCGGCCGCCCAGGCCTTGGCGCGGCCGGGTCCGTACGCGGAGGCGGCGGGCGGGCTCTGCGCGATGGCGCGGGCGAACAGGCCCTCGGCCGCGGGCACGCACATCAGGGTGGTCACCGCGTTGGCTCCGGAGGATTCCCCGAACAGCGTGACGTTGTCCGGATCGCCGCCGAACGCGGCGATGTTGCTGCGCACCCACCGCAGCGCCGCGAGTTGATCGCGCAGACCGAGGTTGGAATCGAAAGTTCGCTCGGGGGTGGAGTATTCGCTGAAGTCGAGATAGCCGAGCGCGCCGAGCCGGTAGTTCAGCGACACGTACACGATGTCGCCACGCCGGACCAGCGTGTCGCCCCGGTAGAGCCCGGTGGCCGTGGATCCGCCGCTGTACGCGCCGCCGTGGATGAACACCATCACGGGCCGCGGGGCGGAACTCCGCGCGGCGGGCGCGAGCACGTTCATGGTCAGGCAGTCCTCGTCGGTGCGGGTCCCGAGCCGCTCGGCTCGCCCGGACTGGGGAGCGGCCGGGCCGAAGTCCAGCGCGTCGCGCACCCCTGGCCACGGCGCGACAGGCCGCGGGGCCCGCAGCCGGAGGTCGCCCACCGGTGGTGCGGCGTAGGGGATCGCGCGCCAGGACCTGAGCCCGTCGTGTTCCCGGCCGCGGACCGGACCCGCGTCGGTGGAGACGGTCAACGGGTCAGCCACGCCGGGCCTCGAGCAGCCGCAGCCATACCTCGCTGACCGTCGGGTACGACGGCACTGCGTGCCACAGTGACTCCATCGGCACCGCGCCGACCACCGCGACGGTGGCCGCGTGGACCAACTCCGCCACCTCTGTTCCCACGAACGTCGCGCCAACAAGGATGTCGGTGCCGCGATCGATCACCAGCTTCGCCCGACCGGCGAAATCGTCTCGCGCGAGCGATGATCCGGCCACCGCGATGTCGACCTCGACGGTCTCGACATCGATGCCGTCCGCGCGGGCTGCGCGTTCGGTGCGGCCGACGGACGCGACCTCGGGGGAGGTGAACACCACCTGTGGCACCTGGGCGTGGTCCGCGCTCGCGGTGAACCTCGCCCCGTCCAGCGCCCGGCCCTCCGCCCGCGCGGAGATCACGTCGCCGCACACCCGGCCCTGGTACTTGCCCATGTGCGTGAGCGCAGCGCGGCCGTTGACGTCGCCGACCGCGTAGAGCCATCCGCCGGGCACGCCCACGACGGCGAGATGGTCGTCGGTGGGCGTGCGCCCGTCCGTCAGCCCCACCGAGGCGAGGCCGAGACCGGAGGTGGCGGGGTGCCGTCCGGCCGCGACGATCACCTCGTCGACGGTGATCTCGCCCCGTTCCCGGCCGTCGAGGGTGATGGTCACCTGTCCGCCGTGGATCCGGCCGACGCCGGTGTCGCGCGGCTGCTCGCGGCGCACGGCGCCGGGGCTGGTGCCGAACAGCACGCTGGCACCCGACGCCCGCAGGGACTCGGCGACGAGGTCGCCCGCGAACGGCTCGGCGGACGCGAGCAGCGCCGATCCGCGGACGATCACGGTCAGCTCGCGTACCCCGAGGGCCAGCAGCCACGTCGCGCATTCGGTGGCGACCACCCCGCCACCGATGATGGCGACCCGCTCGGGCACCTCCCGAAGGTTGGTGGCGTCCCGGGAGATCCACGGCAGCGCCTCGCGCAGCCCGGGCACGGGCGGTATCGAGGCGAGGGTGCCGGTGGCGAGCACCACCGCGTGCCGCGCCCGCAACGTCCGGGTCGGGGGATCGCCGTGGCCGCCGGTCGCGAGTTCGACGGTGCGTTCGCCGGTGAGGGCGGCGGACCCGTGGATCACGTCGACGCCCACCGACGCGGCCCACTTCCGCTGGCCGGAATCGTCGTGGTGACTGGTGAATTCGTCGCGACGGGCGAACACAGCGCGGCGGTCCAGCGTCGCCTCGCCGATGGTCTCGCGGACGCCGGGCATGGCGCGGGCCGCCCCCAGCACCTCGGCCGGCCGCAGCAGGGCCTTGCTGGGCATGCAGGCCCAGTAGGAGCATTCGCCGCCCAGCAGTTCGTGTTCGATGATCGCGGCGCTCCGATCCGAACCTGCGATGGCATAGGCGGCGGCGTTCTCGCCCGCCGGCCCACCGCCGATCACGATGACGTCGTATTCGTCCGTCGATGTGGCCATGGTTCCCACCGTAGAGCGGTCAGCGGCGGCGGGCGAGACATTCGCGGGGCGGCGCATCACGGTTCCGCAATGCTTGCGCTGCGCATTTCGACCGGCCGATACTCCAAGGTGGGATTTTTCGTTCGAGAGACACCCTCGGGCAGGAGGGGCGCTATGAGCACCGAACCCGGCGCCGCCGCCGCTGACCATGCGGCGACGGTCGGCGCCCTCTACGCCGCGTTCGCGCGTGGCGACATCCGTGCGGTCCTCGGCATGCTCGCCGAGGACGTGCGCTGGGAGGACTGGGCCGACAACTTCGCGCAACGCGCCGACGTGCCGTGGCTGCGTCGGCGGGGCGGCCGCGAGGGCGCGGCCGAGTTCTTCGGGATCGTGGGCGGATTCGACATCGGCGAGTTCGCGGTCCTGTCGATCATGGCGGGCGAGAGCCAGGTGGCCGCGGAGATCAGCATCGACGCCGTGGTTCCTGGTGGGGGCCACTACCGCGACGAGGAGTTGCATCTGTGGTCCTTCGACGGGACGGGGAAGATCTCGCGGATGCGGCACTACGTGGACACCGCGAAGCACATCGCGGCCGCGGGCGGCGTCGACACCACGTCGCGTGTGGTGAACGGATCGTCAACCGAGGGTTGACGACCGAAGGTTGTCAACCTAGGGTTGACGCATGGCGAATCCGACGAAGATGACGAACTCCGTCCGCCTCGACGACCTGATCGAG
>Ga0207709_10001225_pt1 | contig 18426 bp, 14 predicted proteins | sample KBSM34metaG_FD_184397 | JGI IMG/M metagenome (GOLD analysis project Ga0207709, IMG submission 184397) | Miscanthus rhizosphere microbial communities from Kellogg Biological Station, Michigan, USA - KBS M3-4 metaG (SPAdes) (version 2) | ecosystem: Host-associated > Plants > Roots > Rhizosphere >...
AGGATGACCGGGAACAGCAGCGTGGTCAGGCCCATGCCCTGCGGTTGGCCGCCGGCGGCCTGGGCGTGGGCGGCGGGAATCAGGAAGGCAAGCAGGTTCATCGTTGGTCCTTTGGTTGGGCGGCGCTCCGACCCTTTCACGGGCACGGCGTGTCGACCGCGGATCTGGGTCAGCCTTGAAGTATGCCACGGCCCCGGGCATTCGTCCTTGGGCCGTTTGGCAGGGGGTGTTCGGGTTACAGGGGCGGCGCTACCGCCCCGCGTGCCGCGTAGAAAGACTCACGGAAGGCCAGGAAGGTTCCCGCCTCGATCGCCGCGCGGATGTCGGCCATGAGCTTTTCGTAATAGAACAGGTTGTGCAGGGTGCCCAGCATCGGCGCCAGCATCTCGTTGCAGCGGTCTAGGTGGCGCAGGTAGGACCGGGTGTAGCCGCCGGTGCAGGCCACGCAGCCGCAACCCGGCTCGATCGGGTCCATGTCGCGCGCGTATTGGGAATTACGGATGCGAACGGTGCCGAACGAGGTGAAATAGTGGCCGTTGCGCGCATTGCGGGTCGGCATCACGCAGTCGAACATGTCCACGCCACGTGCGACACCCTCGACCAGGTCCTCCGGCCGGCCAACGCCCATCAGGTAGCGCGGGCGGTCGGCGGGCAGTTCCGGGTCCAAGTGGTCGAGCATGGCGTTGCGCTCGTCTTCGGGCTCGCCCACGGCCAGGCCGCCGATGGCATAGCCGTCGAAACCGATCGCCTGCAGGGCATCGGCCGAGCGGCTGCGCAGGTCGGTGTGCACGCCGCCCTGGACGATGCCGAACAGGGCCGCGTCGTTGCCCAGCTCGTCATGCGCGTTGCGGCTGCGCTGGGCCCAGCGCAGGCTCAGCTCCATCGAACGGCGGGCGACATCCTCGGTGGCCGGGTACGGGGTGCACTCGTCGAAGATCATCACCACGTCCGAATCGAGCACCTTCTGGATCTTCATGCTCTCTTCCGGGCCCAGGAACACGCGGGCGCCGTCGGTCGGCGAGGCAAAGGTCACGCCCTGCTCGGTGATCTTGCGGCGGTGGGCCAGCGAGAACACCTGGAAACCACCCGAATCGGTCAGGATCGGGCCATCCCAACGGCAGAAGCCGTGCAGGCCGCCGTGGTCGGCGATGATGTCCAGGCCCGGCCGCAGGTACAGGTGGAAGGTATTGCCGAGGATGATCTCGGCGCCCAGCGCACGCACCTGGTCCGGCAAGATGCCCTTGACCGAGCCATAGGTTCCCACCGGCATGAAGGCCGGCGTTTCCACCGTGCCGCGCGGGAAGGTCAGGCGGCCACGGCGGGCACGGCCGTCGCGGGTCTTGAGCTGGAACTGCAGTCGGGACATGGAGCGGTCATTCAGGCAAATAGTCGCCCATTGTCTCCCAAAACCGGGGTGACCGCCCATTCAGGCCTGAATGGGCCGATGTCCTCGCGACATGACTGCTGGGTTGTCGCATCTGGCCTTGGTCCTGACCTGTTACCACTCCAAAATCGACCCGACAGGCGATCTCGTCAGGAAGTGCGGCCCAGAATGAACAAAAATAACCGCGAGGCACTAGAAACGATTCTTGGGGGAAGAATCGAGCAACGAGTAGATCGAATTGCGCCGGGCATCAACCGCGTGGCCGGAGTGGAGGTCATCTATTACGAAGATGACGAAACGAGCGGTGCTACAAGTCAGTTCGATCTACTGCTGGACTCTGCTGGAGAGATTGTCGCGAGCCACGGCGGCATCGTATCCGACAGCTGCCGAATCGTTGCCCCCAACGGCCAGTGCTACCAGTGCCTGACCTTCCATGGCGACCTGGACGGTTGGCGCAAGGCTGTTGAAGCCGCAGCCAAGGCACGCGGCATTGGCTTGGCTCGCATTGAAGGCCACCGCCTGAAAATCTCAGAAGACCAGTCATTTGCGCTTGAAGAGTGTCGAATTGAAGTTGGCTGAATGCCTTCTGCCGGGATGAAGAGCGGGATCCCCACTCACCCCGAAAAACGCGCATCCGCCGCCATCGCCGCCGCCAGTGCGTCGATGATCGTCCGCACCCGCCGTGGCAGGTGTTCCCCGCGCGGCCAGACCAGCTGGATCGGCAGCACGGGCGGGCGTTCGCGCGCCAATACCGGCCGCAGCGCATCCGACTGCAGGTGCTCGGCGGCCAGCCACTGGGGCAGCAGGGCAATGCCCTGCCCGGCCAGGGCGGCCTCGCACAGCGCCGCACTGTCGCCCAGCGCGATCTGTTCGCGCGCCTGCAACGGCTGCGACAACCACGGCCAGCCACCTGCCCGCGACTGCAGCAGGCAGGTGTGGGCGTGCAGGTCGCCCGCCGCGGCCGGCAGCCCGTGGTTGTCCAGGTAGACCGGGGCTGCCACCAGCACGGTTGGCTGTCGGCCCAGCCGGCGCGCCACCCACTCGGCCCGGTCCGGCAGCGCACCGACCCGCAGTGCCAGGTCCACGCCCTCGGCAACCAGCTCGCTGGCCCGGGTCGAGAACTCGATATCGAACACCAGCCCGGCATGGCGCTGGCGCAGCGCGAACAGCGCCGGCATCAGCCACAAGCGCCCCAGCAGCGGCGGCGTGCTCAGGCGGACCCGGCCGGCCGCCGCCCCTGCCCCGGCGCCCAGCGCCTCTTCGGCCGCCGCCAAGGCGTCCAGCGCGCGCCGTGCGTAGACAAGCAACGCCTCGCCGGCCTCGGTCAGGCGCAGCTGGCGCTGGCTGCGCTCCAGCAACCGCACCCGCCGACGCTCTTCCAGCCGGCTGACCGCCTTGCTCACCGCCGAGCGTGAAATGCCCAGGCGCTGGGCTGCGGCACTGAAGCTGCCACCATCGGCCACCGCCACGAAGGCGCGCAGGCCTGACAACACCTCGTCATTGCCCATGTTCCCACCCGTCACGCCAAAGGTGACCAATTGTCACGCATGCGGCAGCTAGCGTGGTCACACCTCACAGTGGAATTCCCCTCATGTCATTGGCGAACAAGACCCTGGCCATCATCGGCGGCAGCTCGGGCATCGGCCTGCGTGCGGCACGGCAGGCGGCCGCGCAGGGTGCGCGGGTGATCATCGGCGGGCGTGACCCGCAGCGCCTGCAGCAGGCGCAGCAGCAGATCGGCCACGATGCGCGGGCGATTCCGGTCGACGCCACCTCGCGCGAGTCATTGCAGGCGCTCTTCGCGGCCACCGGCACGATCGATGCCCTGTTCACTCCCGGTGCGAGCTACCAGGTCGGGCCATTCGCCGACGACGATGCCGCGCTCGCGCGCAGCCCGTTCGATGGCAAGTTCTGGCCGCAGTACTGGGCCGTGCATGCCGCCCTGCCCCATCTGGCGGCCGAGGCATCCATCGTGCTGGTGGCCGGTGCCGCCGGTGCGCGTCCGGTCAACGGCGCGGCGGCCTATGCCGCCTGCAACAGCGCCATCGAAGGGCTGGGCCGCGCCCTGGCCACGGAACTGGCGCCGCGACGGGTCAATGTAATCTCGCCGGGCACGCTGGACGGCGAACTATGGCAGGACCGACCGGCGGCGGTGCGCGAGGCGGCGTTTGCACACTATGCCGAGGTGACCCTGCTGCGCCGGGTCGGCACCGTGGAAGATGCGGCCGATGCGGCGCTTTTTCTGCTGGGCAACCCATCAATGACCGGGTCGACCCTGTACCCGGACAGCGGGTATGTGTTGCGTTGAGGCCGGACAATGTGCGCACCAACGGTGCGCACCCACCAGGCCCACCAGGCCCATGTGCGCACCCGCCGGATTGATCGTCAGCCCGCCTGCGGGAACAGCAGCATCGCGTCGCCGTAGCTGAAGAAGCGGTAGCGCTGCTCGATCGCGTGCTGGTAGGCCTCGAATACGCGCTCCTTGCCGGCAAACGCGGAAATCATCATCAGCAACGTGCTTTCCGGCAGGTGGAAATTGGTCACCATCGCGTCGACGCTGCGGATGCGGTAGCCCGGGGTGATGAAGATCTGCGTCTCGCCGGCGAACGGCAGCAGCTCACCATCGCGCATCGCGCTTTCCAGCGCGCGCACCACGGTGGTGCCGACGCCGATCACCCGGCCGCCGGCGGCACGCGTGCGCCGCACCTGCTGCACCAGCTCGGCACCGACATTCAGCCACTCGCGGTGCATCACGTGGTCCTTCAGGTCATCGGCACGCACCGGCTGGAAGGTGCCCGCACCCACGTGCAGGGTGACGTGGCCGAAGTCCACGCCCTTGTCCTTCAATGCGGCCAGCAGCGGTTCGTCGAAATGCAGGCCGGCGGTCGGCGCGGCCACCGCGCCCACTTCACGCGCGAACACGGTCTGGTAGCGCTCGCGGTCATCCACACCCGGCTCGCGCTGGATATAGGGCGGCAGCGGCAGGCGGCCGGCATGCAGCAGCCACTGTTCCAGCGATTCCGGCACATGGAACTGCAACACGTAGAACTCGCCATCGCGGCCCAGCACCTCGGCTTCGCCACCGGCATCCAGCGCGATGCGGCTGCCGGCCTTGGGCGACTTGCTGGCGCCCACCTGCGCGCGGGCCTGCTGGCCACCCAGCAGGCGCTCGATCAGAATCTCCACGCGGCCGCCACTGGCCTTCTGCCCGAACAGGCGCGCCGGGATCACCCGGGTGTCGTTGAACACCAGCAGGTCGCCCGGCTGCAGCAGCGACGGCAGGTCGCGCACCTGCAGGTCGGTGAAGGCATCGGGCGCCGGAGGCACCAGCAGCAGGCGGCTTGCGGAACGTTCGGCCAGGGGCGCCTGCGCGATCAGTTCAGCCGGCAGGTCGTAGTTGAAATCGGACTTCTTCAAGGCAGTGGGCGGCAACAGGTCGACAATGGCGCGCATTGTACGTCCAGCGTCTGCGAGCCGGCGTGCTTCGCGGCGAACGTCGCGCAAAATGCTGCTATGCAGCAGGTTTCTGCGGGGTTATCGCGCAAAAAAACAAGTGCTAGCATCGAGTCGGAAGTCCGCTGCACGAGCCTGCCCCAAGCGCGCGTGATGACGCGCGTTTTGCTTTTGAAGACCCGTGCGACCCATTGTTTCAGGAGATCTGCAATGAGCTTCATCGAACGCCTCGCCCCCCTGCGCAACCAGCCCGGCACCCGCCTCACCTCCGGCCTGGACGACGCCACCCTGACCGCCCTGTCCGCCAACCACCCGCAGCTGATCGCCGCGGTGGACGCCGCCGCCGAGGAATTCGCGCGCGTGCAGGCCGACCTGGGGCCGCTGCTGGCGCAGGACGAACAGGCGCAGATCGACGCGATGCAGGACGGTTTCGTCAATTTCTATGCCGATGACGCGGTGACCCCGTATGTGGCACTGGCTGCGCGCGGCCCGTGGGTGGTCACCCTGAAAGGCGCCGTGCTGTACGACGCCGGCGGCTACGGCATGCTCGGCTTCGGGCACACCCCGGACGCCGTGCTGGAGGCGATGGCGCGCCCGCAGGTTATGGCCAACATCATGACCCCCAGCCTGTCGCAGCAGCGCTTCATCACCGCCCTGCGCGCCGAGATCGGCCACCGCCGTGGCGGCTGCCCGTTCGCCCGTTTCATGTGCCTGAATTCCGGTTCCGAGGCGGTCGGCCTGGCCGCGCGCATCGCCGACGTCAACGCCAAGCTGCAGACCGACCCGGGCGCACGCCACGCCGGTGCTGCGATCAAGCGCGTGGTGGTCAAGGGCAGCTTCCACGGCCGTACCGACCGCCCTGCCCTCTATTCGGACTCCAGCCGCAAGAGCTACATGCAGCACCTGGCCAGCTACCGTGGCGAGGATTCGGTGATCACCGTGGCGCCGTACGATGAGGCCGGCCTGCGCAAGGTGTTCGAGGATGCCGCGCGCAACCAGTGGTTCATCGAGGCGGTGTTCCTGGAACCGGTGATGGGCGAAGGCGACCCGGGCCGCTCGGTGCCACCGTCGTTCTATGCCGTCGCCCGCGAACTGACCCGTGCCCATGGCAGCCTGCTGCTGCTCGACTCGATCCAGGCCGGCCTGCGTGCGCATGGCGTGCTCTCGGTGGTCGATTACCCGGGCTTCGAAGGCCTGGACCCGCCGGACATGGAGACCTACTCCAAGGCACTCAACGCCGCGCAGTACCCGCTGTCGGTGCTGGCGGTGACCGAGCATGCCGCGCAGCTGTACCGCAAGGGCATCTATGGCAACACGATGACCAGCAACCCGCGTGCGCTGGACGTGGCCTGCGCCACCCTGGCCCAGCTGACCCCGCAGGTGCGCGCCAACATCGCCGAGCGTGGTGCCGAGGCCGTGCGCAAGCTTGAACAGCTGAAGAACGAGCTGGGCGGACTGATCACCAAGGTGCAGGGCACCGGCCTGCTGTTCTCCTGCGAACTGGCGCCGCAGTTCAAGTGCTACGGCGCCAACTCCACCGAGGAATGGCTGCGCCAGCACGGCATCAACGTGATCCACGGTGGCGAGAACTCGCTGCGCTTCACTCCGCACTTCGGCATGGACAGCGAAGAGCTGGACCTGCTGGTGGGGATGGTCGGCCGCGCGCTGCGTGAAGGCCCGCGCCGCGAGCAGGCAGCGGCGGCGTAAGTCTCGTTCTTTGTAGAGTCGAGCTTGCTCGACTGCACTTCGTTCAGGCACCGCGATAGTCGAGCAAGCTCGACTCTACTGAACGAAGAGCAGCCGAGCGCGGCGCGGCTCTACAGAAGGCCTCTCCAGGCCTCATAATCCTTGGGCACCCCGTCCCTGACCGCCCTGCGGTCGGCGACGGGGCGTTTTCGTTTCCGGCCAAGAGACAGGAAGATCCATGAAATCGATCTGTGTGTACTGTGGTTCCAACGCTGGCAGCAAGCCGGCCTATACCGAACGCGCCCTTGCCCTGGGCGACCGCATCGCCCGCGACGGGATGCGCCTGGTGTACGGCGGCGGCAATGTCGGCCTGATGGGAACCGTGGCCAATGCCGTGCTCGCCGCCGGCGGCGAAGTGACCGGCGTGATCCCGCGCCAGCTGGCCGACTGGGAAGTGGCCCACCGCGGCCTGACCGAACTGGAAATTGTCGGTTCGATGCATGAGCGCAAGTCGCGCATGTTCGACCTCGCCGATGGCTTCGTCACGCTGCCCGGCGGCTTCGGCACCATGGAAGAGATCTTCGAGATGCTGACCTGGCGCCAGCTTGGCATCGGCAACAAGCCGTGCGCCTTCCTCGACGTGGAAGGTTTCTACGCCCCGCTGATCGGCATGATCGACCGCATGGTGGAAGAGCGTTTCCTGCACCCGGACCAGCGCCAGGACCTGTGGTACGGCTCGGATATCGAAGAGATGCTGGAGTGGATGAAGAACTACAAGCCAGCGCAGGCCTCGAAGTGGATCGACGAAAAGCGTCGCGCCGCCCTGCGCTGATGCTTTCCTGCGCGGCGGCTCAGACCGCCGCGCAGCTCCACGGTGCGGGTCGCCCCAGCAGATAGCCCTGGCCGTAGTCGCAACCCAGTTCGCGCAGGGTCTGCCGCTGCGCCTCGGTTTCGATGCCCTCACCGATGGTCTCGATGCCCAGCGTACGCGCCAATGACAGCACGCCCTCGACCAGCGCCCGCGTGCTCTGCACTTCCGGCCCATGCAGGCCGGCGATGAAGCTCTGGTCGATCTTCAGCGTACTGATCGGGAAACGGTGCAGGTAGGACAGCGCCGAGAAGCCGGTACCGAAATCGTCCAGCTGCACCTGGATGCCGCGCTCGCGCAGGCCCTGCAGGATGCGCAGCGTGTGCGGGCCATCGTCCAGCAGCGCCACCTCGGTGATCTCCAGGCGCAGCCGACGCGGATCGGCACCACATGCATCCAGCAGGCCGAACAGGCGGCTGCTGAACCCGGCGGAGCGGAAATGGCGCGGTGATACGTTCACCGAGACGTAGCTCTGCCCGCCCTCGGCCAGGCCGGCAATCACCTGTTCGTAGATCAGCCAGTCGACCTGCTCGATCAGGCCGCTTTCCTCGCCCAGCTCCAGGAACGCCCCCGGCAGCAGAAGGCCGCGGCGCTCATGCTGCCAGCGCAGCAGCGCCTCGTGGCCCACCACCTCGCCATCGGACAGGCGCACGATCGGCTGGTAGAACGGGACGAAATCGCGGTTGTTGATCGCACGACGCAGGTCGGCTTCCAGATCGAGGCTGCGCATGGCCTGCTCGCGCATGTCTTCGTCGAAGATCGCACAGCGGTCATGGCCCTGCGCCTTGGCCCGGTACATTGCCGCGTCGGCATCACGCAGCAGCTCTTCGCCGGTGCGGTAGCGGGGGTTCCACAGCGCGATGCCCAGGCTGCCGGACGGGAACAGTTCGCGCCCGGCGATCCACATCGACTCCTGCAGCGCCAGCAGCAGGCGCTGGCCAAAGTCCAAGGCCTGGGCCAGGCCCTGCGGGCATTGCAGCAGCACCGCGAATTCGTCACCGCCCAGCCGGGCCACCACGTCCTCGGTGCCGGCCATCGATACGATGCGCTTGGCCACTTCCACCAGCATGCGGTCGCCGGCAGCATGCCCGATGCTGTCGTTGACCAGCTTGAAGCGGTCCAGATCGAGGAACAGCACGGCGAACACCGGGCCGCCCTCACGCTTGGCCAGGGCCAGCGCATCCTGCAGGCGGTCCAGCAGATGCAGGCGGTTGGGCAGCCCGGTCAGCGCATCGTGCATGGCCTGGTGGGTCAGGCGCTGTTCGGCACGCAGGCGCTCGCCGATCTGGCCGAGCAGCTTTTCGTTGACCTCGGCCAGTTCGCGCGTGCGCTCCTCCACGCGCTTCTCCAGCTCGGCATGCGCCGAGCGCAGCCGTTGCTGGTCGCGCTGACGGGCCAGGCCGGTACCGATGTTCTGCGCGACGAAGGTCAGCAGGCGCTGGTCATGCACGCTGAAAATGCTGTTCTCGCTGTAGCTCTGCACCACGATCGCGCCGACCACTTCGTCGTCGCGCAGCAGCGGTACGCCCAGCCAGCAGTGCGAACGCGCACCGGATTCACGCACTTCGCCACTGGCCAGCAGCGCGTCGATCTGCGCACGTGATGCCAACAGTGGCCGCCGGTTGCGCACGACGTACTCGGTCAGGCCCCGGCTGAACGGTCGCGGCGCGCGGCTGGCGTTGTGCTCGTCCACCGAATAGACGAAGTCCAGGCCGTTGCCGGCCGGGTTGACCAGGGCGATGTAGAAATTGCGAGCGTCGAGCAGGCGCCCGACCACCCCATGCACCTGTCCGTAGAACTGCGCCAGGCTGTCGGCCGACATCGCCATCTCGGCGATGTTGTACAGGGCGGTCTGCAGCTGTTCGGCGCGTCGACGCTCGGCCACCTCGTCCTGCAGGCTGTGATTGGCGCGCTGCAGTTCCTGGGTGCGCCGCGCCACCTGCTGCTCCAGCCGCACCTGCGCCTGGCGCCGGTCCATCGCAGTCTGCACGTGCTGCGCAACGAAGCCCAGCAATGCGCGCTCGGCCTCGCCATAGCGGGCCGCCTGCTCATAGCTCTGAACCACGATGGCACCGCATACGCGGCCATCGCGCAGCATCGGCACGCCCAGCCAATCCAGGCTTTCGGGCCCGCGTTGCGGGTCGTGCTCCTGCTCCATCACCTGCGCCAGCAGTTCGCGCGAGGGACCACTGAGCGGCTTGCCATGACGCAGCAACGCCACGGTCAGGCTGCGCGGCATCTCGCTGGCGTCATGGCTCTGCGTGGGATCGGCGACGAAATCATCGACCTGATCGGCGAAGTACAGGAAACGGATCTGGTCGCGCACATCGTCGTATTCCACGATGTAGCAGTTCTCGGCATACATCAGCGTGCCCAGCACACCATGCACGTGGCGCAGCATCTCGGGCATTTCCAGGTCGGCACCGGCCAGATCTGCAATCTGGAACAAGGCCTGCTGCAACCGCTCGGCCTCTTCCAGCGCCTTGATCTGGCCGGCCTGGCGGCCGCGCTGCAGCGCCAGCTCCATCGCCTGCCGGGCAACCCCCCACCATGCCGGCGAAGGCACCGCGCCTTCCACCGACAACAGCAGGCGCGCCCCATCATGTTCCCAGCCGTGCTGGCCGTCGCCCACGCCTGGCGCTGCCGCATCACCTCCGGCAGCCGCCCTCGGCCAGGCCCCCTGGCCACGGCCAAGCTGCGGGTCATCCCAGCCGACGCGGACCACGGCCGTTTCCGGCAGAAGCGCATGCAACGCGCGCACCAGCGCCGCGCTCAGCACGGCCTCGTGTGGTGGCTCTTCCGCCGGTTCAGCATGCGTGGACAAATGACAATCTCTTGGCGCCGTCAGTGCGTCGCCTCCCCTGAGCCGCCGAGCATAGCGCGCCACCCGGGGGGCAATGGAAGCCCGTAAACCCCGAATCGTGCGCCCGTACGTTTTTCCTGCTGACCGTAGCCCCTTCCTAGCCATGACCCTCGCCCTGCCCGCCCTCGCCACCGGCTATGCGCCATCGCCTGCAGGCCTTACCCTGTACGCCGTGGAAGCCAGCGCACTGCCAACCGATGAAGCCTTGATGCTGGCCTGGGCCGGTGGCGACCTGCGTGCGTTTGAAAGCCTGTATGCGCGCCATCGCAAGCGCCTGTTCGGCTTCCTGCTGCGGCAACTGCGCGACAACGCGCTGGCCGAGGAGATCTTCCAGGACGTCTGGCAGCGGGTGATCAGCGCCCGCGCGGGGTGGCAACCGGACGCGGCGTTCAGCACCTGGCTGTTCCGCATCGCCCACAACCGCCTGAACGACCATTGGCGCGCCGCCCGCCACCGGCCGGCTGCCCCGGCCGATGCCGACCTGCGCCTGGCCGCGATCGAGGATGGACAGACCCCGGAAGGCGAGCTTTCCGAATTCGAACAACGTCGCCGCATCCAGCTGGCGATGGAACAACTGCCGCCGGAGCAGCGCGAAGTGCTGCAACTGCGGCTGGATCAGGAACTGAGCCTGGAGGAGATCGGCCAGATCACCGGCGTAGGCCGGGAAACCGTGAAATCGCGGCTGCGCTATGCGATGGACAAGCTGCGTGCGGGATTGAACGCATGAACCGAGACGAACCGCTGACGCCGGAAGAACGCGAGCTGGCCCGGCTGCTCGGCCGTCGCGCCGAACAGGCACCGCCCGCCGCACTGGACGCCGCCATCCTGGCCGCGGCCCGCGCTGCCGTGGACGCTCCGGCTGCCGATGCGGTCGCCTCTCCCGAACCACCACGTACGCAGCGCACACGCCCGCGTTGGCCGGCGGTGTTCGGCATCGCCGCCTCGATGGTGTTCGCGATCGGCATCGCATGGCAGCTGCGTCCGGAACCGCCACCGATTCCGGCGGGTGAGGCCGCTGTTGCGGCGGCACCGGCTGCGGCAGAAGACGTCGCGGCTGCCGATCAGGCCGCTGAGCGCAGTGCAGCCGACAGCGCGGTGGCGACTGCGGAACCGGCCGCTGCGCCCGCAGCACCCGAGGCAGCCCCGGTTGCCGCCCCGGCACCGGCCATCGCGCGCGCAAGCAAGCCTGCGCCGGCCGAGACCGCTGAAGCGCCGGCCCAGGCTGCACGATCGATGGCTGCGGATGCGGCCGCCGATACCTCCTTTGCAGCCCTGCCGCCCGCTCCGGCCGCAGCGCCGGCAGCAGCCCCCCCTGCGCCTCCGGCTCCCACCGCCTACTCGGCACCCGCGCCGCTGATGGCGCCGGTTGTCGCCAGTGGTTCGCTGAAGGCGCGCTCGGCAGGCACGCCAGAGTCCAACAGCGTGCAGGCCGAACAGGCCCCGGCATTGGACCGGGTAGAAATCACCTCGATGAAGCGCGAGGCTCCCAGCCGTTCTGCACCTGGCATCATGCGCCGCGGCAGCGATGCGGGCCTGAGCGCGGATGCCGTGCAGGCCGAGGTGGACGCTGACGCACGACTGCCGCGCCGGCAGTGGCTGCAGAAGATCCGTACACGACGCGACGACGGCCAGCGCGATCTGGCCCGTGCCAGCCTGGAGCGCTACATGCAGCAGTACCCGGAAGCACGCCTGCCGCGCGACCTGCGCCCGCTGCTGGACGATTGAAGCGGACGGGAATACCCGGCAACCCCGTAGAATGACGGGAATGCTCGATACTCTCGCCCAGCCGGTCAGCCACACGCTGGAAGTCAAACACAGCCGTTTCATCGCCCATGCCGCGCCGATCGATGGCGCTGCAGCGGCCATGGCGTTCCTGCAGCAGGTTGCGGTGGCCGATGCCACCCACAACTGCTGGGCCTACCGGCACGGGCAGGACTATCGCTCCAGCGACGATGGCGAGCCGGCCGGCACGGCTGGACGTCCGATTCTGGCGGCGATCGACGGCCAGGGTTTCGACCGGGTGATGGTGGTAGTGACGCGCTGGTTCGGCGGTATCAAGCTCGGTGCCGGTGGCCTTGTGCGCGCCTACGGCGGCGCCGCCGCCGAGTGCCTGCGCACCGCCCCGCGCCTGCCGCTGGTGGCGATGGCCCGGCTGCAGCTGCTGGCCGGCTTCGAGGACCTGGGTACCCTGCATGCCACCCTGCCCGCCTTCGGTGCCGAAAAGCGCGATGAACAGTTCGATGCCAATGGTGTGTGCCTGCGGATCGAATTGCCTGCCGATCAGGTCGACGCATTGAAAATCCGCCTGCGCGACGCCACCCGTGACCGTATCCGCATAGAAAACGACGACCAGGATGACTGACAAGGACGACGCCCCCGCTTCGACCCCGCCACTGCGGCGCCTCGGCAGCCTGCGCACGCTGTGGCCGTTCGTGCGCCGCCACAGCGGCCTGTTCACCGCCTGGCTGCTGGCCCTGGCGGTGTCTTCTGCAGCCACGCTGAGCCTGCCTCCGGCGGTGAAGCAGATGATCGATCACGGTTTCAGCAGCGGCGGCCAGATCAACCGTGCCTTCGCCCTGCTGATGCTGGTAGCGGTCGTCATGGCGTTGGGCACGGCCGCGCGCTTCTACTTCGTATCGTTGCTGGGTGAAAAGGTCGTGGCCGACCTGCGCAGCCAGCTGTATGCCCACCTGATCCAGCTGGGCGCCGGCTTCCACGACCGCAGCCGCAGCGGAGAGCTGGTCTCGCGCCTGACCGCGGACACCGAACTGCTGCGCAGCGTGGTCGGCTCGACCATGTCCGTAGCATTGCGCAGCACGGTCACCGTCATCGGCAGCCTGGCGATGCTGTTCGTCACCAGCCCACGGCTGGCCGCATGGTCGCTGCTCGGCATTCCGCTGGCGGTGCTGCCGATCATCATCGGCGCGCGCAAGCTGCGCACGGTCGCACGCAACAGCCAGGACCGCATCGCCGATGCCAACAGCCTGGCCAGTGAAACCCTGGGTGCGGTACGCACGGTGCAGGCACATGCACGCGAGCCGTACGAGCGCGGGCGCTTCGACAAGGCACTCGGTGATGCCATCGGCGCCGCCCGTCGCCGCATCGGCGCACAGTCGCTGGTCACCGCCAGCGCCATCCTGCTGGTGTTCGGCGCCATCGTCGGTGTGTTGTGGCTGGGCGCGCACGACGTCATCGACGGCCGCCTCAGCGCCGGTACGCTGGGCCAGTTCGTGCTGTATGCATTGATCGGTGGCGGCTCGGTGGGCGCGCTGGCCGAAGTGTGGAACGAACTGCAGCGCGCGGCCGGCGGCATGGGCCGCATCGGCGAACTGCTGCAGGAAGACATCGAGATCCGCGCGCCGGCACAGCCGCACGCGCTGCCGCAGCCGCTGCGTGGCGAGATCCGGTTCGACGACGTGGTGTTCCACTACCCGCAGCGACCGGACCAGGCCGCACTGGACCACTTCAACCTGCACGTGCACCCCGGCGAGACCGTGGCGCTGGTGGGTCCGTCGGGGGCGGGCAAGAGCACGGTGCTTTCGATGCTGCTGCGCTTCCATGATCCAGCCAGCGGCCGCATCGACGTGGACGGCATCGACGTGCGCCAGGTCGACCCGGCCGAGCTGCGTGCGCAGCTGGCGCTGGTGCCGCAGCAGCCGACGCTGTTCGCTGCCAGTGCGCGCGACAACATCCGCTATGGCCGCCTGCAGGCCAGCGACGCCGAAGTCGAGGCTGCCGCGCGTGCCGCCGAGGCCGATGGCTTCCTGCGCGCGTTACCGCAGGGCTATGACAGTGAGCTGGGCGAGCGCGGTGCCCGCCTGTCCGGTGGCCAGCAGCAGCGTGTGGCGATTGCCCGTGCGCTGCTGAAGGATGCGCCGATCCTGCTGCTGGACGAAGCGACCAGCGCGCTGGACGCGCAGAGCGAGCACAGCGTGCAGCAAGCGCTGGAGCGGCTGATGGCGGGCCGCACCACACTGGTCATTGCCCACCGCCTGGCCACCGTGCTCAAGGCCGACCGCATCGTGGTGATGGACCAGGGCCGCATCGTCGCCGAGGGCACGCACGCACAGCTGCTGGCCGAAGGTGGACTGTACGCTGAACTTGCGCGCCTGCAGTTCATCGATTGATGACAGCCGGCTAACACCCGGCGCGCCAAGCTGGCCACGCGTCAGCAACACCTGCTGAAGGAGGTGCACGATGTCGTTCCGACAGTTCCCCGCCGTCGACAGCAATGGCGACAGCCACATCATCATCGAGTTCAAGCCCGAGGCCAATGGCAGCGGGCACAACTCCGAGTCCACGCCGCGCTACGAGCTGGATGATGGACGCCAGCTGGTGCGCGATGGCCGCGAGTTCACCACCAGTGGCGGCGAGCTGCGGCTGACGATCTGAGGTTCGCCGAGCATGACCCCGGCGCTACCCGATTTCGTATCGCCCCGCTCTGGCGGGTGTCGACCTTGATCGACGCGCTTTCTTGACTCTGGTAGGTGTCGACCTTGGTCGACACGCCTTTTGCCCAAGGCGGTCGAGCATGGCTCGACTCTACAAAAGGCGTGATCATTTTTTGGCCAGGTATCTTGACAGCCTTGGCTGGCAAGGCCTGAGCAAGGTTATCCACACGTTTGCTCAGGAACCATCCACACCGCCTGTGGATGAATTCAGCCCAGTACCCGCCCGATGCCGCTGGCGTCCACGTCGGCTGCTGCCCGGGTGATCGCCGCAGCATCGCTGCCGGCCACGAACCCGATGCGGAAATGCACTTCGCCACCAGGCGTGCGCGAGGAATGGATTGAAGCCAGGCTGATGCGATGCTGCTCGAACACGTTCAGCAGCTCACGCAGTGAGCCTGGCCGGTCCTCCGGCAGGTGCACCGACAACGCATTACGCTCGGTCAGGTCAGCCAGCAGATAACCCACGCGTTCAAAGGTGTAGTTGCCGTCCGCCAGCGCCTGCTCGCCGAAGGCACTGCGGTTGGCCGAAAGCAGCTGCTCGCGGAATTCACCACGCGCACGGTCGTCGCCCTGCCCGACCTGCGCCTGCAGGGCCTGCAGCTGGCCGACCAGCCGTTCCAGCATCGGCGCCACGTACGGGTTACCGAACTGGATGTCTTCGTAGATCGCCGGGTTGAGCGACAGGATGCGCGAGATGATCGCCGTGTCCAGCTCGAACGATGCCGAGCGGTAAGGCATCATCGCGGCCAGATCGCCGAGCTTCGGCTGGTACTGGCGCAGCACGCCGGCCTGGGCCAGGTGAGTGGCATGCACCATCGCCTGTACCAGCGCCATCATCTGGTCGTGATGCTGCGGCGTGGCCCGCACGCACTCGGCCTGCAGCGCCGTGCACAGCGTATCGACCCACGGCTGCCAGTGCTGCAGGCGCGCTTCGCAGACCACCATTACCCGGCCCTTCAGCGTCGGCGCCTTCGGCGGCGCGGTCATCGGGTGCAGGCCGACCACTTCGGCCTGCGAGGCCAGCATCGCCTGCACCGGTTCCTCCTTTACCGAGGTCACATCCAGCCATAGCCTGCCCTGTTCGCGGCCCGCCGATTGCCGTACGTAATCAGCGATCAACGCCGGCGTGTGCCGGATCGGTGCCGAGAACACCAGTACATCGGCCTGCGCCAGCAGGTGTTCCGGCGTGTGCGAGTCCGGGTCCGCCGGATCATGACCGATCACCTGCAACTGCAGGTGCTGCTGGAAGAAGCGGGTCAGCCAGCGCCCATAGGCACCGGCGCTGCCGATGATGCCGACCGTGCGCGGCGTGCGTGGATCCAGGCCGCTCATGCCACGCGTTCAGCGCGGAAGCGCGTGCCTTCGGCCAGTGCGGCAGGCGCCGCCGCGATCACGTCGAACTCTTCGAAGCCATTGTCCAGAGTCGCCTCCAGCGCCGCGTGGGTACCGGCAATCGCACGCGAAATCGCCTGCTGCATCGATTCACCTCGCAACAGGAACGACACCACCAGCGACATCAGCACGTCACCGGTGCCGGCCACGTCCACCGGCAGCAGCGGCGAAGTCCAGCGCCAGGTTTCCTCGCGACCGACCGCCAGGGTCACCAGCTCACCCGGGTTACCGCCCACGCTGTGCGCGATCACCCAGTGCGGGCCACGGTCCAGCAGCGTGCGCGCGGCGGCGATGGCATCGGCCTCGGCCAGTGCCGGCATACCGGTCAGACGATTCAGTTCGAAGGCGTTCGGGGTCACCAGCCAGGCATGCGGCAGCAATCGCTCGGCGAAGATCGCTTCCAGGCCCGGCTCCACGTAGGGGCCGGTGTGGGTGTCACCAATCACCGGATCCAGGCAGTAACGCAGCTGCGGACAGACCGGCAGGATGTTGTCCAGCCAGTCGGCGAAGGCGGCACCGTTGGCGGTGCTGCCGAAGTAGCCGGAAACCAGCATTTTCGCCCGCTGCGGCAGGCCGCGCTCGTGGGTGCCCAGCAGCAGGTCGGCGAACCAGTCGGCGGGCAGCACCCGACCGCGCGTGGTGTCGTAGAACGGCGCATTGCTCAGCAACACGGTCGGAATTTCCGCGACGCGCACACCGAGCGCACGCATCGGCGGTACGGCGGCGCTGTTGCCGGCGTGGCCGTAGACAAGTTGCGACTGGACCGAGATGACATCGATCGGCGACGGACCATCCGGCCGCTGGCGGCGGCCGTGGACCAGGTGGTTATCAAGGGATTCGCTCATGCCCGCATTCTACGCCCAAGGGAGTTTTCGGCAGGGCTTGCAGCCCTGCACCTGCTCAATGCAACGGCAACCGCAACGGCCGAAGCCAAAGCGGCATTCCGTGGGGTGGCGGGGCGGTGTCGGAGTGCGGGGACGCCGCAAGTACGTCCTTGTAGGCTTCGCAGCGGCATCCATGCCGCTGACACCCCGCAATCCGACACCGCCCCACCTTCGACAGGTTCACGCGGCTGTTGGTAACTGCGCCTGTTGTTCCGCGCGGCTGTTGGTAGGTGTCGACCTTGGTCGACACATCTGTCAGATATCGAACGAATTCATCCGTGTCGACCAAGGTCGACACCTACCAGGGCCGGACGCTGTTCCGACAGATCGCGGAAAACTGTCGAAGGCGGGGTGGGTCCGGTTGAGGGGGCGTGAGCCGCATGGATGCGGCAACCGAGCTTACATGGACGTACTTGCAGCGTCCCCCTCAACCGGACCCACCCCGCCAACCCGCGGAATGCAGGCTTTTGACGTTGACGTTGATTCAGCAGGTGCAGGGCTGCAAGCCCTGCAAACCCCACCCCCTCAGTGAGCAGCAGGCCGCGACGGTGGCAGCCACGCCGCCACGATGCCCAGCAGCGGCAGGAACGCGGTCAACTGGTAGACGTACTCGATGCTGGTCTTGTCCGCCAGCAGGCCGAGCACGGCAGCACCCAGCCCGCCCATGCCGAAGGCGAAACCAAAGAACAGGCCGGACACCATGCCGATGCGGTGCGGCATCATCTCCTGCGCGTACACCACGATCGCCGAGAACGCCGACGACAGCACGAAGCCGATCAGCACCGCCAGCACGGTCGTCCACAGCAGATCAGCATGCGGCAGCATCAGCGCGAACGGGGCCACGCCCAGGATCGAGATCCAGATGATCGGCTTGCGGCCGATGCGGTCACCCAGCGGGCCACCAAGGAAGCCGCCGGCGGCGGACGCCACCAGGAACGCGAACAGATGCAGCTGGGCCTGCGCCACCGGAATGCCGAAGTGGTGGATCAGGTAGAAGGTGAAGTAGCTGCCGATGCTGGCCATGTAGAAGTACTTGCTGAAGATCAGCACCAGCAGGATCGCCAGTACCTTGGCCACGGTGCGCGGCGGATGCCGCGGCGCCATCGTTGCCGTGCTGACCGGTCGTGGCGTACCCAGATGCAGCGCGTACCAGCGGCCGACATAGGTCAGCAATGCGATGCCGATCAGGGCAGCACCGGCAAACCACGATGCGGCGTGCTGGCCATACGGCACGATCACTGCGGCGGCGATCAACGGGCCCAGCGCTGTTCCGAAATTGCCACCCACCTGGAACACCGACTGCGCGAAGCCGTGACGGCCGCCCGAGGCCAGCCGCGCGATGCGCGAGGCTTCCGGGTGGAAGATGGCCGAACCAATGCCGACCATCGCCGCCGCCAGCAGCACCATCGTGTAGTTCGGCGCGAAGCCGAGCAGCAGCATGCCGC
>Ga0207709_10001230_pt1 | contig 18392 bp, 24 predicted proteins | sample KBSM34metaG_FD_184397 | JGI IMG/M metagenome (GOLD analysis project Ga0207709, IMG submission 184397) | Miscanthus rhizosphere microbial communities from Kellogg Biological Station, Michigan, USA - KBS M3-4 metaG (SPAdes) (version 2) | ecosystem: Host-associated > Plants > Roots > Rhizosphere >...
CCTCCTGCGCGTAGCGCAGCGGTTCCAAGCGGCTTTCGCCATGGGCCTCAAAGAACGCACGCACGCGCGAAAGCAGTTCGTCGGTGTCGGCGCTGCCGGAACCGCCCAGACGTTGCAGCCATGCCTGAAAGCACGCCGCCACGCCGCGTGTAGCCTCGCCCTTGGACCAGCCGGTGATGCGGTGGCGGCAACTGCTGGCCAACTCCCCGGCAAAGGCGACAACGGCAAAGCGCTCGGCCACCCGGCGCACTTCGCCGGAGGCATCCTCAGGTACATAGGTGGCCAGAAATCGATCCGTGGATTCGCGCAGCTGGGCGGTCAGCGTAGGGCTGTCTTGCTGGGTCAGATAGCCCATCCACAGCGGCCACGGTGCGCCATAGGTGCGCGCAGCGGCGTCCTTGAGCAGGGCGGACAGCGCGGCACCGTCGCTGGCGTCGTGCAGGCGCTCAAACACACCGTGCCCGCCCTCCGCTTCGGCTGGTACGTCAGCCAGGCGCACCGCCTGGCCCGCCCGTGCCTGCTTGCCCACCTCGGCCATGTGCTGCGCCAACCCAACCTCACCGGCGACAGGATCAGCACCCGCCAGCGTGCTGCCGCACGGGCCTCACCAGCCCGGTTGGCACGGCTCTTGCCATTGCCATTGGCCAGCAGATAGGCGGCATCACCGGCCTGCTTGGGATCGATCTGCGCCAGTTCATCCAGAATGAGCGTGGCATCGTTGTGCAACACCGCCACGCCTTCCAGACCGTTGGCCGTGCTGCGCCACTCGCGGGCATATTCCGGGGGACCGACCACGCTGGCCGCCACGCGCAGCGCGGTGCTCTTGCCGCTGCTGCTGCCGCCGACCAGGTGGAAACCACCGCCCGTAGCGCCGGTGAAGTGCAGCAGCGGCCCGGCGAACATGGCTGACACCGCCAGCACCAGACGCGAGTTGTCCTGACAACGTCGGGCCACGTCGCGCCGCCAATCGTCCAGCGAACCGACCGCCGCATAGTGGTGCTGCAATCCACCACTGTGCTGATAGACCAGCCGCTCCGCGCCATTGCCGTAGCTTTCGCCATTGGGCAGTACGTAGCGGCCCTCATGCCAGCCCGGCACGGCGACGTTGCGAGCGCGGGTGTCTATGCGCTCTTGAATGATGTAGGCCAGCAGCCGCTGCATCGTGTTGCGGTGGGCTGACATTTCCACACCACCTGCGGCCAGCTGGCGCACGAACTCGCGCGGATCGCCCACCAACATTTCCGCTGGTGCCGCCCACTGGTGGGGATGGCCATCGGCATCGGTCCAGGTCAGCAACCTCCCCCATTCCTCGCTCTGACTGTTGCGAGTCTTGGCCTCGACCTTCAACGGCGAGCAGACAAACACCGGTTCGGCCAGGTCGCCATCCTCGGTGACACCGACGTAGTACACGCCGGTCTCGTTGAGCTGGTAATGGGCCCGCGCAGCACCGCCACTGGCGCTGTCGGTTGTGCTCTTGTTGCCCTTGGTCTTGCCCTGTGCGCCCTTGCGCACGGCGTGCTGAATTGAGCTGCGCACGGCACCGGAACCGGCATCCTTGACGGCATCATTGAAATCGACAGACGTGACGTTGATCATGCACGGGGCTCCGGTGCCGCGTCGGCGCGCAGGGCCTTCGGTATAAAGAGAGAGATCATCAGGAAGTAGCCTCATGGCCTGGCCGCGGCGGCATGGCCACCACCCCGCCCACGGCATCGGCGGCGCGTTGGGCGTTGGCCACGCCCGGATTGATGCCCAGCCGAGCGGCGGTCGCCGCATCGTCATCGGCGCACACCACGATCAGCGCCGAGGGGAACTTGGCGCGCAACGCACGGGCCACCGGTTCCAGGTTTCCTGCATCAAAGGCCACTGCGGTGGGGTGGCCAGTGGCCTCGTGGATGCTGGCAGCAGTGGCAAAGCCTTCGGCGATGCACACCACATCGCTGACGGTACGGCCTACGGCGTAGTACAGGCCACGCTTGCGGCCACCGGCCAGGAAGCGCTTGCTGCCATCGGCGGCGATGGTTTGCAGGCTCCACAGCCGCCCCTGCGCATCGCGCAAGGGCACCAGCAGCAAGCCGTCCAGCTGCCGCAGGCCGTGCACGCCCACGCCCTTGGCCACCAGGTAAGGATGATCGGGCGTAGCAGCGCTGGCGCGCTGCCAGCGCCCACGCGCCTGCTGCCGTGCCACCGCTTGGCGCTGGGCGCGTTCGGCCTGCTGCTGCCGCTGTGCGCGCACCACGGCCTCGTGCAGCATCGCGCGGTCGGCGTCGCTGAGCGCCTCACTCCCGCCCTCGCACCAGGACTCATTGAGCCCGGTCTTCCAGTTGCCATAGGCACCGGCCAACGGCGGGCCTGCGTGCAGCACATACCAGCCACTGCGCTGGCCGCTGCCATCGCCCTCGGCGCGTACACGGCACAGACGGCCATTGGCCAGGACAGCATCGCCCACTCCCACGCTTAGACCCGCCGCACGCAATGCTGTAATGAATCCCTCAGGCCGCGCCATTGTGGGCCTCCAGCTCGCTGCTGTGCTTGGCGCTGGCCACCACAGCGGCTAGGTCGTCGTGCACATAGGTAGCCCCAGCGGCCACCGCATCGAAGGGAACCGCCACGCGTTCATCGACGCTGGCCAGCAGCAGTGCCGCCGAGCGCGCACGCTCCACGCGATTAAAGCTGTCCTCGCTGATCCAGTAGCCGTAGGGCATGGGCCCAGTGCTGGGCGTGGCCTGTTGCGGCGGCTCGGCAGCAGGCTGCTCGGCGTGCAGGTCCGACAGCTGCAAGGCCATGCCCAGGTCGAACTGCTCCTGCGATTGCGCAGGTGCGAACAGCGACAGGCGCACGCGCACCCGCGCCGCAACGGTGGCCAGGTCCAGGCAATCGCGCTCCAGCGGCCACAGCAAGCGCTCGCGCAGGCGGTCTTCCAACGGATGGCCTTCCAGCGCCCCATCCAATTCGCCACTGAGCATGGCCAGACGGCGCGAGGCCTTGTTGTGGAGGCGCTCGACGCGACGGGCCACCTCGACAATATGGGCGGTACGCTCCGCATCAAACCAGGTATCGGTGATGGTGGCACTGAGCACGCCATCGGCCACGCCCGGTACGCCGGACACACTCACGGTTTCGGTACTCATGCGACCACCTCCGCATCGCAGACCATGGTCAACAACTGGCCTACCGACAGGGATTCCAGTGCAACAGGGCGGCATTCCAGAGTGGCCACCAGCTGCGACAGCGCAGCCATCGGCATCGTGTGGATACGCTGCAACTGGCGCACAGCGCTGAACAGGTCATGCGTGGCGGCATCGTCATTGGCAACGGCGGCATTCAGGGAGAGAGCGCTCATTGCGCAGCCTCCTGCTCGGTGGCCGTGATGGCGTGCTGCACCTCGGCCAGCGTCAGCGCCTCGGGCGCTTTGCCGGTGGCCTCCAGGCGCGCAGTCAGCGCAAGCCAGCGGCAATGATCCCAATCGAGGGTGTCGGCGACTTCGCCGAAGTAGTGAGCAAGACAGGTGGCGAAGCGCGACGGCGCGGCCAGAGTGCCGTGAGACATGGCTGATTCCTTGTGTAAGTTGGAATCCGCCGCCCCAACGCCAATTGGGGTGACGGACGGTACGCGGTTGGCGTGCCGGCACAAGGACCGGTGGGGCCGAAGCCCCCCGCGCACCGCCCGCCATAGAACTGGCAAGCAATCGCCCGCGACAACACAGCGAGCAATAAAAAAGCGCCATGCATCGGTCGATGGGCGCTGGTGCGCCTTGTGATTCGGGACGCCAATCCCGGTCGCCGATTGTGCGGCGACGGGGCAATGCTGCACCGGTTGAGCTGGTGCTGTCAACATGCCCGTCATCGCCGTGTGCTGCGCTTGGCGCGCGGTGCTTCAGTGGCGTTCTCACTGAGCGCGCGGCGTTCTGCGGAGTCGCTGAGCGGCAGGCAAATCTCGGCGCTCGGGCAGGCGCTTGGCACATGCGTGCGCACGATTTCGGTGTAGGCCGAGAACGTGTGGCCGCAAAGTGCATTGCGGCACTGGAGCACGGATTCGCGCAGCAGCTTGGAGTGCAGCACGCTGGTGCGCACGATGGCGGCGGTATCGCAATGCGGGCAGCGCAGGAAGGCTCTGGATTGGCTCATTGCAACGCCTCAGCAATCAGTGATGGAACGGCTACTCGCGACACCACGCGACAGTGCAATGCGGCCGCCTTGCGCAGTCCGGCTTTGGGAGAAATTCAGCGCCAAGTTCGGCTGTGCCACAGCCGTGCGCAGATGCTCGGCCAGGAACTTGGCCTCTGCCGGGCTGAGACTGAACTTTTGATTGGAGATGGTTAGCGTGAGGGTGTCTTTCATGGCTGCACTCGCAGGTGGGTGTTGGGGATGTGGGTGGCAATCCACGCGTCCACGTCAGACTCCAACCAGACGGTTACGCGCGGGGAAAGGGGAATCGATGCAGGGAACCGGCCGCGCTTCATCAGCCAGTACAGATGTGAGCGGGAAATGCCGGTGCGGCTGAGCACTTCTGGCTTACGCAGGAAGCGCTCACCACGTGCGGCGTCAGGCCGGGAATGATCGGCTGACTGACCAGGTGCGGTCGCCGGAGGGGCTGGGGAACCAAGCATGTGAGAGGTCGCGGCGCTGACCGTGGGTCAACCGCCGCCCTGTGTTGTGGGCTTGGTTAGAGGCTAGAGACGGCCGTCGCCGAACTCACGCGGCGCGCCGTGTAAGAAGCCGGCTTACAAACACCGCACGGGACGCCATTGGACGCGAGCAGACCCAATGCCGCGCGCTTACGGCATTGCAAAGCGCGCCAATCGCGCCCGAACGACGCGCACGGCAAGTCCGCGCGCGATAACGCGTGCACTCAATAGGTAGGTTCACTGGGCGTTGCCCACGTTGGCCGGGGAGTGGATCGAGCGGCGCGCCCGGTGGCAAGTGCCCTCACGGGCCGAGACCACCTTCACTCACCAGTAGGTGTCTGTCAGAGCCCGGCGAATGCACAACGACACGACTACCGGACCGACTGGAACTTCCAGTCCGAAGTCATCCGATGCCGTCTGATCTCTTGCCCATGTACCACCGTAACCAGTAGCACGCCATGGCCGGTACACAACTCGATCACCCGCAAGTCATTGATGTAAAAGGAGGCGGAGAAGGGCGTAACCAGCGTACCAATGTAACCAGCAAAAACAGTAAGTCAGAAATGAAAATTGGAAGCATGCGAGGTCAGCGGGAGGTCCTCAGCCCGTCCAGATAATCCGCCCAGGCCTGCATCATTTTCGCCCGTTCGACCAGGTGAGCCGTACGGTTGTATGCCCGTCCGTTTGGATCACGCACGGCGTGTGCGAGCTGGTGCTCGATGTAGTCCGGACGGAAACCCAGCACCTCATCCAGCACAGTTCGCGCCATAGCGCGGAAGCCGTGCCCGGTCATCGTGTCAGAGTCGTAGCCAAGGCGACGTAGCGCTGCGTTGATCGTGTTCTCGCTCATCGGGCGCCCCTTGCCGCGCACACTGGGGAACACGAACTCTTTCCGTCCTGTCAGCGGGTGCACCGACCTAAGTATCGCTACAGACTGCGAAGCCAGAGGAACAACGTGCGATTGGCCAGTCTTGCTTGCCGTAAAGCGCCATTCGCAACTTTCAAGGTCGATATCCGCCCATCGCGCACGACGAAGCTCACCGGGACGCACGAAGACCAGGGGCGCCAGGCGCAATGCAGCCATGACAATCGGCGAACCTTGGTAGCCGTCCATTGAGCGCAGCAGGTCAGCGATCAGTTTGGGCTCCGTCATGCTAGCGAAGTGGCGCGCCTCGGGTGGAGCAAGTGCGCCTTTCAGATCTTCTGCCACATTCCTGTCTGCACGGCCTGTCGCTATCGCGTATCGGATTACTTGGCTGACCAGCATCCGCGCCCGATGTGCTGTTTCGACAGCCCCCCGCCCTTCGATCTTACGCAGCGTCTCCAACAGTTCACGTGCTGTGATCGCTGCAATGGGTCGTTGGCCGATGTAGGGCGTCAGATCCTTTTCGATCAAGCGTGTCTCTCGCTTCACTGACCCGGCAGACAGCTTCTTGGCTCTCATCGCCAGATGTTCACGTGCCAGCGCCTCGAACGTGTTGGTGGCCAGTTCCAGGCTGGCCACCTTCTGCGCCTTGCGCTGCTCACCGGGATCAACACCTTCCGCCAACAGCTTTCGCACAGCAGCATGGCGCTCGCGCACAGATGCCAGGCTCACCTCTGGATAGGTGCCAAGCGACAGCGTGTTGCGCTTCCCGGTCACAGGACGCCGATAGTCCCAGCGCCACCATCTGGCGCCATCAGGTTTCAGCAGGAGGTACAGGCCTCCACCTTCTCGCAGCTTCTGCACGACAGCGGTTGGCTTGGTCTTGCGAATGGCGGTATCGGTCAATGACATGTTGACGGTAGCTGAGTTGGCGGTAACAAGTATGGAGCGAGTGGAGGTTACCGCCAAAGATACCGCCAGAGAAGTCTGGATTCTGCTGGATCAAGTAGGACTCAATCGGACGCAAAAAAGGCCGAAATCCCTGTTTTTTCAGGATATTTCAGCCTTCATAGGACGACATAGGATCATCAGTTGGTGGGCCCACCAGGATTCGAACCTGGAACCAAGGGATTATGAGTCCCCTGCTCTAACCGTTGAGCTATAGGCCCTGCAAGGGTTTCAGGCGGTTTTGCGCGGTCGCCGTTGTAATTTCGGTGTAATCGCGTCGCCGGAAAGCTGTTTCTGTAGGGCCGCCATAGCGTCCTGCATCGAAGCCGCGTGAGTGTACCTTTCGGCCATAGCTCTTGTCTTCCAGCCACCCATTGCCTGGATCGTCGCTGCATCCAATCCAGCATGCGCAGCGTTGGTCGCCGCGGTGTGGCGCATGGTGTGCGGTGTCGCATGCTTTGTGATGCCAGCAGCGCGCACGCACCGGGCGAACACGGCGTTCATCTGGTAGGCGCGGCCGCTGCCGGCGCGTGCTGAGGGGAACAGGTAGTCGTCGGCCTTCATACCTTTGATGACTTTGCCCAGGTATTCGGCCAGCACCTGCGGCATCGGCTGTTCGCGCCGGCCTGCCTTGTCCTTTCCGATCCACAGGATGCGCCGCTGCACGTCGACATCGCCGGCGCGCAGGTTGAGCGCAGCGCTGTGCCGCAGCCCGGTGTAGAGCATCACCATCACGAACCGGTGTGCCAATGGCGACAGATCCTCCTGTGCGGCCAGCAGCAGCCGCTGCGACTCTTCCGGGGTCAGGTAGACCAGCTTGCCCTGCGGCTCGCGCTGACGGGCCAGCAGCGGGGCTGCAGCGAGGATCTTCCGGCGCCGCATTGTGTTGAGCATGTGCAGCAGCGCAGAACGCTCACGGTTGATCGTACCGGCGCTGGCGCCCTCGCCTTTCCTGGTGGCCACATAGCCGAGCCAGTCATCGTCGGTCAGCCTGGCCACCGGCCGGCGCCCGAGGTGCGGCTTGATGTGATCGCGGAACCGCCGCTCCTTCGTGTCGATGTCTTTGCCATCGTGCGCGCGCAGGTACTTCAGGTAGTCGTCGACCGCCTGAGCGACCGTCTGCGAGGCGTTGCCCTTGCTCCCCTGCACCCCATGCGCCGCGGTGCGCTTGGACGCCTTCAGCGAGGCCGCAACGTCCTCGGCTTGCGTGCGGGTGTACCCCTCCGATTCCAGTCCGATCACCTGGTGGTGCCGGCGACGGCTGACCATCACGTTGACCGACCAGCGGCCATCGCCGTTGGCAGTGCGCGTGTAGGTGATCCCGTGCTCGCTGAGCGACTGGCCAGGCTTCAGGCCACGCATGCCGGCGCGGGTGAGCTTGGTGAAGGCGGTCATTTCTTCGACCGACCTCGTGCCGAGGGTGGGCCGGCCTGGATGAGCTTCCACAGCTCATCAAGCTTGGCGTTCATCTTCTCGAGATTCTCCACCTGCAGCCGCGCATTCGCTTCGACCGCATCCAAGCCCTCTGGCAGCACGCGGTCCATTTCAAAGCTGTCCTGCAGTCGCTTTACGACTTCAGCGCCAAAAGTGCGATTGGCATCCCGCGCAGCTTCCATGAGCTGCTGTTTCAGCTCTGCAGGCAGGCGGAGGTTTGTCTGGGGGTCGTCACGGGCCATGGCGCGAACGATAACAGGTAGCACGGGGCTTGCGCGAGACGTATCCCGGTGCTACAAGTAGCTCCAGGTAGCACCGGGCTACCAACTATCAACAGAGGATAGACAGCATATGACCGACGCAAACGCCCACCCCTCACCCCGCCTGAAAGTTCAGGACGCAGCCAACTATCTGGGACTGAGCAAAAGCCTGCTGGACAAGATGCGCATGGAAGGCCGCGGTCCGCGCTACCTGAAGGTAGGGAACCGCGTGTTCTACAGAGCAAACGATCTTGCCGCCTATCTGGAGGCGGCCGTTGTCGAAACGACCGATAGCCGCAGCTATGCCGGCTGAAAAGAGAACGGCCCGGGAGCGCGAACTCCCGAGCCGTGAAAGCCACCGAACCCCTCTCAAAAGGAACGTGACAATGAAGAAGACTGTACCGCACCCGCAGCCGGAGTCAAATCCGTCCCATTCAGCCGATTTGGAAGGACCCCGCCCGTCCCAGTGCTCTATCGTGACGGGAAACACCTTTAGCAGCCGCCCGACCAAACGGGCCCCGCTCGGCTGTGACTGCTGCAACAAGTGCATCAGCTACCTGGATGCAAGTCACACCCACGCCCGCTTCCCCTTCGGCGATCTGCCCTTCGCTATCTGTCACGAATGCTCGGCCAAGTATCCCGCTGGCGAAACTCCTGAGCTGCGCATCCGGTGGATCCTCACCCGCGCCAGCCGCTTCGGCCAGCAGTGGGAGGATGCTGTGCGTGCACAGTTGGGGTGGCCTGCATGAACGACAAAATCATCCCCTTCCCCATTGGGCGCAGGGGGCAACTCATCCTGCCTACCCAAGCCGCTGATTCTCCCCGCATCTTGGAGCTTGTCCGGCGTATGGACCAGCGTCTTGCGGAACTAGCCAAGGCCCCAGCACGGCCTGCTCACGATGAAGCGCGCCTACGAGCGCTAGCTGAGGTCCTGGCGGCGGCCATGGCCCGAGTGGGAATGCGGTCGGGAGTTGATGCATGAGCAATGTGATCCCAATCCGAGGCCCGAGCGAGGGCGATTTCCCGGAGCTGAGCGTCTTCCGCGCACCGGGCATTTACCTGCATCTGATGATCGTCCCTGATAGGAGGCTGTCGGCCAGCCTGGTGCTGACCGATCTTCCCAGCGAGCTTGGGCTAGAAACCGGGCTAATGATCGTTGATGCACCGTTTGAAGAGGTGGGCATCCGCAAGGACATATCACCCGCCTCCCTGGACGTTGGCGAGGCCATGTTCGTTCTGCTGGACCACATGGTCGCAGAGGTTGAACAGTATCTGCGCGAGGTGGCCCAGTGAAGCGTTCCCCGAAGAAGAAGCTGTTCCGTTCCCCGCCCGGCGCGCCGCCGATCAAGACCATGCGCGACACGCTGGCGATGATCCAGGCCACCGACCTGGCGGCGCTGGCCTCGCACCCAGTGGGTCGGACGAACCTGGAGCGGATCCACACGATGGCCGAGGCCAAGATCGTCGAGCTGCGCGAAACACTGGGCGTTGCCGAGCAGATCGAACGCGGCTACGCCAAGGCGCTGGCCTCCGTGGTCGAGGCCTGATCGTTTCATGGCCGGCGATCGACACAGGATTCCCGAGCACAAGCGCCCCAAGCACAAGGGGCGCGGCAAGGGGCATTCGTTCGTCCAGCTGCCGCACTACATGATCCAGTCGCCGCAGTTCTACGCGCTGAGCGGGACAGCGGTGAAAGTACTGCTGTTCCTTGCAGGGCAGTACAACGGCAAGAACAACGGCGACCTGAGCGCGACGGAGTCGATGGTATCGGCTGCAGGCGTATGCAGCGCTCGCGGCGTAGGCGCGGTTCTGACCAGCCTAGAAGAGGCGGGGTTCATCGTGAAGACCCGTACCGGGCATCGTCGGCTCTGCAACCTGTACGCCCTCACGTGGTACCGGATCGACGAATGCGAAGGCAAGGGACTGGAGGTTGCTCCGGAGCACGCCCCAAGCAATCTCTGGAAAACAAAATCTGTACCGCAAAATTTGCCGTTCTGTACCGCAACCACTGCGGTAAAGGCCGCCTGATGACGTTCTTTTACCGCAACCAGTGCGGCAATAGGGCCGAAATCGGTCGGTTCTTTACCGCAAAAATTACGGTCCCTTATATATATCTACCAGGCGGCAGCGTTTCTGCTGTTGCTCCACCGCTCCTGATTCACCGCTTCAAGGGTCTCTGCAGTGCGGGCGGCCCAACACGATTGCAGCGTCCGCATTGGAAGCGGACAGGATGCGGACAGGCTTCCAGCGACGCGTGGCTGACGCGTGCCCCACGCATGCTGACGACAACTCGCCGAGCCCTCGCCGAATGATCGTGCTGGTAGCACTGCTGGTAGCAGCGAAATCGATGCTGGTAGCAGAAGCCCCTTCGAAGCCCCCTTGCGACCGCAATGCGAACGCATTCCGGATCGATGCGATCGCACTGCCACTGGCACTATCGGGCACCCAAGGGTGCTGCGTTGACCACGGCATCTGCCAATCACTTGATGTGCACGTGCCAAGCATGTGCCAAGCACTCGGCCGATCTCCACCGGTGGTGGGAAAGGGGGCGGTGAAACGCCGCACCCCTTCAGGTCAAGGGGGTCGCGAAACGCTACCCCCTGCACCACGCTCACCACCACCGCACGCTCGCGTGTCACCTGGACGCGATTAATCAAGAGGAACATCGGAGCGACTGATGAGCGCACTGCAATCCGAGCAACAACCAGGAGGCCTTCCAGCATCAATCGCCGATGTCAGGCAACGCTTGGAAGCGGCTGGCCACTACGTCACCGTTGACGGCCGTGTAACCGAACAGACGGCAGCGACGCTGATACCCTGCCCCGTCAGCCGCCTAAGGCGGTGGCGACAGGAGGGCAAGGGCCCGCGCTTCTACCAGCCCGCGAAGACGCCCTGGTACTACCTGGGTGATGTGCTGGCATGGATCGGGTCAGGGGAAAGCTATCGCTAAACGAAGAGCGCGCCGGCCACTCTTCCAATCCCAGCCACGGCAGCAAGGCCACCGGCGAGTAAGAATGCGGCGGGCACACAACAGCCCATAGCCCTGCCCATTTTGCGCTGCCGGCCTGCACGCGTCAGCGGCACCCCAAGCTGGCGTGACAACTTACCTTTTGCAGCCGAGAGGCCAGAAGCCCTTTTCCATGAGAAGCCAGGTATTCCTCTTTTCCGAGCCATGGGACTTCCATTCCAATTGGGGGGCAGACACTGCTTTGCGTTCATTGCACGCTGCACACGCAAAACAGCGGTCGATTCGCGTGGCGCCAGCCCAGAGCATAGAAGGGGCCGCTGACTACCAGCCAGCCCCAGCACTACTTCAGGGGCACTCAGGGAGACTGAGAAGGTTGTCCGGAGTGTCTTGATCGGCTTCGGTGCGCAGATACTTCCTTCCGTTTCTGGATGCCACCAGTAACCAGCGCTGATGCCCACCGACGTATGTAAAGAACGCCCACTTGCCCGTTTCAATACCGTTGATCGCCTCATCCAGGGTGAGACGCCAACGGCTTGCGTCCGCATTAGCCCCGCCAATGTGGGTAATGCGGCTATATCTGTCCTGCCGATCATCCTTCCTGATACATCCAACCTGATGACTTGTAGCCATACGCACCTCTCCTTGGTTCGCCAGGGACCGCTCCCCGGTCGGCCCCACTCTAGCGAAGCCGCGATATGCCGTCACGGCCCGGCGCAACAAGGGATTGACCCCAGGTGTGGACGCCCGCGGGGCATCCACAGAAAACTGAACGGGCGGGGCCCCTGCCGGATAGTGCCCCACCGGGGGGAATTCGGACCCCGGTCAAAGACAGTTTTTCGGCCCTTCTGATGCTCCACCACAGCTCCCTCGAATTTCCACTTTTCCCCGGTGAAAACTGCATGTTTTGACCTGTACACGCTGTACATCGGGGCCCATTCCAGGCCCTCCCCATGCTCAGCCACCCGTACCCGAAACTCGCGTAACGGAAGTGCGCATTCCTACGCATTCCGGCCCGGCCCAACAGCGGTGTCCAGCGTCCAATAGACGCTCCCTCTGAGCCATGTCGCCATGCCCAAAATCGAGCTCGATCTACCCCAGGTGGTCTGCGACGCCCTGAAGGACGCTGCCGACACCGCAGGTATTTCTCCTGTCGAGCTCTTGGCCGATGCATTGCGCACCCTTCCTGCGTTCCAGCGCGCCTTGGCAGCCAGGCCCGAGCGTCTTCCTGCCTTTGCCCTCAACCCCGGAGAACCCCGTGAGTGATCAATCCCCGCCAATCCCCTCTTCCCTACTGAAGCTGGAGCGCCTGCGAATTCGCAACGACCTCTACTTCGCCGCGCGGCGCGCGCTGAGCGAGCGTCGCAGAGAACTCAATGATCAACGCAAGTCCATCCGCCAAGAGATGGAGACCGCCTCTAAGAGCTTCAGCGGCAGAGAGCTCACGGTGGGCGTCGGCAGGCCTACAAACCTTAACGGCAAAACCCTGGACGAACATCGGCACGAGACGTTGGCCAAGTTGAAACGCTGGATGGCGGCGGTCGATGCAGTGGATGCCGTAGTGGCCGCCGCCTACGACGAACTCAGTGCCTCATCCGGCGACGTAGGGGCTTACCAGGCCGCCTCACAACATCTCCAGCAGACCGTGGCCGATTGGGGCCTAAGCCAGTAAGGGAACGACCATGACCGACCATTTGACAAAGGTGGCGCGCATCCGCGCCCAAATCGAAAAGCTGGCTGACGACATCCGCGACATCCGCGACGGCATGCCGCCGAAAGAAGAAGCTCTTGCAGCCGTCGACGCTCACATCGAACGCGAGGCCGCGAAAGTCGCCATTCGGCCAAGTGCCTTTATTGGCGGCGGCGAAGTCGTATCGGCCTACCCCGAGAGTCCCCATGCTTACGGATGCAAGTTCTTCCCGGACGTCATCCGTGATCGCCTCCGCACCGAAGTCGAAGCCCTCTATCAGGGCACCGTGACGATCACCGATGACCAGAAGCAGGAGCGCCTGGAGCAACAATTGCTGGAACTGGAACGGCAGGAAGAGTCGCTGATCCGGGACGCCGCTGCGGCCGGCAAGAACATTCCGCGCCGCGCCGATGCCAACCCCGCGATCACGCTGGCCGAATGATTGACCAGGAGGGACCAGCAGGCGGTGTCCCTAACAACACCTGCAGCCCGGGCCGGCACTCTGCGGATCCGCATACCTCGCGCCGGTGACCGGGCCCGCGCATCGCCACCGAGCAGAAGACCGGCCTCGACTGGCGAGCCTCAGCGTGCCATCCATGCACGCGCTCAGCGCGATGCTTTCCAAGCTGGGTGCCACACCCAATGATGAATCCAAGGTCAGCCATCCTCAGGATAATGAAGACCCGGACGAACAGCTCTTCCACTGAAGCTTCGGCATCTACAGCCCAGGCAAGTCAGTGGCAATGGCGCGACGTGGGTCATCAGTTCAGCAGGTGCTGAGGTTATGTCGCTTGCAGAAGTCGTAGGCGGCTTGGTCAATCAGGCGTCGGGTCTTGCCCAGGTTGGCGGGCATGCACCTTTCCGCCCAGACCACCGCCGCCTACCAGAAGCTGGTACGCATGACCGGCGCTACGTTGTCGTTGCAGGAGTTCGCCGCGCTGTACGGCCACGTCCGGCAGATCTCGCTGATCTAGCCCATGCGCATCGCGGCTCGCGTCTGCTCCTGGGCGTGGTCTTGCTGCGCTACCTGCTGTGCCTGCGAAATCTGTTCGACCTTGGCGAGTGACTGCTCTACGGGTGTGTTGACGGCCTCGCTGATCGCAACCGACGCCCGCAGGTGTGCCGGATTGTCGAGGTCCCCCTGCACGACGAACATACGCGGGCCCGAACCATTGCTCGGCGGGGTGCCCAGCACGACGTGATCGACGCGCTCCAGGCCGCTGCTCTTGGCCGTTGCGAGCAAGCTGGCCGTCATTCGCTCGCTGGTTTCATCGAAGCTGCGCCCGTGCTTGGCATCCAAGGCGGATACGCCATCGTGAATCTGCCGGTAGATCGGATGGTCTGGATGGCCCTCCTTTCTGGGATCCAGGCCTGCCTTGTCCAAAGTTGATTCGATGCTTTCTTGCAACGGGCTCTTGGGAGAGAAGCTTGGATTGCCCAGAGAGGGTGAGCCCTTTTCGGCTGCGTCCTGGACCAAGCGCTCGCCGGGCGCGAGCGCATTGTTGGCCCGCTGCTCCGCTTCAGCCTCTTGGCGAGCGTACGCACCGGGCTCCTCGGTGCCGCGCAGGTAATTGACACCGTCGCGCAGGAGTCCAGGTCCACCGCCGACAAGCACGGTCGCTCCCGCGCGCAGCTGATGGATATCACTGCGGTAGTCGGCAATCCGGCGTAGGTCTTCAGGATCTGTGATCCGGGCTTTGGGGTCGTCCAGTACAGATTGCACCGGCCCCTTGTCGGTCATGCGATCAAGGAAATGAACCAATCGATGGGAATCCCCCAACTGGACCGCCACAGCGGTGGACATCAGATGGCCGCCTTTCAGCCCAGGTGCTCCGAGGGACGCGATGAGCTGGCCCTGCTCGGCGTTGCGCAGAACCTCCAGTTCCTTGGGGAGCGCGTACATCTCAACCTTGCCGTAATGCGGGCCGCCAGCACTGACCAAGTCGCCTGCCATGACATGGTTGGTGAACGGCGCTGCATTGGCTGGCTGGCCTTCAGGAAGGCGATACGCCAGTCCGGCAGCACCGTACGGATTGAAGGCGTCGCCGGGGAGGTTGTAGTGGTGCGCAGTGATCTGCGCGAGTGCGCCGCCCAGTGAATGGCCGGTGACGTGCACCGGACCATACCCATTTTCCTCAGCCAGTTTGGTTGCCTGCTTGGTCAGCGTCAAGGCATCGCCGAGTTGTGCGTTGACTCTGGCGGTGACCATCGCGGCATCTATGCCGCCGTCCAGGAGGGGCTGACGGTCGAACTCAGTGCCGCGATGGGCAACGATGACTTCGTTGGTCTTTGTGTTGAGGTAGACGATGCCTTGATACCCGGACACGGAATCCTGGAGATCCAATACTCTATATCTCGTCCCGTCAATTGTGACCAATGCCCGTTTCGGAGGGAGCTCAGCATAAGCTGCGTCTGCGAGTGTTGCGCTGGTTCTAGGATTCATAACCTGTGGCCTTCAGTCCATTGAGGAGATTTCTATCCGGAAATACTTTGGGCGATCTACTGGTGGGAGCTTATCGAACATAGTCTGGGACTGGGTGCCGGCTTGCTCAGGAATCTGTCCGGAAATTAAAGGCTTTAGCGCCTTCTTTACGTATGTGGTCGAGCCTCCCTCTTCTCCAATTTCTTGGAAAGAAGCACCGGCTATCGCGTGGATTGAGCGGCCATCAATAGTCAATGGAAATGAAGCTTCCAGAGTGTTGGGTATCCAATTGCATGGGCCACGGCCGTAATAATCAGCGACCGCCATCCCATCTTTGAAGACTATGCTGGTGAACTCGGTGTCGCTTATTCGCTGTACTTTGAACTCAACAGAATGCCATTTAGGTTCGTAATGTACGCCCTCGTAGTTGTTGATCGGAGGGAGGCAAAGCGAGTCGATCTCGTACAAGACGGTTATCGTGGGAGTTGGGACGTCCACGGGTGCATCGTGGACCCGAATCACAATCGGCAGCGCATCCTTGGGCGCAGGATTCTCGCGGTAGACCGGATATAAGCGTTCCTTGTTGCAGCCTGGAACGGCCAGTGCGATCAAGGCGATCAGCGCAACATGAGGAAGGGTGGGGAGGCATTTCAGCATGAGCAGTCCATGTCGCTGATTGAGGCATTACGGGAAGGCGCCTGTACAGCGCTGCTACGGAGCATGGTTCTCTGCGCGTGAAAATGCTGACAGGAATGCCCTGCTCGTTGCTCGGCTGGACAAGGGGCATGGCTGTGGAAGCCTGCGCCATGCAGGGCATTTCGGGGCAAATACGACAGCCTCCGCGCTGCCGGCTGCCCGATCCCATAGCCTCCATCCTTGCGGCCCAGCGATACGGGGCCTTGCAAGATAGCGCTCATCATCGCTCCATTGCTCTTCATCATCAGACTATACGGCTCGTTTCTGCCGTGTGATCCATGGTGTCGGCCACGCCAGCCTCAACGTCTCTCCAGGATTGAGCAGCGCCGCGCCAGCTGGGTCAATGCGATCGGTGGCGCAATCAGCGGCTCCGCTGGCGGCCGTGCCGGCGGCGTGCCTGTGGCAGCTGGCAGCATGTACCGAGTCGGTGAGGGTGGCCGTCCGGAGCTGTTCGACCAGGGTGGCAAAACCTACCTGATCCCCGGCGATGCTGGCTCAGTCCGGCCCATCACTGCCGGGATGCCCGCCTCGTCGCTTGGCGGAGGCGGGGGGATCATCAACTAGTTCAGCACTACGCTCAACGTGACAAGCGACGGCAGCAGTCAGCAGTCAGCAGTCAGCAGGGAGACGGGAGCGAATACGCGCGCCGTATCCAGAAAGTTCTTCACCCAGATGATCAACCAGTGGGCCGTGCAGCAGTCCCGTCCGGGTGGCCTCTTCCACCAGATGAGCGTGGGACGAGGCTCAAACTGATGCCCCCCCAAATCTCATCATTTATGAGAATGGCGTGTTGTATAGTGCTCGCCGCAGGCATGCGCGAGATCTCAATCAGGTCGCTTTCGGGCGGCAGCGTCTAAGACGTGGGATCCTGATTCTCGGGGCCTGCCCTATTCAAGCCCAATCCGCCCCTTGGAGCCACTCCGCTCCCGGGGGCGGATTGTTTGCGATGATCTCCGCCGGCAGGACTTTTAATCCGTAGCCGAATCGTGCCCCCTTGTGGCGATACATCGTTCTCCGCAGCATCTCAGCATAGCGCGGCTCGGTGAATCCATAGCCATTGGGGTTGACGCCACTCCAAACTGCCGATGCAACAGCATCCGCAATTTGAAGACCCATTCGTTTGCTGTGCTCGAAGATTACTACGTCCTGACAATCGACAGCTGACCAATCAATTCGGACGTCGCGCCTCTGCTGCAGCCTGACCAAGTAGGCGCACAGCTCGGTGTAGGACATGTTGCTACGATTCGAGAAAACCAGCTTCGCTTTGTGTTGGGCATCGCGCCGCGCATCCCGGCAAAGCCAGGACACTCGCTCAAGCAGCAGCCTAGTCGCATAGTTGTACAGGAGCCCCTTCTCCGAGTACGCATCACTCTGCAGGGATGGCTTGTGAACAAGCACACTCACTGTGCGTAGTGGCGCGCCCGATATCTCCGCAAGATATGGGAGCCGCTGCCCGTGATTTAGTTTCCGGAAATGGAGATCTGCGCGCGCGGGCTTACCCAGCTGGGTCCTAACACGGTCTACGAGCTTCACAGTTTCAAGGTCTGTATCCGCCCTGGTGATAGCGGCAGACAACACAAACCATCGAGAGCTACCACGGTTGTTGTCCCTGAACTGAAAGCCCTCGTCTCCTGACTCGTCGATGTAAACGTTGAAAGCGTGCATTCGTCTGCCCGTCAGCTGATGCGAGCAGTCTACGGGCTTAAATCACCCATCGGCCATAGACAAGCCTGTGGATATCTCTCCCGTGGCGAGCCACCCACAGGAGCAAGCCCAGGACAGCCCCAACGCGATGGCCAGCCAGTGCGCCGTGCGGCAGCCCAGCAGCAAGACGGCGACCAGCAGCAGCGAACTGAGGGCAGCACTCAACCGGTAAATCACCGGAAAGAGAGTGATTTAAAAGTGAGCCGCGCTCACTTTTAAGCAGTGCTTTGAAATCAGCCACTTGCCCGCAAAGCTCAAAACTGAGCCTTGCAGAGATCACGGCATTGAGCGTGGCTTAGAGGATCGGCCATCTGCGATTTGAAATCGCACAACCCGAAAGGGGCCGATGATGACCAACGCAAGATTGCGTCGGTCGCAGATCACTGACCAATCAGCCGGTGTAATCCTGGTGTAATCGTGTCGGAAAAACCCGGCATTTCGCGGAAACCAGCGACGATGAGGCAACAGCCGGAAAGCTGGAAAACAGCTGATTCATGACGCATTTCGGGGCAATCGGAGATCAGCGGAATGCCTGTTGAACCGGATTATGAGTCCCCTGCTCTAACCGTTGAGCTATAGGCCCGGTGCAGCCTCACAGTGTAGTGAGGCTGGCAATGGGTTTCCACTGCGCGCCAAACCAGGCCCGTGCGCCACTACTGCCCCAGGCGCTGCATCAACCGATCCAATGGAGCACGGTTGTGGTACTCACCGCGCAGGCCGCGCTCGCGCTCGCCACACTCCCCATTGTCGGCCACCACCAGGTCGGTGCCGCGCAGCAGTA
>Ga0207709_10001234_pt1 | contig 18366 bp, 13 predicted proteins | sample KBSM34metaG_FD_184397 | JGI IMG/M metagenome (GOLD analysis project Ga0207709, IMG submission 184397) | Miscanthus rhizosphere microbial communities from Kellogg Biological Station, Michigan, USA - KBS M3-4 metaG (SPAdes) (version 2) | ecosystem: Host-associated > Plants > Roots > Rhizosphere >...
CCGGCCAGCGGCGCGAACGGCTGCGGCTTGGCGATCAGCGCGTAGTCCTCGCCTTCGACCAGGGCGGCGGTCTTGGGCTGCGCGCAGGCGCTCAGCGGCAACAGGGTGAGCAGGCACAGCAGCAGGCGGGGCAGACGGTTCATGCGATCTCCATGGTAAAAAACGAACGCCGGTCGTAACGACCGGCGCGAGGGGGAAGCGGTGCGGCGCCGCGAAGGCGGCGCACGCTCAGGATTGTTGCGCAGGCGCCGCCTGTTGCGGCGAGACCGGCGCCGGTGCGGCCTGCGCCGCGGCCGCGTCGTCGGCACGGTCGTGCAGGCCCTGCAGGTAACTGCCCAGCGCCTTCATCTCCTGCTCGGTCAACGGCTTGGCCACCTGCGCCATGATCTTGAACATGGCCGGGTCGCGTTCCTGGGTGGTGCCGGACTGGTACTCCTGCAGGCGCCGCGCCACGTAGTCGGCATGCTGGCCGCCCAGGTGCGGATACGCCGGGCCGGGATTGCCGGCGCCGGTGGGACCATGACAGGCCATGCATGCCGGAATCCCGCGCGCCGGATCGCCGCCGCGGTACAGCTGCTGCCCGACCTCGTAGAACTTCATGCCGGCGTACGGGCCTTCGCTGACCACCGCGTCGTCGGCGATGCCGGCACCGGCCTTCTGCGTGGCGAAGTAGGCGCCGATGTCGCGCATGTCCTGCGCGCTCAGCGGCTGCACGAACGGCAGCATCGCCGCGACCGCGCCGGAGGTGCGCTCGCCGTGCGCGATCAGGGCCATCTGCCGCGCGCTGTAGCGTTCGCTCTGGCCGGCGATGCGCGGATACATCGCCAGGGACGGGTTGCCGTCGGCGCCATGGCAGGCGGCGCAGGCCGCGGCCTTGGCCTGGCCGGCCTTGGGATCGCCCCAGGCGACCTTGCCGACGTCGCCTTCCAGCGGCGCGGTGCGCACCGGCGCGTTGTCGGGGATGGGAACCACCGAGGTCTGCGCGAACGCGACCGCGGCGGCGATGGAAATTGCTAGACCGGCAAAGGCAAGAACGCGAGCGTGGCGCATTAGCTGAAGCTCCGTGTGACCCGACCCGCGGCTGCCAGGCCGGCGACCGCACTCGCGCGATTATCCCCGCGCGGCGCCCTGCCGGTCAACGAACCCCGCCAGGAGCGGCGGACGTGCGATCCTAGCGCCATGTCGCTGCTCATCGAACGTGCCCAATACCTGCTTTCCGCCCACAATCCCCGGCAGCTGCCGGAGGACGGGGGCTGGGAGGTGGCCTTCGCCGGCCGCTCCAACGCCGGCAAATCCAGCGCGCTGAACGCGCTCACCCGGCAGAACGCGCTGGCCCGCGTGTCCAAGACCCCCGGCCGCACCCAGCAGCTGGTGTTCTTCCAGATCCAGCCCGAGCGCTATCTGGTGGACCTGCCCGGCTATGGCTATGCCAAGGTGCCGCTGGAGCTGCAGGCGCACTGGCAGTCGTTCATCGACAAGTATTTCCGCACCCGCGAGGCCCTGCGCGGCCTGGTGGTGGTGATGGACATCCGCCACCCGCTGAAGGACTACGACCGGCAGATGCTCGGTTACGCGGTGCAGCGCGGACTGCCGGCGCATGCGCTGCTGACCAAGGCCGACAAACTCGGCCGCGGCCAGCAGGCGCAGGCGCTGCAGCAGGTGCGCAAGGACCTGTCCAGCTCCTTCGGCGACACCGTCAGCGTGCAGCTGTTTTCCGGCGAGACCCGCCAGGGCGTGGACGAAGCGCGTGCCATCGTCGGCGGCTGGCTGGGGCTGGACACGGAGCCGACCGCCACGGCGTGAGCGCGGCGGCGCCGGACCTCCGGCGTCTTCTGCGCCGGGCTGCTTGTGATCGATCGCAAGCAGCGGACGCGTCCGTTCTGTCTGCGTTGGCTGCATCGCATGCGCGATGCCGGGCGCCCGCAGGGGTGGATGCCGGTACGGGCGCAGCCTCATGCATCCAAGCACCGCGAGACGCTTCGCGCCGGACCCTCACCCCAACCCCTCTCCCGGCGGGAGAGGGGCTAGTCGGCTGTTCCTTCTCCCGTTGGGACCATGGCCCCCTTTTCGGGGGAAGGTGCCCCGCAGGGGCGGATGAGGGTACGGGCGTAGCCTCGCGCCTCCAAACGCCGCGAGTCGCTGCGCGCCGGACCCTCACCCCAACCCCTCTCCCGACGGGAGAGGGGCTAGTGCCTGTCCCCTTCTCCCACCGGGAGAAGGGGCCCCGCAGGGGCGGATGAGGGTACGTGCGTAGCCTCGTGCACCCAACTCCGCGAGTCGCTTTTGCGCCGGACCCTCACCCCAACCCCTCTCCCGATGGGAGAGGGGCTAGCAGCTGTTCCCTTCTCCCACCGGGAGAAGGTCGCACTCAAGGCGTGGCCGGCAACGGCGCGAACTCGGCCGGGACCCAGGCGAACGCGTCGCCGTCGCGGCGCACATGGCCCAGGCCCGGGAACGGCAGATGCGCGCCGGCCACCCACCAGCCGCCGTCGGCGGCCTGGGCCATGGTGCGCCTGCGCGCGGCGATCGCCGCCGTGCGGTCGCTGTCGGCTTCGTAGGAGGCCCGCGGCTGCGCGAACTGCACCGCGTGGTAGTGCACCAGGTCGCCCCACACCAACACCTGCTGGCCATCGCCGCCGTCGAACCGGTAGGACACATGGCCGGGCGTATGCCCGTGCGTATCCAGCGCCACCGCGGCGCCGGGCAACGCATCGCTGGGACGGAAGCGGCGCAGCCGGTCCTTGGCCTGGTACGGTGCGGCCGCCGCGCGCGCCAGCGGGAACGCGAACTTCAGCATCTGCGGCGCACTCGCTTCGCTGGCCGGATCCAGCCAGTACGCGGCATCGGCCGCGCTCAGCCACACCGTGGCGTTGGGATAGGCCGCCTGTCCCTGCGCATCGAGCAGGCCGCACAGGTGGTCCGGGTGCGCGTGGGTCAGCAGCACGTCGTCCACCTGCGCCGGCGCGTAGCCGGCCGCGCGCAGGTTCGCCAGCACCTGGCCCAGGCCGGGGCCGAAGCAGGTGGCGGTGCCGGTATCGACCAGGGTCAGGTGCGTGCCGTCCTGGATCAGGTAGGCGTTGACCGCGGTCTGCAGGCCCTTGGCGGTTTCCGGCACGTAGCGATGGTCGAGCAGGCGCGCGATCGCCTCCGGGGCGATGTTCGCCAGTTGCGCGCGCGGCAGCGCCACGGTGCCGTCGAACAGGGCGGTGACGCGCAACCGGCCGATTGCCTGGCGATAGACGCCGGGCACCTGCGTCTGGCTGCTGGCCGGCGCGGCGGCATCGGCGGGGGACGGCAGCGTCAGCGCCGCGCTGGCACTCAGGGCCAGCGCGCACAGCGCGCGCAACGGGAACACGGACATGGGGACTTCCTGGCAGAGCGGCAGGCGCCGCGGTACCGGCATGCTGCGCCTGCGCCGCTGCGCGATTCGCTCATTCCGCTGCGCGCGGCGCTCAGCGCCGACGCGGCTCAGTTGCCGATGCTGGACGGGTCCAGGCCGTAGCGTTGCTGGAAGCGTTGGCTGAAGCTGCGCACCGAACGATAGCCGGCGTGCGCGGCGACCGTCTTCAGCGGCCAGCGCGTGGTGTAGAGCAGCTGCATCGCATGCGCCAGGCGCGCATCGGCGAGCAGTTCGCGCAAGGAGGTGCCTTCGCTGGCCAGGTGTCGGCGCAAGGTCGCGCCGCTGAGGCCCAGGCTGTCTTCGATGTCGCGCGAGCGCCAGGCGCGTTGCGGCTGCGCGACGACCAGGTCGCGCACCTGCGCGGCCACGCTCGGCGCCGGCGGCATCAACAGGCCGCCGTGGCCGCGCCGGCACAGTGCCACCACCAGGGCCGCCAGCGCCAGCCGTGCCTCGGTGTAACGGCCGTCCTGCAGCGCCTGCCGCCATTGCAGCAGGGTGATGCCGAACTCCTCGGCGCGCAGCCGCGCCAGTTCCGCGCCGGCAGCGGGCAGCGGTTCGTTCCACAGCACGCGCGCCGCGCTCAGCGCTTCTTCGCACAGCGGCACCAGCACGCTCAGGTACAGGCCGCTGTGCGGATCCGGGATGTTGACCACATCAATGCGGCAGCGCTGCGTCACCAGGAACAGGTCGCCCGGCACGAAGTCCAGGGTTTGTGTCGCGGTGCGCACCTGCTTGCGTCCCTGCACCAGGATCGCCAGGTGCGGCTGCGGGATATCCACCGAGCGCGCCCCGTGTTCGCGACGCGCGGTGATGCAGGCATAGCCCTCGGCCTGCGTGCAGTCGGCCAGGCTGGCTAGGCGCGCCAGCAGCAAGGCGTCGGAAGAAGTGGTGTCGGCCATGGCCGCCGATGCTACCGCAGCGCACTGCGCGCGCGCTCAGAGTGAAGCGCCGGGCCGCTACATCGCAGCCGGCAGGACCACCACGACTGCGCTGGTGCCGGCCCCCGCAAACTGCCGGTCTCGGCGCGCCACAGGCCGCTTCCCCGCGGGTTTGGCCGTTCGCGCCGCGGACAGCCGACGCATATCGCCTCAACGTGCATCACACAGTTTAGCCAGCGGCGATCGAAAGAACCGGAGGGCCCCACACCATGCCGGATGAGACTTTAGCGTGGCTAACGAAACGTCGCGAGCGGTCGCCAGGCGGGCGCGGACGGCGCAAAGAAACTGCAGTGCACAAGTGGTACATGAGGATTTCGAGCGCTGCACGCGCCCGCCTGGCGGCTGCGCAGTCGTTTTGTTAGCCGCTCTTACCTGGGGGGCTGCATGACCTCGATGGTGATCCCGTCGGGTCCGCTGACGTAGGCAACGACGGTTCCCGCGCGTGGCCCGGCCTCGATCGGTCGCGGAGATCCTTTCAAGTGCCATCCCTGCGCCTGGATCCTGGCGACAGCCACGTCGATATCCGTCACGGTGACGGCAAGATGGGCCGCGCCGATCGCGCCAGCGCTTGCGGGTGTCTTGCCCAACGTGCGGGCTGTCGAGTATTCCAGCAGTTCGATGGGAAAGCCGGCAGGCGATACCACCAGCGCCATGCGGCAACGAGGATCGTCGACGCCCGTCACCTCGCGCAGGAAATCGCCGCCCATTTCGCCTGTGCGGACAAGTTTGAAGCCCATGGCCTCAGTCCAGAACGCGATCGCCTCATCCAGCGATGAAACGGAAAATCCCATGTGGTCGACGACGAAGGTACCAGTGTTGATTTTCAGTACTCCAGTTCAGGTTCCGCTTTGAGCGATGGGCGTGCGGTCGCCTCGCACTTCGGGGAAACACGTGTCGGCCATGCCGGTGATGCTACCCAGTACGGTGCGCGTCCGCTCACACATGCACGCCGAACACGTGCCCGATCGCGCCGCTGGCGAGCATCGCCGCCGCGCCCCAGAACACCACACGCACCGCACCGCGCACGCCCGAAGCGCCGCCGGCGCGCGCGGCCAGCGCGCCGGTCAGCGACAGGCCGACCAGGGTCGCCGCGCCGGTCACCCACAGTTGCCGGCCGTCCGGCGCCAGCCACGCGGCCACGACCGGCAGCGCCGCGCCGGTGCAGAATGCTGCCGCCGACGCGGCCGCCGCCTGCAACGGCCGCGCGCGCAGGGTCTCGGTGATGCCGAGCTCGTCGCGCGCATGCGCCCCCAGCGCATCGTGCGCGGTCAACTGCTCGGCGACCTGGCGCGCCAGCGCCGCGTCCAGCCCGCGCTGGCGGTAGATGCCGGCCAGTTCTTCCAGCTCGCTGTGCGGGTCCTCGCGCAACTCGCGGCGCTCGATCGCCAGATCGGCGCGCTCGGTGTCCACCTGCGACTGCACCGACACGTATTCGCCGGCGGCCATCGACATCGCGCCGGCGACCAGGCCGGCGATGCCGGTCGCCAGGACCGCCGGCGCGGGCGCGCCGCTGCTGGCCACGCCGACCACCAGTCCGGCCACCGACAGGATGCCGTCGTTGGCGCCGAGCACCGCGGCGCGCAGCCAGCCGGCGCGATCGGCGCGATGCAGTTCGGAGTGGGCGGGGCGCATCGGCTGCCTGCAGGGCGGGGAACAGGCCTGCAGCCTAGCCGAGCGCGCTGCGGCCGGCGGTGCTGCGTCTCACTCTCGCTGGCGCCGACCGGGCGGATCCGTGGAATGCTGCAGTACCGCCGGTAGCGATGTGGGCTTCGCGCCGGTCACGCTATAGTGCGGCCCTTGCGAGGCGGGCGTTCCATCCCCACATCGCCTCATCTTCCGTGCGAGCCTGCCCTTGTCGAGCCCAAGCCACGTTGCCGAAACGCCGATCACCGACCGCAACGAACTGGTCGAGGTGCTGGCCTCCGGCGAAAAGCCCGAAGCGCAGTGGCGCATCGGCACCGAACACGAGAAGTTCGGCTTCCGCCTGGACGACCTGCGCCCGCCGACCTTCGACGGCGAGCGCGGCATCGAGGCCCTGCTCACCGGCCTGACCCGCTTCGGCTGGGAGCCGGTGCAAGAAGGCGGGCATACCATCGCGCTGCTGCGCGACGGCGCCTCGGTGACGCTGGAACCGGCTGGGCAGCTGGAACTGTCGGGCGCGCCGCTGGAGACCATCCACGACACCTGCGTGGAAGTGGGCAGCCACCTCAACGAGGTCAAGCAGGTCGCCGACGAACTGCGCCTGGGTTTCCTCGGCATGGGCTTCCAGCCGAAGTGGCGCCGCGACGAGATGCCGTGGATGCCCAAGGGCCGCTACCAGATCATGAAGAACTACATGCCCAAGGTCGGCAAGCTCGGCCTGGACATGATGACCCGCACCTGCACGGTCCAGGTCAACCTGGACTACGCCAGCGAAGCGGACATGATCAAGAAGTTCCGCGTGTCGCTGGCGTTGCAGCCGATCGCTACCGCGTTGTTCGCCGACTCCCCGTTCACCGAGGGCAAGCCCAACGGCTACCTCAGCTACCGCTCGCACATCTGGACCGACACCGATGCCGACCGCACCGGCATGCTCGACTTCGTGTTCGAGGACGGCTTCGGCTACGAGCGCTACGTCGACTACCTGCTCGACGTGCCGATGTACTTCTCCTACCGCGACGGCACCTACGTCGACGCCAGCGGGCAGAGCTTCCGCGACTTCATGCAGGGCAAGCTGCCGGCGTTGCCGGGCGCACTGCCGACGCTGCGCGACTGGTCAGATCACATGACCACCGCGTTCCCGGAAGTGCGGCTGAAGAAATACCTGGAAATGCGCGGCGCCGACGCCGGCCCGTGGGGTCGGCTGTGCGCGCTGTCGGCGTACTGGGTCGGCCTGCTGTACGACGATGCCGCGCTGGACGCGGCCTGGGACCTGGTCAAGGATTTCAGCCTGGTCGAACGCCACGCCCTGCGCGACGGCGTGCCGAAGCAGGCGCTGAAGCTGCCGTTCCGCAACGGCACCGTGCAGGACCTCGCCGCCGAGTCGGTGAAGATCGCCCTGAACGGCCTGCGCCGCCGCGCCCGCCTGAACGGCGACGGCCAGGACGAATCGCGCTTCCTGGAGCCGCTGGTGGAGATCCTGCAAGCTGGCGAGACCGCCGCCGAGCGTAAGCTGGCGCTGTATCACGGGGCGTGGCAGGGGAGTGTGGACCCAGTGTTTTCCGAGTTCGCCTACTGATCGGCATGCGCCGGCTGCGGTCGATGCAGCTGGCGGCGCTGTATCGCGAAGCCTCGCTTCGGAGAGCGGCTTCATTGCCGGCGTCGTGTCGTACTCCCATGCCATTCCGCGTCTGCACGCTCGGTGCAAGGGGAGAGCGGGCAGCCGGAGCCAGCTAGGGAGTTCCACACGCATTGCCGAGAGTGGATATGCCGTTACGCCTTCATCGTCAGGGGTGTAACTTATACACCTGCGCAAACGTCTGATAACACCAGTCGCTGTCTGCGGCCGAACGGCCATGCGCGAGCCTGGAAGTCTTTGAAGATAATGGAAATTTACCTCTTTCCATACTTGCGTCGATGGTGGATACTCGGCGCAACACCGCTTTTCGGTGGTCCAATATTAGTTAGAACTCACAGGAAAGTTTCTTGCGGTACGGAATCATCGCGATCAATCAGCCAAACTTGGACCACCATCATCTGTACCTATCCAGCATCTATGAGCTATTTCCTGCCAACGCTATTGGCGGTGGGTCAGATGCTGACCAGGCACCACAGCTCTTAGAGGTTCACTCAGGCATCGGCGATCCGGTCACAACAGACATCGCCGGGGACAAGAAGATCTTCCGGCGCCGGGCATGGGTACGGGAGTTTTTCGCAGTCCACCAGCTCAAGCCTGGAGACAAGGTTGTCGTGGAGCGCACCGGCCCATATCGCTTCCACGTCTACCCACTCCGGCCGGGTGAATTCTAACAGTTCATTCAAGCCGAACCCGCTTCGCGGGTCGGCTTACCTCAGGCGTTATGTCGCACAGAGAGTTCCCGGCGAGCGTTACACAAGCAACGATCTGCTCATACTTTTGGGCGGGAGTCGCTGTTGGCGTGTTGCCGTTTCAAAGCGGCAAGGATTGGGCTTTTTCTGTCATCGAGACGTTAGACGAGCCACCTATTGAGGTCATTGAGATTGCAACTGCCAATGACCGCAACAGCGCCATGGATGCGCTACAAGCCGCAGCCCACGGCGCAGATCAGCAGGCTGCGGGCCGGCTCCTATTGGCGGACATACTTGCCCAGCGCAAGTCTGGGGACATATCTGCAGCAGACGCGACTCTCGCGGCCATGCGTGTAGCTCAAACAACGAGCCTTCCCGACGAGGTCTACTATCACTTTGACGGGCTAGATGACGAGCTTCAACTGGCGGCCAACGGAGCGTACGGCAATCTAGCAGAGATAACGTTAGACGTGCTCAAGGCTCTTGAGGAGCACGCGGGTGCAACATAACAATTCATTCAAGCCGAAGCCGCTTCGCGGCTCGGCTTAATTCAGGCGTTAGGCACCAGATCATGAGAACCGAGAACGTTGAGATCTACTCAGATCAATCCAATGCCGCAGTGCTACGGCACCCCGGCCGGAAGTTTCCGGGTGTCCTAATTCAAGGAGACACGTTGAATGCCCTGTGCGCCCAAGCCTCGGAGGCGCTCGGCGCAGGCCCCGACGCTCGCGAAGAGCTTGAGGGGCTAAGAGACGCGCTTTATTCTCTACTCAGTCACTACAAGACGGTACTCAGCGAGCACGGAATTGCTCTGCCTTTCGTGGCGGTCGCTGATGTCTAACAATTCATTCAAGCCGAAGCCGCTTCGCGGCTCGGCTTAATTCAGGCGTTAGGCTGTGGTGGAGCGGCAGCATCTGTGCTCGCACCTTCGGCCAGTTCCCTGGCGCTCACGCGATCGGCTCCGGATAGTCGTTTCCCACGCGGCGCACCATCCGCAACTTCGCCGCCTCATGTCATTGCCGCGCTGCGCTCATTGGGCCAAGCTTCGGCGCTATCACGCCCGCTGGCACGGCGGCACAAGCTTCGTCCCGCGAGCTGTGGCACACTCGGCCCAGGCGGCAGTGCTGGGGAGCACGGTTCTTATCCCAACCCGTTCGGCCACTCACTGCCTAACAATTCATTCAAGCCGACGCCGCTTCGCGGCGCGGCTTAATTCAAGCGTTAGGCCTTAGGTGAGCGCATGATGGACGTCAAATCTCTTATCGCATCGCACCGTTCTCACTCGATGGCCTTTCGTTCGCTTTTCGATGCTGGCAAGGTCAAGTCAAACCTTGAGCTGATTGCCCTGCTTTCCAGAGAGTACGAAGACTTCCCCGATTCCGCTGCAATCACGATTGTTAATTGGAATCGTGGGACTCGACCCGACAGAAGTGAAATCGGCCTCAATGACCAAAGGCTAGATGAGATCCTATCCGCCAAGTGGCCGGCTAAGGCCTAACAATTCGTCCAAGCCGACGCTGCTCCACTGCGTGGCTTAACTCAGGTGTTAGGCGCTCATGTCGTCCACCACTCCGAATGTAGTAGTTGCCCACTCCAGTTCCTCCAATCACCGCAAGGAGATTGAGGCCAGCGCCCTGTGTGGTTGCTTTTACTGTCTTGAGACCTTTGGACCATCTGAGATATCGGAGTGGGTAGACTGGCCTGTAGACACGCGGGAGGAGCTTGAGCTTTCTGCGGGGACAACCGCTCTATGTCCACGGTGCGGTATTGATTCCGTCATTGGCTCGTTATCGGGTTATCCAATCAACGCAGAGTTTTTGTCTGCCATGCGGCGCCACTGGTTTTCCTAGCGGCGCCTAACAATTCATTCAAGCCGAACCCGCTTCGCGGGTCGGCTTAATTCAGGCGTTAGGCCGTGGTGGATAAAATCCGTTGGTGGTTGCCGCTTCGGTGAGCTCGCAGGCATGCATGCGGTTGGCTCCGGACAGCAGTCATCACCGTTGCTGGTTGCGGTAAGTTCGGTGCTTCGCCTTGGCACGTCGTTCCCGCGCTGCGCTCGGTGCAGTTGGCTTCGGTGGCATCACGCGTCGCTGCATTGCTGGGCAAGCTCCATCCCGCAAGCTGTGGCACACTCGGTCCAGGCGGCAGTGCTGGGGAGCATGGTTGCACCATCCAACCTTCGCGGCCACTCACTGCCTAACAACTCATTCAAGCCGAAGTTGCTTCGCAACTCGGCTTGATTTAAGCGTTAGACCATTTTATTGGAGATTGCGTGTACTCGTACGATCAGAAGCCGGACACCCAGTTTTCCGACGCCGCTCAGGAGAGCATTCAGGCAATTCGCGATGCGGAGTACTCGGTGCTCGTTGGCCGCAATAATTGCGGAAAATCGTTTCTTCTCAAGAATCTGGCTCAGCAGTGGGGAGTCAAGGCATCGTATATAGGCCCCGCCCGCTACCAGAATTTCAATGTACTCGGAAGCTACGCACCTAACCGAAATCGGTTAAACGAGCGATACAGCCAGTTCTTGAACATGTTCACGCAGCAACAGCAAAACATGGACAACTCGCCGATCAATCTGCAGCAAGCGGTTGCCGAGCTGTCCGATGTGCAACGCGCCAAGCTCATAGAAATTGTCGACCTGTTGCTAGGGGCAAAGCTAGAGATATTGCATACCGTCGCTGGCAACTCGATGTCCCAGCAGTACATCTCATGCAACGGCCACAATCTCTCTTACACAAGCTCTGGCTTTCGACTTATCGCTACGCTACTCACGAGTCTTCTTGACACAGAATACGACACGTTTCTCATTGACGAACCGGAACTTGGCATTAGCCCAGAAGCACAGGGAGTGCTTGCCGACTTCCTGTTTGATCGCCAGCACCGCGAACGCTTTTTCTCGCACATCCGCACGATTGTATTTGCCACTCATTCGACCGTCTTCCTAGACCGTCGAAACGTGATCAATAACTACATGGTCTCAAAGGCTGGTGACATCATTAACGTTGAGCGAGTCGCGACGCAAGCAGAGCTAAACAAGATTCACTTCTTTTTGCTCGGCAACCGATTTGAGACCCTGTATCTGCCTTCGGCGATCGTTCTCGTCGAAGGAAAGACTGACCACAAGTTCATTGAGAGAACTGCCGCCCTAAGGTTTCCTGCAGCACAAATCAGCGTAATTCAGGCGAATTCGGATTCGCGAATTAGGGAGGTCCTTAACATAGCGAGAGGAATTTTCGGAGACCTGCAGAAGAGCCCATACAAGGATCGCGTCTTCGTGGTTCTTGACGCAGTTCATGGGGCCGGACTCCCCGAGCAACTACAACAAATGGGGATTGAGCGGGCCAACGTCGTTAAGTGGCCACTCAACGGCATTGAGTACTACTACCCGCCATCTATCCTCGAATCCGTGTACGGCATAGGTTGCGAACTACAGATCGCTGGCGATGTCATTTCCAGAAACGGAATCTCGTACACGAAGAACGAATTGGCAGATAAGGTCTGTGCGGTACTTACACCAGCCACCGCTCATCATCCAGACTTCGAAAGTCTGCTCCTTGAGCCCCTCACAGCGAGAGTGGTCTAACAATTTGTCCAAGCCGACGCCGCTCCGCGGCGCGGCTTAACTCAGGCGTTAGGCTGCTCTAGGGAATGATTGTGGTAAGTGAAAATTCAAACAGCGGCATCATCATCACTCCCCGACACTTCTGGAAGAATGTTTTGGGGCTGGCGACGTTCGCTACGCTCTTCGCGTACTGCCTCTACAAGCTGGCCACTTCTAACGAGCCCACTGTTCTGCTGCTCGCCGGGATCGGAGCCTTTAGCCTTCTGCTCACGTGTATCAGGGTGATGCGCAGGCTTTTCCTAATTCGCCGGATCATCGCAGCCGGGGGCTTGTGGCGTGAGTAGCTATCGGCCTAACAGTTCGTCCAAGCTGACGCCACCTTGTGGCGCGGCTTAACTCAGTTGTTAGGCCGCTATGGAAGCTCATCGTGTAACTCTCAGAGACGGCACCGATGCAACTTTGTACCGCTCGGAGTCTGGGAGTTGGGCTTGCCCAGTGTGCGGTAGCGTCGAGCTCGCCGAGCAGCCCTACTACAGCGACGGTAGCGCCTCATTCGCTATGTGTAGCTGCGGTTTCGAGTTCGGCTTTGACGACGACCCTGGTGCTTCCGCAGAGGCAGATCCTTCAGTCGCTGCAAACTGGACTAAGTGGCGCGCTCGTTTTCTGCGTAAGCTCCAACCTCACCCGCAGGAGTTGGCGCAGGTTGCTGACCGGTTGCGGGCAATTGGGGTCGTCGCGTGATCAGTCGGGCGCGGCCTAACAAATCATCCAAGCCGAACCCGCTTGGCGGGTCGGCTTAATTCTGGTGTTAGACCTTAAGGAGACACTTCCGTGGCCGATGAATTTCCAGAAATTCACGAGCGCGTTACCGCCGGGAGACTCCTATCGCTCGTTGCAGCCCACGTAAGTGAGCATATGGGCTCATTTGGCACATGGTTGCTCGTTGGCGTCGGCGCGACGTACTCCCTAGTACTTGCCAACCTTGCTTCAGTGCAGCAATTCGTGTCGCTTTGGTCAATTCGATCAGGCCTGCTTTTGCTACTCGCGGCAGTCGTTCTCGGGGTACTTCAGCGCTGGCTTGCCGCTATCGTTGGCGCAAGCTCGGCGGCTGCAGAAAAATCTGACAAGATTGGCCGTGATCTTGCGGAGCAAAACATAGACCTTGACTTCCAGGTCTTGTTTCGTGAGATGGAGCGTGGCACTTACTACCCATCCAAGTGGATCGTAAAGCGCAGCTATCGCAAGGTCATGGCCGGAGACTTCGCCGCCTCCGGCCGCATGAGTGCCGGTATTGCTCAAGTTCAAAGTTTTCTAGTTCTTGCGCAGGTTGGGTTTGCACTTGCAGCCATCGCGACCATCGCTTACGGTGTTAAGGTCTAACAATTCATTCAAGCCGAACCCGCTTCGCGGGTCGGCTTAATTCTGGCGTTAGGCCCGTAACAAAGAAGAATGCCGTGAGCGGATGTTTGTCCACTCACAGCATCGTTCGCCCTGGCAAGGCGCTCGCATTGAAGCCGCGTCGCTGCGCGGCTGTTTCAAGCCTGGGCTGCGTATGGACGTGCCGAACGCAGACTACGCTGGATACCACTTGCCTCCGCGTTGGCGCTCGCCGGCAGCGCGCGGCCGCTGGAACGCCACCAGCGTCGTGTTGGATCAGGCGCTTGCACACGCCCAATCGTCCAGCGCTGTGCGTGGGCGCCGCTCAGACCACAGCCGCCTGGCACGGCAACTCCACGCACACCCGCAACCCGCCTTCGGGGCGGTTGGTCAGGGTGATCTCGCCGCCGTGGGCGAGGACGATGCTGTGCGCGACCGACAGGCCCAGGCCGATGCCGCCGGTGTCGCGGTTGCGCGAGTTCTCGCCGCGGAAGAACGGCAGGAACAGTTGCTCGTGCTGCGCCGGGTCGATGCCGGGGCCGTCGTCGTCGATCCACAGCGTGCAGTCGGCACCGTCGCGATGCAGTTGCAGGCGCGCGCGCTTGCCGTACTTCAGCGCGTTCTCGAGCAGGTTCATCACCATCCGTCGCAGCGACAGCGGGTCGCCATCGAGGGTGATGGCCTGGCCTGCGACGAAGCTGACTTCGGCGCCGGTGTCGCTGGCGTCGTCGACCACGCTCTCCACCAGCAGGCGGAAATCCAGCGGTGCGCGGGTGCCGCGGCGGCTGTCGTTGTGGATGAAATCCAGCGCTGCGGAGATCATCGCCTTCATCTCGTCGATGTCGGCGATGGTCTTGTCGCGCAGCGGCGGCTGCAGGCCTTCCAGGCGGAACGCCAGGCGCGCCAGCGGGGTGCGCAGGTCGTGGGCGATCGCCGCGACCATGTGCGTGCGCTCGTTGATCAGGCGGTTCAGGCGCGCCTGCATGGCGTTGAACGAGTCGGCGGCCTGCACGATTTCGCTGGGGCCGCTGCGTTGCAACGGCTCGGCGTTGGGATTGCGGCCGAGCCGGTCGGCGGCTTCGGCGAAGCGGCGGATCGGCGCGGCAAGGGCGCGCGAGAACCACCAGGCCAGCGGCAGCATCGCCAGCAGGCCGGCCACGAACAGCAGCGCGACCTGGGTCTTGAACGCGGTGGAGAAGCGCCGCGGTGGCGACACCACGCTGCGCCAGCGGCCGTCGGGCTGTTGCAGCGCGGCGGTGAAGCCGCCCAGCAGCGGGGATTCGGGGGCGAAGCCGCGTTCGCGCCAGTGCGATCGCATCGCGCGCATTGTGGTGCTTGCGGCGCCATTGGCGACGAGGGCGGACTCTTCCGGCGGCGGTTGCTGCCCTGCTGCGTCGCCGAACGGCGGCGGACCGTGATCGGCGAACGGCGGCGGCGGCCCGCTTCCCGGCGGGCGGTCGTCTCCGGCCGGGGGCGGTGGCGGGCGCTGCTCGTCCTGCGGGAAGTCCAGCGCTGGCATGTTCTGGCTGCCGCTGCGATAGAAGCGCACCCGGTCCGGTACCACGTCCAGCCACATGGTCATCATGCGTTCCGCGAAACGGTCGCGGATCTGCCCGGTGGCCGGCAGCGGTGCTTGCGCGGTGTCGTGCACCTTCAGCGTCTGCGTGCCGGCCGGCATCTTGGTGGTCAGCAGCGCGATCACCTCCGGCGGATGCACCGGCATCTCGTACACCGGCGTGCGCAGCACCAACAGGGCGATGCCGATCAGCTGCGCGGTCAGCAGCGCGGCCAACAGCAGCAGGAACGTGCGGGCAAAGATCGACATGCCGCGTCGCCCCCGTTGCTGCGTGTTCACAGGCGGGCGACGCTCGGCAGCAGCATGTAGCCTTCGTTGCGCACGGTACGGATCAGTTCGGTCTGCACGCGTTCGTTGATCTTGCGGCGCAGGCGGCTGATCTGGCTGTCGATGGCGCGGTCGTAGACCTCGGTGTCGCGGCCGCGCGCATAGTCGAGCAGCTGGTCGCGACTGAGCACCCGCTGCGGATGTTCGACGAAGGTGCGCAGCAGGGCGAACTCGCCGTCGGAGAGGTTGATGAAGATGCCGGTGGGATCGCGCAGATCGCGGCGGATCACGTCCAGGCGCCAGCCGGCGAACTCGTAGACATTGCCGCGCGCTTCCGGCGGCAGCGTCGCCGCCTGGCTGCGGCGCAGCAGCGCGCGTACCCGCGCCAGCAGCTCGCGCGGATTGCACGGCTTGGCCAGATAGTCGTCGGCGCCCACCTCCAGGCCGATGATGCGGTCGGTGTCGCTGCCCAGCGCGCTGAGCATGATCACCGCCGGCGCGCCGCGCTCGCTGGCCAGCTGCCGGGCGGCGCTGAGGCCGTCCTCGCCGGGCATCATCACGTCCAGGATCACCAGGTCGGGCTGGCGGATGGCCATCAGCCGGCGCATGTCCGCGACATTCTCGGCGGCTTCCACCTGGTAGCCGTGCTCTTGCAGGAACTCGCTGATGAGCCGGCGCAGATCGGGGTCGTCGTCGACTACCAGAATGAAGGATTGCATATCCATGATCTTGAAGGGCGGCCGCGACGGGGTTCAGCCAGTCTAGACGCAGCCGCTGCCGCCTGGAACTGGTGCGGGCAGGCCATCGCTGCTGGGTGCAAGGCGGGCGTGTGATCGCGGGGCCATGATAGGCAGCGGCGACGGTGGCCTCATGGCGGGTTTGTGTCGTATTCAGACACGTGTTGACACAAAGCGCTGACGCGCCGGCGCCTCGCGGCGGTCGCGGGGGCGTGTTGCATGAGGCGCGCCGACCGCGCCAGGGGAGTTCGGCGCCTGGCGGCGCCGCATTGGATGCGGCTTACTGCACCAGTTCCACGCCGAACGGGTCCAGATCGATTCGGCCGGAATAGGTCTTGCGCGTAAGCACTCCGGTCTTGCTGCCGGGGAAGGTCACGCTGGCCGGGGCGTCGTTGGTGTTGACGTACAAGGTGCGCCCGTCGACCACTCGCGCCACCACGCCCGTCGGCGTCTGCGGCCCGCGGGCGATGCCCAGGGACGCATACAGCGAGCGCAGCAGCGGCGCGATGAACGGCCCCTGCGCCGCGGTGGCGAGGTAGATCGCCTGTCCCTTGCCGTAGCGGTTGATCGCGATCGCCGGGCTTTTCTGCGGCGTGTTGGCGAACATGGCCAGCGGCTTGGCGGTGCCCAGTTCCAGCACTTCGTAGTACGGGTCGGTGCCGGTCAGCGTGGCGCCGTCGAAGCCGATCTGCAGCGGCGCTTTCGACCGGTAGAACTCGTTGGTGCGCAGGCCGAACACATCGTTCAGCCGGCCCGGCAGCGGGGTTTCGAACCATTTGCCGGTTTCGTCCACTTTCGCCGAATAGCCGGTCATGATCACGGTGCCGCCCTTGGCCACGTAGTCGCGCACGGCCTCGGCGGTTTCCTTGTCCATGATGTAGGCGCTGGACAGAACCACCAGCTTGTACTTGTCGATCGCGTCGTGGCCGATGTCGATCACCGCGGTGTCGATGTTGTCCTCGAACAGCGGGGCGAACGCGGCCTTAACCTGTTCGCCGTAGTTGCCCTTGAAATACTCCTGCATGGTGTTGGGGCCGGGCGGCGGCGTGGTCAGCCAGTTGGTGTCGAAGGAGTAGTGGACGGCGACGTCGGGCCTGCCATAGCGCGGGAAACCCATGCCGCGCAGGGTCTTCATCTCGCTGGCGATGCGCTTGAATTCGTCGACCTTCCAGGACGGCCGGCTGTCGTGGTCGAGCAGGCCGAACAGGGACTGTTCCTCGCCGCCGATATGCGAGTTGAAGGTCCAGGCGAGGAAGGTTTGCGAATAGTGCAGCAGGCCGAAATAGGCCCACATCCGCGAGCGTCCGGGCGTGCCGTAGTAGCCGCCGCCGCCGGCGGTGAACTCGTTGAACCAGATCGGCGTCTGGTGTCCGGCGCGGGTCATCATCACGTCGAGTGCGGCGGTCACCGGATCGCCGGGGTAGAAGCCCTGCGCGCCGTAGGTGGAGATCTCGTCCCACGAGCGCAGATAGTCGAAGCCTTTGGTCGGCGCGGTCGGCCACAGGTTGGAGGCGACCGGCAGGTTCGGCGCGTAGCGTTTGCGCGCCGCTTCCAGATCCTTGAGCGCGCCGATGGTGTCGTCTGACCAGAAACGGCGCAGGTCGAGATAGCGCTCGTTCGGTCCGGGGCCTTTGACGTAGGGCAGGTCGACCTGGTCCCAGTCGTTGATCCGGCGCGACCAGCGCTGCGTGGCCCAGGCCTTGTTGAGTGCGGCGATCGAGCCGTACCTGTGCTTCAGCCAGGCGATGAAACGTTGCGGGTCGGCTTCGGAATAGGACAGCTGGCCGTTGCCGATTTCGTTGTCGTAGCCGAGCGCGATCACCGCCGGATTGTTGGCGTAGCGCTGCATCATGGTCTCGGCCAGGCGCCGCGCCAGGCGCCGGTAGTCGGGGTCGGCGATGTTGTCCCAGTAGCGCGTCGCCGCATGCAGGCGCACGCCGTCCTGGTTGACCAGGTCCACGCCGGGATAGGCCTTGTGCAGCCAGATCGGCGCCGGTTGCCCGGGGATATCGACCACGACCTGGATGCCGGCGGCATGCATCTGTGCGACGACGTCGTCGAACCAGTCGAAGGTGAAGTGGCCTTCCTCCGGTTCGAACGAATCCCACGACAGATCGCCCATGCGCACCATGCTGAAGCCGGCCGCCTTCATGACCGCGATGTCCTGCCGGATCTGTTCCGGCGAGCGGTCGATCGGCTGATAGTTGGCGCCGACGAACAACTGGCCCTTGCCTGGCCAGTCCGGATGCCCGTCGGCGCTCTGCGCGTGGGCGCTGCGCGGCGGTGCGATCAGCGCGAGGACGGCGCCGAGCGCCAGGGTCAGGACAAGGCCGGCCAAGCGGGCGATCGAATGCGTCATGCGTGTCGTGTTCCTGGGAAGGGGGCGCGGCGGTGCGCAGCCACCTGGGCGACATGCGGCTGGCACGGGCCCGGGGCTTCGGTCTTGGCGGTGAGCGTCATGCAGGCGCATGCGGCGAGGGCGCACAGCGCATGTCGCGCTTGCTCAACAGGGACATCGGTCTCTCCGTCTGCCTGGTCGT
>Ga0207709_10001236_pt1 | contig 18347 bp, 15 predicted proteins | sample KBSM34metaG_FD_184397 | JGI IMG/M metagenome (GOLD analysis project Ga0207709, IMG submission 184397) | Miscanthus rhizosphere microbial communities from Kellogg Biological Station, Michigan, USA - KBS M3-4 metaG (SPAdes) (version 2) | ecosystem: Host-associated > Plants > Roots > Rhizosphere >...
CAGTGCATTGCGCGGAATGGAGACATCGACATTCTTGAGGTTGTGCTCGCGCGCGCCGCGCACCTCCACGCAACCGCTGGCTGCGGCAGCGCATGAGGATTCACCGAAAGGGTTGTTGGACATCGTTGCGTTCCTGCAGGCAGTGAGCGGTGCGCCCTGGAGCGCGCCCAAGGACGCATTTTCGCTGCTGCGAGGTGAATGTGGTGAGGGCACGTGCGGCCCCGCCCTGCGGACATGCAAATGACCCGCAAGCCGCATTCACCTGCCGACTGCAAGGAGCGCGTGGCAGCGAACGCATCGCTCAGATGGCGATGAGAACCTTCCCCACCACGGTTCCAGCTTCAAGTGCCTGGTGCGCTTCAGCGATCTTCTGGAGATCCACCTTCAAACCGACATGGGGCGAATAGGCGCCACTGGCAAGGCACGCAGTGATGTCCCTGATCGCGTGGATCTTCGCTTCCTGGGGGACCGAATAGATGTACACGAAGCGGAGCACGCATCCGTGCACCATGGCACGCAACAGTGGCAGGGAAAGCTCATCGGTTGCCTGCGCGGCCGCATAAGCGCTGATGACGCCGCCAGAGGCGAGACATGCCAGGTCAAGGTCGAGATTTGCCTGCACATTGACCTCTACGATGCGATCCACGCCCGCGCCCCGGGTATGGGTGTTGATCGCGCCGGCGACATCGTCATTCAGACGGTCCAGCACCAGATCCGCTCCGGCCGCCCTGGCAATGATTGCCTGCTCGGCATTCATGACCGTGGCCGCGACCCAGGCGCCCGCCCACTTTGCCAGCAGGACGGCGGCGGTGCCGACCACGCCTGCCCCGCCTTGCACCAACACCCTTCGGCCGTTGATGTCGCCATCCGCGAAGAGACAGCGATGCGCCGTCAGTGCCGGAATACCCAGCGATGCACCCACCTCGAAAGAGACATCGCCAGGCAGCGGCACGGCGTGCCCAGCGGGCACGACCACGAACGCTGCAGCCGTTCCGCTCGCCCTGCCGTACTGGGCTTCATAGATCCAGACGCGCTGCCCTATACGGCCCACCTCTTCCGGGTCGCCCACCGCATCGATGACACCGGCACCGTCCTGGTGGGGAATGATTCGTGGAAAGGGCATCGGCGCGGAGAACCCTGTGCGGGCCTTGAGGTCTGTGGGATTGAGCCCGGACATGCGCATCCGCACCCGGACTTCACCTGGCCCCGGTTGTGGGGTGGGCAGCTCTGCAACGCAGAGCACCTCATCAGCCGGGCCCTGGCGGTCGTAATACGCAGCTCTCATGCATCTTCTCTCTGATTGCGAAGGGGCTCCCTTCCGGGCCAGCACTATCAGAGGCCAGTGACAAATTTACAACCAGGCACACTTTGTATATATAGGGATACAAAGTATCCTATTGGAGTGATGATGCCCGCTGGCCTGCCTTCGGATTACCGGTGTGCCGTAGAAGTGACAGTCGAGATCGCCGGCGGGAAGTGGAAGCCGTTGATCGTTCACTACCTGCTGAGCGGCACCAAACGGTTTGGGGAACTGCGAAAGCTGATCGGCGGCGTGACCCAGCGCTCGCTTACCTTGCAGCTGCGCGAGCTTGAGGCAAACGGCATCGTCCGGCGCGAAGTGTTTGCAGAAGTTCCGCCGCGTGTTGAATACACGTTGACGACGCTGGGCACCACACTGGCGCCGACGCTGGAAGCAATGAAGTTGTGGGGAGAACGCTATCTGGCCAGCAGGGACGGTTAGCCGCTGCGGCACATCGTGGGCGCATAGCCCGCTCGAATCGCGACACCTGCATCATGACGCGTAGACACGTTCGTACGGATCCGATGGAATGGCCTGCTTCGGGGCTTCAGCATGCGCTGCACCTCCCATAGCGAATTCTCCACTACATGGAGAGCAAGAGAGCACACCTGACCCGCATTGCCATGCCACTGCAGGCCATCCTGGTATTCATGGCGTTCGATTCGCTGCAGATGTTTGCGGACGAACCTTGTTCGGTGCCGGCTCTGATCTTTGCCGGGCTCCCGATCGCCCTCGCGACTGCCATCGCCGGCATCAGCATCACAGCGGCTTCCGAGTCCCTGCGGATGGAACATCGCCAACGGAATTAGTTCGCGTCCTATGCCTATGGGGCGAGCGCTGCCGCACCATGTGCGATGTCAGCTGCCGCGTGCCCGAACGCCTCCGCAGCGCCTTGCCCTCGCCGAAGCCCATCCCGGCGCCCGCCTTCGCTCTCCGGAAGACAATGCCCATGAATCCGCAAGACTCCATCGTTGATGCCTCCTCCCGATTCATCCAGGGCCGCCACGGCCTGCTCAGCCTGCTTCCCCAGGAGCAGGATGTGGTGGCGCGCTGCCTGCGCCGATATGGCGAATGGGCAGAGCAGGAGCTGGAGCTTCTGGCCGGCCTGCTCCTGCCGGGTCATCATGTCCTTGAATTCGGCGGCCACTATGGCGCGCAAACCCTGCCCTTCGCCAAACTGGTGGGTGAGACCGGCGCGGTGCACGTGGTCGAACCTGAGCGGCTGGCATTCCAGCAGGTATGCGCCAATCTCGCCATCAACGGCATCTGCAACGCGCATGCGCACGAGCAGTACCTGGGGTCGAGCGTTGGAGCGGCTGATGCAGACCCGAGGGCGGCCAGGCCGGGCAGCGTGGACGCATTGGCCCTTCCTCAGCTGAATCTAATGAAGGTGAACATTCCAGGCGCGTTGAAGGAGCTCCTTGCGGGCGCGCAGGACACGCTGCGGCAAAGCCGGCCGTACATCCACTTTCTTCAGGGCGATCTTGAAGATGCCGCCGAAGAGATCGAGATCGTCAAGGCGCTCGGATATCGATGCTGGTCGCATGTAACGTACTTGTTCAGCGGCAGCAACGCACTCGGCGAAACCCGAAACCTGTTCCCCGGCCGGGTGCAACAGTCGGTGCTCGCACTTCCTGTGGAAGCGGCATTCGATCTACCGCAGCTCATAGAGCTCTGAACATGCCACGGGTGCGCGGCCATGAAAACCTCATGGTAGGCGGCACCCTGCTCGCAGGGGTGTGCTGTGGAACAGCGTGCGCGCCGCAGGATGGACGCAGCGAGTTGATGCGCCCTGAGCGCTTGTCGATGGTGCCGGTAGCAGATCGCTCTGTAGTCGCGCCCATCGATCGCGTTCGCGTGCCCGGGCATGTTCGGGAGGCGGCTGTTCCCATGCGCATCTCGGCTGGAGCGGAGGCGGTAGGCGGGAATTTGAATTCCCTACCTCGTTTTCCTGGCGCGGCACGCGCCAACCATCTGCAGGCCGCCCTCGCTGAGGGCTCTGCAGCGGGCCCTGCCACGGATCGTCACGTGCTGGCCGAAACGCTCGCATCACAGGGGGCTGGCTTCGATGTGCCGCTGCTGGTGCTTGGAGCAACGGCAGCCGGGTTGCTGGGGGCAGCTTCGTCGCCCCTGTGGTGGAGGCGGGCCCGCAGCGGTTCGAAGAAGCAGAAAGCTGCCCTGAGGCTCTCCTTGCCTTCCCCTCCCATACGTACTGGAGCTGTCATGAAGCAAATGCCATTGAGTTCCCCTTCGGTCACGCGTGCACCGCTGTGGCCGAGTGTGGTGGTCAACGAAGTCGATGTCGGATGGCAGGGCAATGACGCTTGGTCATGCACGCTTCTGTCTACTGGGAAACCCGCATACGCGCCGTATCACGACGGCCTTGAGGGGCCCGCCCCCGATGCTGCCAATGCCATGTCAGAGACTGTCCAGCAGGTGCTGGTCGCCTCGACAGGCGCTTCTCTCTCATCCTCGCGCGAAATGGAGACGCCGCAGGCCTCCGTGTCAGCGGCGATATGCCCAGCCGGCTGCCCGTGCCACGCGATGCAGGCCGACCTGTCGCACGCCAGTGCGCAGTCGTTAACCGGCGCACTGCTCCACCTGCGTCAGATGCACGCCCACTATCGCGGCCAGGCGGGAACCCAGGCCTGCACTCCGGTGCGCGTCGCGTGGTCCACGATGCTCGCCATGGAGGCCGAGGTTCTGCATGGCCCGGCCAAGCACACTCGCTATCAGGAGGCTGAAGCCAGTCTGGTCGATGTGGATCTGCAACGCTGTCCCGATGCCGCCCTGGTCGTGGCCAGAACGCAGCTGATCAGGCAGCTCTCGGCGCTGGAGTCGCACTCCAAGGCACTGCAGCGCCTGCAGGATGCAGCAGCGAAGTTGGCATCGCGCACTCCAGGCCAACTGGACGTGGATATGGAACACTCAAAGCTGAATGAGACCATCCGGCAGCGTGCCGCTGGGTAGCGAGCAAACGTCTGCGTGAATTAACTCGGTCGGATAAAGCGTCTCGTCCAGCAATTTAGGTCGCGTCCGATAGTTGTCCTGTGCTGCGATATCCAGAATTCGATGTCCACTCCCGCCAGGCGGGAGCCCACGGCTCGATGAGGATAATCGCCATGAAATCGATCTACTCAAAGTTTCCCGCTATCGCTGTTGCAGGTATCAGCCTGCTCGGCATCACAGCGTTGGCCTACGCCGACGGCATGAAGCCTGAATCCCCCCTTGTGATCATCAATGTTGACAAGGGACGAGGTGAAACCACCATGCGGGTGAAGAACACGGACGGCGAAGCTGCCCTGCTGCACACCAATGTCTATGACATTCCTGAAGACACCGAAACGGTTGTCGTGGTGACCCCGCCCGTTGCGCGGGTGGAGGCGGGCCAGCAGCAGCAGGTGCGTTTCATGTACCAAGGCGAGGACCTGCAGACGCAGCGCCTTAAGCGGGTCTCCTTCGACAGCATTGGCCAGGCCAAGTCGACACCTGGCCAGGCAACGGTAGCCCTCAGCGTGCGCCAGGACATTCCGCTGCTCCTGCACCCGGCCAGCCTGCCGAAGAACGCCAAGCCGTGGGAGCTGCTGCAGTGGTCACTGCAGGGAAACCAGCTGACCGTGCATAACGACAGCGCCTACGTGGTCCGCCTTGAAACCGAGGTGACCCTGCTCCCGTCCGGCACCAAGGCCAGCCTGCCGAAAAGCTATCTCCTGCCCGGCGAGAAGCACGCCGTTGCCAGCGCGGCGGGCGCGACGACCGATGATCGCGTCGAGATCAAGCCGGCGACGGTCTACGGTTTCTCGGTGAAGGCCTACGAGGCCCCGCTGAAGTAGAGCGCCGCTCTGGTCAGCAGCTCGCCTCCCCCAGTACCAACTGACATCTTCTGTAGCAAGGAACCGCCATGAGCCACATCATTGGCCCCGACACGTGCGCCGCTCACTGGGCTGCACCTGCAGGCCCCCTCACTCCCAAAGCTCTGGCGGTAGCCGTGGCGGCCGCGTTGACCTTCGCAGCTGGCGATGCTGTGGGCGCGGGCGCAGCAACGATGGCGGATTTCGATGTCAACAAGCTACGGAGTATCGGTCTCGACCCGGAAGTGGCCACATACTTCCGCGAGGCGCCGCGATTCTCTTCGGGCGAGCGGCGCGTAAGTCTGGTCATCAACGGCCAGCCCCGAGGCATGGTAGATGCGCGCTTTGATGACAGCGGAGCGCTACGCTTCGATGCGCGCTTTCTCCGCGACGCGGGGCTCAAGGTACCTGCCGCCGAGTACCTGCTTGAACCGCCGGAGGCAGATGTCTATGACTTCACTGCCGCGTGGCCGCAGGCACTGGTCAAGCTGGCGCCGGATACCGAAGAAGTCGGCCTGGTTGTCCCTTCCCAGGCGCTGGACGTCCGCTCGACCGACCAGCGCCGTTACAGTAGTGGCGGTATCGCCGCGCTGGTGAACTACGATATCAATTCCTCCATTCTGAGGAGGGATGGCCGCAACCGGCGTTCCCTGTCGGCACTGACTGAAGTCGGATTCAATGCCGGCGATTGGATCGTCCGCAGCCGCCAATCGTTGTCCAGGTATGGCAATGGCCCTTCGCGCTTCGACCAGATCGAGGCCTATGCCCAACGCACTCTGATTGGCTCCAAGCAGGTGCTTCAGCTCGGCGAGCTGTCGTTCAGCAATCCGTTGTTCTCGGGCGCTCCGATTACGGGCATGCAGCTGCTGCCCGAGGAAGCACTGCAACAAGGCTCTTCCAGCGTGGCGTTTGTGGAAGGAACCGCTTCCAGCGAGGCAACCGTCGAGATCCGCCAAGCCGGAGTTCTGCTGCACAGCACAGTGGTGCCGCCAGGGCCCTTCTCCATCGGCGACTTCCGATTGATGAGCCAGGATCTGGATCTGGATGTGACGGTGCGCGAGGCCGGGTGGGATCGTCAGTTCAGCGTGCCAGCCGGGATTTTCCACCGCGCCAGGCTCAACGTGCCCGGGACGACATTCGCCGCAGGTCGAATCCGTTCGTTCGGAAGCGAAACCGCTTTTGCGGACCCAGTGCTGGTCGCTGCAACAGCCGCATGGCGTCCGAAGCGACTGAACTCCATTGTCAGCGCCGGTGCTGCCGCTACCCAGAAATATCATGCGGTCGCCGTGGGAGTGGATACGCCGCTGCCGAAGGGTGCGGTTCTTTCCACCCGGGCCAACTGGGCGACGGATCGCGCCCATGATGTCAGCGGCGCCCAACTCGAAGCTCGTTTAAGTACGCAGTTGGCCGACCGCTTGAGCGTGAATCTATCTGCGGCTCAACGTACGCCAGGATACCGGGATATCCTGGAGTCAACCCATGCATCCGACCACTGGGCCAATGCGCAAGCCAAGCGACGGCTCAGTGCGGGCGTGGGCTGGTCATCGCCTTCGCTTGGTGCTTTCGCTGCGTCATACGGCCAACAGGAAATCTTTGCAGGGCGGCGCAATAACATTGCCAGTGCCAGTTGGAGCCGCCAGGTAGGCATTGGCAGCCTTTCCCTGAATCTGCAGCACGGCGCCCGTACCGATGCGCAAAGCAAGCGGTCCGATACGTCTGTCTATGCCAGTTTGACTGTCCCATTGGGGGCAGCCACAGTGCGCAGCACAGTGCGCCGGACAGGAGATCGAACCCGCGCCGGCGTCGCCGTCAATCAACAGGTGAACCCGGCTTTCAACTATCAGGCGGGCATCGAACGCGACAGCCGTGGGGGCGATCTCACCTACAACGCGGGCTTCCATGCCGTCCCCCGCTATGCGCAGGTGGCAATGGGCTACACACAGCAAGCGAACAGCCGCAGCCTGTCGACGCGTTTGGGGGGCGGAATGCTGCTGCATGGCGAGGGCGTCACGCTATCGCCGTATGCACTGCGCGAAACCATCGGCCTGGTAAAGGTGGGTGAGCGTGCAGGTACGCGGATCTCAACGCCCGCCGGTACCGTTTGGACCGATCGTCGCGGACTGGCTGCCCTGCCCCATCTGACCGCGTTCGGCAAGAGCCGCATCGAGGTCGATCCAACCAGCCTGCCGCGCAACTACGACTTGCAGAACGGCGTACGCACCCTGGAAGTCACCCGCGGGTCGGTCAGTCGTATTGAGTTCAGTGCCAACACCACGCGGCGCGTGCTGCTGCGCATCGTAGACATGGACGGAAATCCAGTTCTGAGGGGCGCCTCCGTGGCCGCCAATGGTGCCTTCATAAGTAGCGTGACCGGCAATGGCGCCGCCTTCGTCAACAACTTCCAGCCAGATTCCGAGCTGCTGATCACCCTCCCCGACCAATCTCAGTGTCGCGTGGAGACCACCCTGCCCGACGCCCAGAAAGAGGACGCGTTCTATGAAACTGCAACGGCCATCTGCCATGGCATTTAAAGGACTTCTCGCTGCTGCGTTAGTGTTGCCGGGAGCCGCGGGAGCCGCGGGAGCGTGTGAGCTCAGTGTGGGCCAGGCGGTCATCGACTACGGCCAGATTTCACCACACGAGTTGATCGAAGGTGCGGATGGCCGGCAGGAGGCAGGCGCGCGGACTACTTCGATTCAGATCAGCTGCGCAGAACCCCGCAGCTTCCACCTGAGGTTGGATGCAGAAAGTGCACTCAATCCGGAAGAGGCGGCCTTTGGCCCGCACGGGAGCATACGATTCAGGCTTTCCGAAGCGCGGGTTGATGGGCGCATCGTCCAACTGGCCGTCGATCAAGGCGTCCCAAGCCAATCGGTACTGCTTTCACCAACTTTCACCGTCGCTGCGGTGCATGGTGGAGCGCCTGTAACCGGCTCCGAATTCACGGCGCAACTGCAGATTGAGCCGCTGTTTGACGCGGCAGCCTCGAAGATTCGCGATCAGCAGCGCCCCCGATTGAATGCTCGGCTGATTCTGTCCAGCGACTAATAAAGAGCAAATGATCTAGGTCATTGGACACGAAGAAACTTCAGTCGCGTCCTATTTGATCGAATCAGCTAGCAAGCCAAAGTTCAACACAGGGACGGTGAGCCGCCCTGCCACTACGGTGACATTGCGAAATGGAACCGACAATCCGCAATCAATTGATTGCACATCACTTAGGAGCACCCATGAACGTCAAGCACTTCTCCCTGGTCGGCCTGGCCATTTCCGCAGCACTTGCTTCCACCAGCGTCTCCGCTGCGGAGACGGCTGACCTGACCGTTACTGGCACCCTCTCGCCCAGCGCGTGCGACTTGAGCCTGGCAACGACCAACTTCGCTATTGGCCGCATCTCGTTGGACGATCTGAATGAGAGCACGCCCACCGCCATTGGCGGCACCAGGGGCTCAACCATCGAGGTGTCTTGCACGGCAGACACCAAGTTCGCCATCCAGGTTGTCGATAACAAGGCAGGCACTGCGAATGCTGCCGTCGTCGCTGCCCTGGGCTCCGAGGCCGCTGCAAATCGCCTCTTCGGCCTGGGTACCGATTCGAACGACGGCAATATCGGCGGGTACATCGTGCGCTTCGATGCAACTGGTACCGGTGACGAGAGTGGCAACGTTGCCGTCGCCGCTTCGAACGTGAACACTTCGGACGGTGCTACCTGGAGTCGCTTTGGCTCGCGCGCGATCGTTCCTCGCGTTGGCCGCGCGGGCTGGGCGATCACCAGCGGCGCCAGTCTGGAGCCCGAAGCCTTTACTCGTGTCAACGCCGGCTTCGCGATCTCCGTGGCGGTTGATGCGAAGGACAACCTCGAGACCGGTGCTGACATTGATCTGGATGGCAGCGCCACCATGGTTCTGCATTACCTGTAAGCAAGCGTAAAACTGAGACATAGCGGGGCGCCGATGGCGCCCCGCTTTCATTCTGAGGTCATTCGTTCGCACAATTGTTTCGCTTGCATTTGGAGAGCGAACTATCCTGAAATGCAAGGGAGATCGCCCCCGCCATGCGATGCAGTGATGGAGCCATCACCTTCGAGCCAATGATGCACACGTCTCCGTGATCCCCAAGCGCAGAGGTGCATTACGTCTGCCTGGCGCAGTGCAGGCGACTTCTTCGATGACCTCTTCGACAACGATGGCCATGGTTGCACGAACGCCTCTGGCGCCGTACGTACGCCGCAAGTGCAGGCAGGCTCTGCTGCAGAGATGTCCATTAATGTCAGCGCGCCACTCTGATAGCTTTGTCAGCAGTTCGGCATGTTCCATCTCCACCGGTGTTCTGCTGCTCGCATGGGCTCGGATTCGATCGCGTGCGTCGCTGTGGAGTATGCAGCCGCATGATGAGCGCTGCGCCTGCGCTGGATGGCGTTTCGATCGAGCAGATCAACGAGGATTGGGGTGCTGGTGACCCCGTTATAAATGCAGGTGACGGCGCAGCACTCTACTCTTGGGAGCAACGCTGGCGCAGCGTAGTAACCGGGCGCCGGGCAGGATAATGCCGTATTGCTTCATTTTCCGTCATGCGCTCAAGCTAGCATTGCCTCAGTCATCCGATTCACACTGTTTCGCCAGGCGCGAGCGCATCGTCTGTATTTGGATCTTGCGTTGACAGGGTGACGCATAGAGATAGGTGTTGAGCGCATCAAGGAAGGTTTTCTGCTGTTGTTTACTGAGGCTCGCGAAGGCGATCACCAGGCCATCAACATTCTCGTGCGGGCTGGGGGGCATGTGCGTCCTGATTTGTCACAGGGGAAAGAGACTCTCCCAAGCTACGTCGACGTATCCAGACAACCATCGGACCGGTACGTAATATGCGGTAATGCGCATCGCAGCGATCCGGATCTGGAAAGAGTCAGCCGGCCGGCATCTATGCTGCACCACCTTCGCGCGAACCCGTATCGCGCGCCGCCTGCGAACGAGATACCCAGCCATTGGCTAGCGCATAGTGATAAATCTCAACGTCGCTCTTCAGATTGAGCTTGCGCATCGCAGAGCGCTTCTGCGTACTTACCGTCTGCCGGCTGCGCTGCAGTCGCGCGGCGATTTCCAGCAGGCTCGTTCCTTCGGCAAACATACGCAGCACTTCGGATTCACGACGGGTAAGGCGCGTATCATCGCCCGACTGAAGATCATCCAGCCTTTCCCGGATAGTGGGCGAGTAGAACGCCTGCCCCGCGTAGGCGGCGTGAATCGCCCGTACGATGTCTTCAGGAGGATCGATCTTGCTGACAATGCACTGCGCGCCGGACTTGCCGATGTTCTGCAGTATCTGCGGCCCTTCCGTGCCCGTAAGGACGGCCACTGGCACGTGCGGGAAGCGCCGTTGCAGCAGGTTGATGAGCGTGGCGCCGTCACCATATCGCCCGCCCGGCATAGCATAGTCGGTGACCACGACGTCCACGGACGTCGTCCCCAACAGGCTGAGCAGTGCGGTAGAATCGGGCGCCGATCCCACGATTTCTATGGTGGGTTCTGCCTGAAGCGCCTCCATGACGCCAGCCAGGATGACCGGATGGTCGTCTGCGATTGCAATACGGATCGTCATCGTGCTTTTCCTTCGTTATGTTGGCCGCTCGCTGCGCTATTCGCGGCGATGATCGGAACCGGACCTGAGTCAGACTCGCATCCATGACCCAATTGAGCATTCGTGTTGTCATTGCAGACGACCATCCGGTGATCCGGTTGGGCCTGCAGAACGCGCTGGAGGAGGAGCCCGTTCTTCGGTGCGTCGGAGTGGCCGGTAACGCCGGTGAGCTGCGCGACCTGCTGGCAACGCAGCCCTGCGATGTACTGGTCACGGACTATGCGATGCCCGACCCCGAGCACCGCGATGGCCAGGACATGCTGGCCGGATTGCGCACCGCCTACCCGGAGCTGCGCATCGTGGTGGTGACCGGCCTGGACCAGCTGGCCCTGCTCGAGGCGCTGCGCGTGGTGGGCGTCCAGGCGGTGGTCAGCAAGGCCGATGACCTGCGTCACGTAACGGCGGCAGTGATGGCTGTCTATGCAGGACGCCCGTATGCGTCGCCGGCGATTGTGGCGCTGCAGGAACAGCGGCGCCCGCCTGCGCGCAAGAAGACCCTGTCGCCGCGTGAGGACGAGGTCATCCAGCTGTACCTGCAAGGGTTGACCATCGCCGAGATCGCCGCGCGGCTGGACCGGAAGAAACAGACGGTCAGCACGCAGAAAATGAACGCACTGCGCAAACTGGGCGTGGCCAACGATGCCGAGCTGTTCACCTACGCCAGCGAACTGGGGCTGCGCCGGGATCCCGCGGCGGATTGACGTCGGTTTCATGGTCCTTCCTGCGCAAGCTCGCCTGCGTAGGTGTCAATGCAGGCGTGCAGATCGGCCATCAGCACATCCAGCTCATCGCTGGGGGGCATCCGGCCATTGCGCAACTGCTCTTCAACCGCGCCGCATCGATCGCCCAAGGCACGTTCACCGATCATCATCAGCGCGCCTTTCAGGCCATGCACGCGGTCGAGCAACTGGGCGGAATCGCCGGCCGAACGGGCTTGCTGGATGTTGTCCAGGTCGTTGCGGCCGCTGTCCACGAACACCCGCTTGATGCGTGACGACAGTTCGCGCTTGGGTGGTGGCACCGCAGCGGGGGGCGGCTCGGGTTCGGGCTGGGGTGCCTGCCCCGTGTTGCGCTCCATCAGCGCCGTCATGGCCACCTGCAGGCGCTCCAGGTTCAACGGCTTGAGCAGGAGCTCATCAATGCCCGCCGCCAGGCAATGTTCACGCTCGCTGGCCAGCGCGGTGGCGGTGATGGCGATGATCGGCAGCCGGTGGCCGGCATTGCGCAGCTCGGTGGCCAGCGCGTAGCCGTCCATGACCGGCATGTTGATGTCGGTCAGCACGGCGACATGGATCACCGGATCAAAGGCGTCCAGCGCCTGCTGGCCGTTCTCCACGGCATCCACGTCCAGCTCCAGTTCTTCCAGCTGCTGCTGCAGCAGCTCGCGGTTGACCTCGTTATCCTCGACCAGCAGCACGCGCACCCGCCGTTCACCACGCGGCGCTGACGGGGCTTCGGACGGGGCGCCAACGGACCGTTGCAGGGCGGCGCCGGACTGATCCGGGCGCAGGGCCGCCAGCAGCGCCTCGCTGGCGAAGGCACTGACCACGGTCACGCCATCGCTGCGCAGCTCCGGGTGCAGCGGACCATTCGGTTCGGCGCGGATCACCCGCGCATGCGAAGCCCTGGCCAACGCCTCTTCCGCCTCGGTCCAGGCACGTTGCTCGCCCACGATCAGCAACGGGCTGCTGCCCTGCCCGGGCGCGGCCTCCTGCGGCACGTCCATCGCGGTGACCGTTGCGCCCCAGTGGTCCAGCACCCGCGCGTACTCGGCACGCCATTCCGGGCTGCTCGACAGCAGCGTAACCGCTTGCCCGGCCAGCGGCGCGGCGGGCACCGGTATCGGCAAGCGGTCCACCGGCAGGCGCAGGCTGAACCGGCTGCCGATACCCTGCGAGCTTTCCGCCTCGATGCTGCCACCCAATGCCGTGGCCAGTTGCTGGCACAGCGCCAGGCCCAGGCCGCTGCCGCCATAGCGCCGCGACACGCTGGCATCGGCCTGCTGGAAAGGCTCGAACACCTGCGCCAGCTGCTGTGGCGACATGCCGATGCCCGAGTCGATGACGTCCAGGCACAACAGGAACGAGTCCTCGTCCCTGATGTGCAGGCCGGCGCGCAGCATCACCCTGCCCGATTCGGTGAACTTGACCGCATTGCCGACCAGGTTGTTGAGGATCTGGCGGATGCGATGGACATCGCCCACCACGCCCTGGTCCATGCTGAACTCCTGCGCGATGTACAGGCGCACGCCCTTGCGCTGCGCTGCCGGCGCGAACAGGATCGCGGTCTCCTCCAGCAACGGACGCACCGGGAACGGTGCAGACTCAATGTCGAGCTGGCCGGCCTCGATCTTGGAGAAATCCAGTACGTCGCTGATGATGCTCATCAGTGAGTCGGCAGAAAATCGGATACGCGCCAGCCGCTCGAGCTGGCTGGCCTGCAGCGGTGAGCGTGCCAGCAGTTCCAGATGCCCCAGCACGCCATTGAGCGGGGTGCGGATTTCGTGGCTCATGGTGGCCACGAAGGCTGATTTGGCCCGGGTGGCCGCTTCGGCCGATTCACGCGCGCGTTCAGAGTCCTCGCGCGCCCGCCGCAGGTTGTCCTCCAGTTCCACCTGGTCGGTGATATCGCGCATGGCGCAGACCCAGACCGGCTGCTCGCGGTAGGACGCCGGCGCCATGCCGACCTGCAACTGCATGCGATTGGCCCGGCCACTGCCTTCACCCGGCCACTGGAATTCGCCGGCGTTGTCACTGCCGTGCGCGGACAACTCCGCGTACAGCGTGGGCACCGCAGCGCCCCCGGTATTGCCCTGCCCCCAGGCCGCGACCAGGCGCTGCGCGGCCTGGTTTTCCAGCAACGGGGCGCCGCTGTCACGGGCAATCAGCGCCAGCCCGATCGGCGCGGTGCCGATGATCGCGTTACTGAGCAGCTCGCTTTCGTAGACCCGTGATGCATCGGCCAGTGCAGGGGCAAACACGCGTCGATCCATCCTCAGCAGCAACGCCCACAACAGCAGGATGATCGACAGCGCTGCGGCCGCAGTCACCAGCAGCTTGTCGCCCTGCTCGGCCCAGATATCGCCCCAGCCATAGGCGTGCAGCAGCGCCCAATCGGTACTGAGCAGGTTGCCGGTGACGATGAACTGCCCTGCCTCGTAGCGGCGCAGCGGCTCCTTGGAGGACGTATCGGTGGCCCACGGCGCCAGCGCGGAGGCCTCCGCTGCGGACATGCCGCCACTGCTGAAGATCAGCTTGCCGTCGCGGGAAACGGTGATGAACCGGCCCCGTTCGCTGGCGGCCAGCCGGGCCTTGATGTTCTCCACCGATTCGAACACGACCCGGCGGAAGTATGGGGTGGTTCCGTCGGCCAAGGTGAGGATGCCGATCAGCGATGGCTGGCCGCTGAGCGGATTGATGCCAAACCGGGAGGCCAGGCGCCCCGAACGGAAGGCGCTGCTGATCGGACCGGCCTGCGGCGGCAGCGTCCGCGCCGTTTCCTCCTCGCGCATCAGCAGGGCAAAGGCCTGCCTGCGCGTGGCGACCCCCAGCGTCTGCAGCAGCTGCGCTTCATCGTGCATGTTGCTGATTGCCAGCAGGCGCCCCTGCGGCTCGTAGGCGTACATCACACCGGGGCCGGTGGTTTCAAGCGAGCTGATGGTGGCCGCACTGTAGGCCGAATAGGCTTCCAGCATGCCCAGATAGGCGCGCAGTTCCGCGGCGTTCAACGGGTTCTCTGGCAACCCCAGTACCAGCCACGGCACGGCCGTGCGCCCTTCGGCGCGGACGATCAACTGATCGCCCTGGGCGCGGAAGCGCTCGGCCAGGGGTGCACCAGCCGCTTCCAGCAGGGGCCGCTGTTCGGTCCAGATCAGATCGTTGCCGTTGATGGAACTGGCATAGGCACGATCACGTTGGAACAGGAAGTAGTCGATGGCCGATCGTGCTTCCAGGAATGACTGCCGCTCACGGGCATGGAAGTCCTCGACGCTGCCCAGCGCGCTCACCACCGCAGTGAGCAGCACCAGTGCGGTCAACAGGCCGCCGCCGCCGAAGATCAGGCGCCGGCGCAGGCGGCGCAGGACATCCAGGCGCGCAGTGAAGGCCTTGGGGTCCTGGCTCGGCTGCAGACTCACAGATGACATCCGGATGTCGCCGTAATTGAATGCTGTGAATCTACTTCATTCGGGCCATATCCGGCATGGCTTGACGGGATCAGCACATCCCGAGCGGCGTGATCGTGCCGCGACGCGCATGGCCACCCCATCGCGAGCAGGACCCGGTTCAGAGCATGCTCTCCAGATCGGTGCACCAGCTGGACTTGGGCGCCATTGCCGGATCCAGCGGCCAGGAACTGGGGCGCGCACCCTGCACCACCTCCACCGGCACGGTGACGATGAACCGGCTGCCGACTGCGGGGGTGCTTTCAATGTCTATCCAGGCACCCAGTCCCTCACAGAGCTGGCGGCACAGTGCCAGGCCCAGGCCTGAGCCGCCGAAGCGCTTGGAAATGCCCGCGTTGGCCTGTACGAACGGCTGGAACAGCTGCGCCCGCTCCTCGGCGCTCATGCCGATGCCCGAATCGACGATCTCGAACTTCAGTGCGTCCTGGTCGGCCACCCGCTGATGACCGAGGGTGAGCTGGACACGACCCGAGGCGGTGAACTTGATGGCGTTGCCGACCAGGTTGCGCAGGATGCGCTCGATGTGGTCTTCCGTGGCCAGGCACACTGCCGGGACACGCGGATCGACGGCGTGATCCAGGTCGAGGTCCTTGGCCAGGGCCAGCGGCGCGAACAGCAGGGTCACCCGCTCAAGCAGCGCGGCCGGAGAGAAGTTGACCGACGGCGCAACCAACTGCCCGTACTCGGCCTGGGAGAAGTCCAGCGCTGTGCCGATCACCCGCATGAGCGAGTCGGTGGCCTGCCGCAGCCGTGCCACCCGCTGCTGCTGCTCACGTTCCAGCGTGCTGCGTGCCAGCAGTTCCAGGTGCCCCATGATGCCGTGCATGGGCGTGCGGATCTCGTGGCTGATGGAGGCCACGAATGCGGACTTGGCCTGCATCTTCTCGTCGGCCGCAGCGAGCGCGAGCCGGCACGTATCCATCTGCTCGGTCCACGGCAGTACATCCTCGACAACGGCCAGGATCGGGCAGCCGGGGACGGTGTGCAGATGAAACGCACGCACCTGGAACCGCTGCCGCCCGTTGTCGTGCAACGGGATGACTGCCGTACCCACGTCCCCGGCATCGAGGGCGCGCTGCCTGATGGAACCGTCCTGCAGGCGCGAAAACAGGGGGGGACTGGTGTGCTCGGACATCCTGCGCATCGAGCGATTGCTGAAGGTGATGCTGCCGGTGGCGGGATCCAGCAGCACCAGGCCCTGTGGCAGCCGATCCATCAGCGCCTGCTGCAGCTGTTGGCGCTGGCACAGTTCGTCGGCGGCCTTCTGCGCGGGCACGCAGGTGCGTCGCTGCAGGCGCAGCAGCACCATCCACAATGCAGCAAGCAGCGCTGCCGCAATGACCAGCACGGCACGCATGGACGGGAGGACTCCGCCCAGAACGTCCTGCCAGGTGAAGCGCTCCACCAGGAACCACGATGTACCCTCGACCGGCAGCGCCAGGGTGAAGCCGCCATCGTGCGGGCGGGCGCGTACCGCATCACCCAGCAGCAGCCAGGTGCCCGCCAGTTTCTCCAGCTCACGTTCCTGGCTGTCGGTAACCGTGTAGGTCGCTGCGACCGGCGCGCCGCCATCGTTCACCAGCGCGATGCGGCCACCGCTGTTCGAGCGCATCAGGGCGACCATGATGGCGATCGGCTCGTAGGAGACGAAGGCCGCAACGGGCGTCTCGTTCTGATGGGCGTAGAACGAGGCGACCAGGGAAGGTTCGCCGGTCAGTGGATGGCGGCCCGTCGACCAGCGTGCATGCGCCTTGCGCCCTACACCGGCCAGCATGGGAATACTGTCGTTGCTGGATGCAGCGGAGATCAGCCCGGCCGACGCGCGCAGTGTGTCGAACAACTGCTGACGGGTGGCGGCACCCAGCGAGTGCTTCAGCTGCGCTTCGCTCAACCCGTGGCACAGGGAAAGATAGTTGGCGGTTGGGTCAAAGAAGTAGGAAATGCCCGCTGGCACACGTTCGCCGGGGCCCGCCACCACCTGGGCATGCGACATCGCCTGGCTGAGCTGCAGGTAACGGTCAAGGTGTGCGGGGGCCCAGCGATCGGTATGCAGCCCGAGCGCCATCTGTGGCCGGCCATCGGCATCGCCGACGATCATCACGCGCTGCCCGCCTTCCAGATAGCGCTGGCGCAGGTCGTCCAGCCGGCCGCCTTGCAGCTGCGGTGGATGCTGCCAGGTGTATTCGGCCATGCTGACCAGGCGCGCGTAGCTTGCCTCACGGTGCGACAGCTCCAGCTGTACGGCATTGTGCGCGCGCCGGAACTCGGAGATCCGTTGCGCCTGGAACTGGTTGATATAGGTGAACGCAACCAGCACCAACGCCGCGACCAACGCCACGCTGAAGCCAATGCCGCAGGCCACCATCATCCGGCGCGAATGAAGGTGGAGCGGCTTGAGTGCGTTGGTGGGGGCTGTGTTCGGCGTTGAGAGGGGGTCAACGAGCGTCACGATGACCTCGAGGTTGGGGCTGGGCGTACTAGATGCCCGCAGTATCCTCAGCTCGGCGGCAACATCCTCTAGGACAAGGATTAATTTATCGGCCGCTTTCGCGGGTAAATCGGTCGCGTCCTATATCCGGTGAACGGATCGCACACGAAGCTGGCAACCTGCCCCACTTCCCTTGCACGGCCCAGCATGCGCTACCTGGTGATACTTGATCCGCTGTCCACATCCAGCAAGTGCTATGCCGGAAAGGGAGTGGATGGAACGTGGTACGGGCAGGCGTGCCTTGCGTGTGTCGAGTTGGATGCCTCGCACCCCAACTATCTCCTCGCTGTGAGGGCATTCGAATTCGGCGGGAAGGAGCTTCGGCAGCGCCTGCATCTTCCTCATGACGCGGTTGCCTTCGTGGTGGAATGCGAAGACGAGATTTCAACGCAGGTTGGTTTCCGGAAGCTGACCTACTAGTGCTCGCGCGCGCCGCGCACCTCCACGCAACCGCTGGCTGCGGCAGCGCATGAGGATTCACCGAAAGGGTTGTTGGACATCGTTACGTTCCTGCAGGCAGTGAGCGGTGCGCCTCAGAGCGAACCGAGGGATGCATTCTCGCTGCTGCGAGGTGAATGTGGTGAGGGAGTTCCGTCCTCGGGGCTCAACTCCGGCCTCACGGGCCGACAGCCCAGCCTTCACGGCTACCACGGCACCTGCAATGCAACTATGCAGGACGCCCACCCTCCCCTCGGTAAACCATGACCCACCTTCGCCGTCTGTTTGGCCGCTGGCTGCGCCTGCGTCGTCGCGTGCGTTGGCGCTGGCGTGAGCGCCAGGCTTCAGCACCGGCCATCGAGGCCACCGAGGGCCCCCTGCGTGCGGCGCTGTACAGCGTTGAACAGATGGAGGTGTACGGCCGCGCGCTTGCGCGCCAGCATCGGGTACGGA
>Ga0207709_10001237_pt1 | contig 18343 bp, 6 predicted proteins | sample KBSM34metaG_FD_184397 | JGI IMG/M metagenome (GOLD analysis project Ga0207709, IMG submission 184397) | Miscanthus rhizosphere microbial communities from Kellogg Biological Station, Michigan, USA - KBS M3-4 metaG (SPAdes) (version 2) | ecosystem: Host-associated > Plants > Roots > Rhizosphere >...
GGCCAGCGATGTATCGATCTCAGCTTTTTCAATAATCCAGCGCCCGAAGATGTCGACATCGAAAGTGCGTGCCGCGTCAAAAGGACTGTAAATCTGCACGTTCAGTGACGGCTGCACGCTCACCAAATCACCGATCAACGACAAACTCTTCTCCGCTGCGATCACGAACCCCACGTGCTCGACACTCGGTCCGGTAAAGTCGATGCCGACTTCTATTTCTTCGAGCGTGATACTGCCCAAACCCTTAAAGTCATTGTTGGGCAGAAAGCCTTTCAGCTCGTTACCCATGTCAAAGGCGAACTGCGTGACGAAATCATCAAAACTCGGAAAGCCGGTCAGGATGATCGTGAGATATTTCGTCGTGAGATTGAAGTCAGCTTCAATGTTCAGCGTCGTGGCTTTGATCGTGATTGAGCCCCGCAACTGGACGAGAGGCCACACCACCGTGGTGACCGTCAAAGGAAAACCCAGCCCGATACTATCGAATGCAAAACTGAAGCTGACGTCGCCTTTTGGTTTTGCCGGATTGGTAAACGTGTAGAACAAGACGAGGTCAACACTCGCGTTGCCTACCTTCGTCTGTGAAAGAAAGGTCTGCTCCTGGCAAACCGAAGTTGCCGACAGACTCTCCAGAGCCTCTGACAACGTGAAGTCCGCACCGGGCAATGGCGTTGAGCCCACGAGACTCGTCTTGATGCGATAAGTGAATCCACGCGTTATGTAGGTTTGCTCTTTGGCGAGTCCGGCGATGAAGTTCTCTGGCTGTGCAGGAAGTTTGTCCTCTGCCGGTGGAAATGGCGGTTTGATGTAGCTGACACTGTCGTAATCCAACGACGAGAGGAGCAGCATGTCGTCGGCGAATGTCGAACCGCTCAGGACTTTCGTGACTGCGCTTGGGCCATTAGTAGCGTAAGCGTTCCAAAGATTCTCGACGTGGTAGTTCTGCGGTAGCTCGCCGATCAGTAACTGAGTGTGCCGCTCGGTTGCGGCTTCGATGGTTGGTACTTCGAAGATGTACAGACGGACCGGGACGTTTGCTTTCGCGAGGCCGGGAAGATCTGGCAGCGTGGCGTTGACGATCAGCAGTTGTGCGTTCTGTGTAACAACCTTGCAGTTCGTGAGTGTGACATCCGATGCGTTCAGTGCCGCGAGCACGGTTGCCAACGCCTGATCGCCAAGCACGTCGGCTGTTAGATCCAGGTTGGTCGTCACATTGATGTTGTTTAGCGGTGTAACCGCCATCGCGGCTCCCTCCGATCTGCTGCTACTCTTCTTGGATACGGTCAGTACCACCTCGCGGTAGCGGGTGGGTGCAAGCGCAGCGCGCTAGTTGCTATGCGAACCTGTCTCAGTCACACCGGGCTTCAGCCCGGTGCTAAACGAGACTCTCGGTAGAAGCCCGGTGTGAACTAGCGCGCTGCGCTTGCACCCACCCGCTACCGCGAGGTGGTACTGACTGTATCCAAGCTCGCTAAGTAGTGGTCTTCGCGTCCAGCTCTGCTTTCTCTTGCACGTACCAGCTGTTGAACTTATCCAAACCCGCGAGCGCGAACCGAACTGCCTGACTCGTAATCGTGAATTGATGCACGTCGATGAATTCGCTCTGCCCTTCGAAGATGAAGTCAAACGATTTGAGCCGCTGCTCGTCGGTGTCGTCTCTATTCCGTTTCTTTGACTTTGGGATCTTACCGCCGGTACTACTGGTCTGTGTGTCGCAACGCATTACCTTGTAACGGAAATAAGCAGCCAGCGGAGCAACTGATCCCTGTTCAGGCGGAGCCATCACAATCTTGCGTTTCTTACCTGGATCCTGCCCTTGCTCACGAGACCGGCGCGCGATGTTATTGCTTAGCATCGCCTGATAAGCGGTTTCATTGCGCAGATAGTTGTCACTCAAAATCTGCGACTCCTGATCAGCTTGATTTGCCGACTTGTAATCTTTCGCATCGCGCAGCAAGTATGCCGTGGTGTGTAACACAAAACTTCGTTCCGGCTCCTGTTGCGTGACGAGACGTTGCCCGGTCTCGATGGCCAATTGCTCGGTATTGCAATGGTAACTGCCGCTCACGAAGTTGCCCGGATATTCATTACCACCGTCGCCGTGACCTCGCAGGTGACACCACTCCTGGCTGACGGGCATGTAATTAGAACTGGAGAGCTTCAACACACCCCAATCCTCGCGCACTAACAACGACAGCGCCATCGCACCGTTGGCGAAGGGAGTGGCCGGTATTTTTGAGGAGCTGACTTTTTTCGAGAACGGCGGCTTTAACAGACCGAAGAGCGGCTTCATCGCTGTGCCCGCATCCTTGCGGGGCTTATCTTCACGATAGAGAGCGTCGCCTTTGTTGATGATCTTTCCGCGACTCTGCTTATCAAGAAAATACTCAATGATGTTTTCGGGGATGTTGAAGCAAATCGGCAGATTAACACCAACCGCATCGTAGCCGAGGGTGGTCCATTGGAGCACCTCGGTTGCGGGTCCGCTGGGCTTTCGTTTATCACCCGCCTTGAAGAGTTGAATTACTTTCGAGCTGTCCGCGAAATCAATATCGCCGTCGTCATTCGTGATGCTGGTGATGCGCCGGTAGTAACAGAAATCGAACAGACTGAGAATACCTTTCGGAGTGTCTTCCAGTCGCCGGCTTTCGCGACGCGGAACCGTTTTCTTGTACTTGGTAAGTTCCTCGGCGACGCCGGCGAACGGAGTATTCACTCGAACATAGAACTGTTCTTTCTCTCCCGGCGGAGTGATCCCGATTATCTGAAACCAGAACTTATTACTTTGAAAGCGAACCGGTCCGTAGTTGTAAAAATCACATTGCTTGCCGTCGATCACCCTTGTGAATCCTGTATCCTCCGCATTCAACCACGCCAAGTCCCAACCGTTTGCGGCTGGGATCTGTCGTGCCGCGGGCAATCCAAGAATTGCCCCCAGCTTTTCGTAGGGCCGGTCACAATTCCACCACCACACACACAAATTGTCGTCGCCCAGCGCCAGGGCTCGCGCTCCGCGTCCACCAGCCGCGACGAAGCCGGTTAAATGTGGAATCCGGCTTCCGGGATTTATCTGATTGGTTTGATAATAAGGATCGTAGCGCCGTACACCTTTAATATTTTTCCACCTCGTGGACACCTTGAGGTCTTTATAAAAGTTAACTGTGGAGCCGCCCTGACGATAAGCCTCTCCGGCATCGTTCTTCTCTTTGTCCTTCTTACCCGGGTATTCGATCGTGTAGTTCTGGAAATCAATGGTAAGGATACGACCGAACACGTTAATGGCCGGCACCTTTGCCACTGCGGGGCTATCAATATGGCGGTAGTAGAAGGTACCGTTTTGCAGATTTGGCAGGTTACAAAATGCGACGTACTCGTCCATGCTGGACCCAAACCGGATCGAGCGATAAATAGGACGAGGGAAGGGCGTGTTGTCCTCATCCGGATCCGACGGAACAACCACGGACGACCTGTGTTGGTCATTCTTGGTAACGTTGACGGACTTCTCATTCAGAGCTTTCAGATCGTCGTAGTTCGGGATAGTGAAAATTCGGACTCTGGTGTTGTCCGCCAAAACCAGGGGAAGCGTTTTCAGGCATTCGTCAGCCTTTTCCTTAATCTCCTCTGCCAGATCGGTTGGAAGAATCGGATTGATTTGATTGTCGCCGGGAACTGCCGCGCGTGCCCTGATCAGGTTGTTGGTATATCGCGTTTTGTACTCACTCTGGATCTGTTGGAGCGCCTTGGCCATTGTGTCGGAATAGTTCTTGGGAACCCTACCCGAACCAAAAGAAGCTTTGAAGATCGTGCCGATGTAGAGCAGAGCCGACGCGCGTCGCGCATCGGGATTCGGTTCGCCGGGGTAATTCTTCATGCTCAGAAAATTGGTGAAAAGAGTTTTGAACGAATCGAGAATTTTCGCGTTCGCAGTGGCGTTCTTCTTAAACGCCGGTTCGAGTTCTGTGATCTTGGTCCAGGCGCCGCCGCTGATTGTCTTGTTACTCCAAAAGGTCGAATTGGTATGAAGTTGCGTGAGCGCCTCCAGACCAAATGCTTTGCGCGTACCAGCGTTGGTCTTGCCGAGGTAACGAATCTTGTCGAGCATCATCCCGACTGCATCGATCTTGTCGTCATACGTAAAAACGGCCTGATCGAAGACTAGTGAGAAGAGATTGGTCTCATTAACAACCAGAGCCAGGACTGGGTAATTCTCTGTAACCCAGGTTTCGAGCGCTTTCGAAGCGCTTGTCAGCTCTGAAACCTGATTCGGATCGTCGGGATTGACGGGCTGTGCAGGATTAATAACGAGTGGGCCTGGTGGCAGCGGCTTCGTGGACGAGGGATTGTCGGTGTGATAGGCAAGGTGCGTCGCGTACTCATCGTTATAGAGCAGCTTCTGAGAATAGAATCGCACCTGGCGGTAGGCTTTTTTTGCCGTCGCAGTCGAGCCGGAGTCGAACATCAAGCTAAAAACATTAGGACCATAGTCAGTTTGACTTTGCGGGACCATTGCGAAAAATTCGAACAACGCCTGGTTTTCGAGTTCACCTAATTCAGTGCCTGCGAAATAGTCGATCGCGTCAGCCATCTGCTCCTGGTTGGGGACCTGGTTAAGACCCGATATGTCGACGGTGTTGTCCATCAAGCGGTGTCGTTGTTCTTTGATAGCCCACCTAAGCCCACCCACAATGTATTGGTAGAGCTTCACGTAGCAATCAACAATGTCTACGGTGTTGCTGATGGCGTTATAGATTCGTTGTTGAATCGGCTCAGGGTTCGGCGCGGGCTGAAAGAACTCCGAAAATTTAGTGGGCATAGTCTCTCCGGTTAGAGCGTTGCTTCAAAAGTCCGAGATCATTCCTGGATCGGGTCAGTACCGTAACGCGGTAGCGTCGAGTGTGTTTCTATTTGTGATAATTCTTTGGTTATTGACGTCCGACGCCGACCCGACGCTACCGCGTTACGGTACTGACCCGATCCAAGCGCGACGTCCGACGTTAAGATAAAGCTCCGGGTTACGGTTTCTTGTCTTCCGGCGTTAGTTTCAACCAACCTCCGACTAATCGTTGCGGCGTGAACTTGAGCGTGTTGTCAGTCGCCTGGATCTGATCGATCTGTTTCCACACAGACGCTGACGGACGCTCTAGCCACGACCATGAATAGCCACCTTCTTTCGGCAGACTCAGATGAATGCCGTCCTGTTCGGTTAACACGGGCGCGGTCATGAAAGTGACTGATAACTTTTGCAGGATGCCGGCGTAGTGCTCGGACGGAATATTGATCTGCTTGCTGGGCAAAAGCGCACTGGTGGCGTGAACCTCACCACGCGGATCGACGAGCATCGTCAGCTTCAGTGGCGCCGTCGTCAACGTCAGGTTTTGAGTGATCGCAATGCCGTGATGCGTGATGATATGCGGATTGCCGACGTCCTCCGCCTGCGAAGAGTAAAACTTGTCGTCCTGGAAGCCGGTCTCATCTTCGATCCAGTATCCAACCAGACCGTCGTTGAACTGCTTGTACTCTCCCAGCCGGACGGGCACGTTGACGCCCGTGAATTCATTACTGATACGACTGTCGAGCATCCCGTCGTACATGTCCGACAGAAGCGCACGCCAGTTCTGGTTCAGAGCTGGTTTGCCCTGTAGCTGTAAGTTCAGTGAAGCCCGCACCACTGCGATCGGTCTACCGATCAAAAGCGCGAGTGCGTCGTGCTGTGCAAAGCTTGCGGGTTCGATGTTTTCGAGTGCGTAATCAATCGCGGTTTGAAAGGCTGACCAGTAGCCGCTGTTCTTTTGCGAGAAGTTAGTCAGATAACTCGCGAGCTGCCGCAGGTGCGGGTTTGGGATCGCGTCAACACGAACGCGATTTACAGTTCCGGGCGCCGGCTCCCACTCGCCCGTCTGCAGAATTGATCCGAGAGCGATTCCCTGCGCGTCGTAAAACAACAAACTCTGATCGAGATGATTCGGAATCAACCAGCCACACACGGGCGACGTGTCGGGATGATCGTTCATCTCCGGTTCGTCCGGGCTGTTGAGTGTTCCAGGGGTTGCGGCCAGCCAGCGGAAATTCAGACGCGCCGGCTGGGTGATTCGTGGTGCGAGGTAGACGAATTGCCGGTCCTGATCATCAGTGATCTGTTTTTTCACCGCACTCGTTACATTTCGTGAAATCGTGAGCGTGTCACTCGGCAGAATCGAGGGCGGAATCTTGGGAGGCGACACGTCCAACACCTGTCCGAAGGTATCAACCAGATAGAGACTGTTTACCTTCATCACGCCGCTGCGGATTGGCAGAAAGTCGTTGTCGACAACCGGAGCCGAACTGTTGCCACCGGCGACAGCCGCAGCCACGTCGCGTGTGAGTTCCCTGTACTTTTGCTCTGACGAGATCACAGGTCCGTGTGGCTCGATCGCCAGGATCATCGCATTTAGATCAAAGACCGGCAGTTGTGGAAATTGCTGGCGCATCAACAGCGCGTTGTTCAAACCTCCCAACGACTGTGCGAGCACGTTCTGCGATCCCAATTGCTTGTACGCCGATAAAGCTGTGTTCAATGGATCCTGCACCTGCTCGTCATGAGGCAGTGTGCCGAAGGTCGTCAGCGTTAGAGGTGGGCCGTTGAGAGCCGGTTTCCCGTTGTACCAGCCTTCGGGAAAATGCTTTGGATCGTCGAGGTCAACAAGATGATAGGTCGGGGGTGACTTGCTTGTATCAGCGACGCGGAAAATGTGCTGCGTGCGAAACCAATCGGCGACCGCGTTCTGCTGCTGCTTGATCTGCTCCTGCTTGTCCTTGCCCGTGATCGTCGCCGGATCCTTGAGCACGGGTACGTTAGTCAACGTGAAGTGTAGTTGTGCCCACGCGATCAATCTTTGGTCGACTTGATAATCAAGTTCGTCGTCGAGTTGATTGGTGCCCACGATCGACAACTTGAGGTCCAGGAGCGTGAGGCCCATCAAATACTGCTCGATGTTGAAGTTGAGTTGGCGAGCGGCGCCCGGCGTTAACGTCGTGCGGCCGGCGTAGACACTCTCACTCTCGCCTGACGAGAACTGGCTGGGCGGGTGCGTCATTAAAAGATCGCTGGCGTCCTCGTCAAACTCATAGTTCGTGCTGACAAACGTCGATTGATAATCCTTCCATGGCAACCCCTTGTTTGGGTTGGGCTCCATGCCGGCAGTTTCCGGCCACACACTGACTTCCCATTCCAGACTGATCGGATGCCACGGCTCTTCGGTCTGCTGCGAGAACCCAATCGTGTCAGGAGTCACCGTCTGCGGACGAAAACTCTCGATCGTGGATTGAATCCTTTGAACGACTTTGTCCGGATCGCCGCTGCGCAGTTGCGAACTAATTCCTCCCTTGTCGAGAGTCGTCGAAACGTTCAGCACGTGACACGTGAGGGTGTCGTCGTCGTTGGCGCGTCCGTCTTCACCGTGCCGTGGAGTAGAAGGGACCGCGGCTCCTTTAAGTAAGACAGCAGGTTCACTGGGTTGCCAGAATCGCGGCGCTGACTTGCGCAGGATCGCGAAGTGCTGCTGCGCTTTTTGCAGTTGCAGCGCAGCATTATATTCATCGACACGCGCCGTCATGTTCTGCAACTGCAACAGCACGCTCTGAGCTAACGTGAATTGATTCGCCACGTACGGATTATTACTCGCGTTGGTGGCGGTAAAAGTGACTTTGCCGGAAGCATCCTTGCCAATCTCTATGAGTCCCGCCATCGCCACGCGTTGTTGCAACATTTGCAGACTGCCCTCGCGGATGTAAGGCAGGATCTCGTCTTCGTCGCCTATAAAATTCTCCGGCGATATGTTGCCGTCTCTTAAGTTCTCCCACGTCGGATCGAGTTTCGGATCCTGATGACGCTCGGCGGGCGGTACGTCTTTGGCGCTGGTGTAGATTACGGTGATGTTCGACGTGGCGAAGTTGTAGGCGTTGTCGAACTTATGCCAGTCGGCAAACACTCGATGGCGGAGCGTTTCAATTTCCTGCCACGCAGCATCGTAGTCCGCCTGCCGCAGATTGAGTTCATTCAAAGCATGGGCCAGGTCGGATGGGATTGCTGTCTGTTGTGACGGCAGTTCATTACCAGACTTCGCGTCGGTGCTGCGCAACTGGATGGACCATAAGGTGCCTCCGGCGCGAGGCTGAAAGCCTTTGGTGTGGCGGGCCTCGAGGAACCGTGCTTCCAGATCGACAGTGACGTCGCCGAGTTCGTGGCGCAGGCCGATCGCCTCGAGCTGGTCCTCCATAATGAAGCGATCGTCCTTATCGCCGTCCGCCAGGGTTGCAGCGAGATCTGCAGAAAGCGCTTCGGTGCCGGTATTGCCCACTGCTACTGCCGGCCGCGATTTACTGCCCTCGGGATAACCTGGTGGTTGATCCTTTTGCTTAGTGGTTCCATCGAGTGCCGGATTCGCTTTTAAATTCGGCTCTACGTCAACGCTCGCGTAGTACAAGCTGAACGTGGGAAAGTCTTTCGGTGGATCTGTCACCTTCCACTTGTACTCGGAGGTAAGAGCAACATACAGATCGGTGTTTGGCTTCTGGTTGAAGAGCGACAGAAACAGTTCGAGGCAATCCGGAGTGTTCTCGTACCAACCAAGAATGTCGTAACGACGCGCTTGCGTGTTATCTGCCGTGGTGTCGACGAAACCAAATACGCTAGAGCAATTCGTATAGATCGCGGCGAATAGCGGATCGCCATAACCAATCGCGGTCAACCCATCGGGCATGAACTGGTGCAGATAATCGGAACTCCTGGAATTGCTCTGCCAGTCGGTGAGCTCCTGATGGCGTCCCATGTAACGAAACGGCGCTGAGTAAACGGCGTTGTAGTCGGGATCAGTAATGTCACTCGGCTTCTCAGGTCGTAACGGCGGCGGATTCGTCAGTACCCGCTGATACTGTTCCACGGGTACGATCGGGAAGGTGATGGCGCTGCGCTCCTTTATCCCGTTCATCGTCGCTTCTTCCGGATAGAGATAATCACTCTCGACGATCCATTGTGCATCGACTTTCCATTCGTTGTTTGACTTTGTCTTGCTTGTAATCAACCAACGGTTGGGAACGGGGGGAAAGCGCAGCCGGTTGTTGCTGTCGGGATCAGCACGCATCACCGTCAACGCATCCGGCAGCGACCAGTGCAGGTGGATTCCCGTCTCCAGCGAAACGTAGTTCAGGTTGTAGCTTGCGAGGTCTGTGGGCTGGCGCATGACGTTCTGGCTCGTGAATGGCTGGTCCGAGTTGAACAATATCGGCGAGACAGTCGGCGGCCGGTGAGGATCGAGATGTCTCGTAACCCAGCACGAGTAGGGAATCCGAGTGAAGTCGGCGAGAGGCGCAATTGCCTTTGCGCCGTTGTCGTCGACGCACAAAGCGTCGACATGAATTGGGACGAGTAATAGTTCAGTCATTTACTTTTCAGCTATGCCTCAAAGAATCACTGTTGGACAAGGTCAGTACCGTAACGCGGTAGCGTCGGGTCGGTGTTGTGCATCAATAACCGAAGAATATTGCAGGTGCGAGACTAACCCGACGCTACCGCGTTACGGTACTGACCCGATCCAAGTACGGTTTTCTACTTTTGAATACTAACCAAGAGCGCCGACCAGTTCGTTTTCTGATACGAGACGCTCGACCAGTTTCTCCAACCGGTCCAACCGAGATCGCAGTGCCGCGTTTTCCTCGCGCAACGCCTGCACCTCAACGTCTTTCTCTCGTTTGATTTGCTGAGTGGCTGAAACGTTGAGCATGGCGATGGCGTCGTAATCAACGTTGAGAAAGTCGTCCACTTCACGACCGTAGACAAAAACTTCGTCTCCCTGCGCGGCGAAGTCAGTCCGGAACTGTCCCTCTGCGATTTCCAGGACTTCGTGAACGCTATCGACCTTCTCTTCAACCAGACGAACTCGATCGCCTTTCTTTAACTCCGTCGGGAGCTGCACCCAGCCATCTTTGATTGTGGCCTTCTGATAAATGTTCGGCACGGTGTTGGTTGTTTGCGAAACGGCCTGCGGAAACACCTTCAACACCTGCTGCGCGATGACTTTTTTATGAGTCCCCGAACCGTTGGAGAGTGTGTCGATGTAGGAGTAGTCGGTCACTTCGATGGCAAGCAACTTACTGAGATCATCGGCACTATCCGAGCGTCCATGGACGTGCTTGATGCGCTCGTCAGAAGATACAACCAGAAAATTATTGGTCCAGATTGCCCCGTCCGAATAGATGCCCCAATTTGTGCCCTCGTTGAAGTCTTGCGCATGAAGGTAACAGCCATCTGAGGCGACGAGACCGCCACTCATTATCTGAACACCGAACACACTGCGCTGCACGTGCAATGCCGCATTGGTTGGACTGTTCGTCCCGATGCCAACGCTGCCGGTGCCGGCGATGTACAGGGAATTAGAGGGTGCGAGCCACTGCATAGCGAAAGGAGAGGTCCAGGTCCCCGCAACATTACTGGAGCCGTAGTCACCAATGACGAAGTTGAAATTCTCATCAAATCCGAGTCTGTACTGCCTCGTGCCGCTCGCCGACATCTTGCCCACCACAATGAAACCATCCGAATCATTAACCGACGCGTCACCGACCGAGAGCGGTCCTAATGGTTTTTGAGTCCCGATCCCGGTATGGCCAGTGTTATCGATGTACATCGAGTTCGGCAGCGCATCCCAGGCTATCGCGAAAGGCTCAATCCATTTCCCCGCAACATTATTGAAGCCGTAATCACCGATGACGAAATTGAACGCGTCATCAAATCCGAGCCTGAATTGCCTCGTGCCACCGCCCTTTATATTCTTGCCGACTACGAGGTAGCCATCCGAACCGGCAACCGATGCATCACCGACCGAAAGCGGTCCTAATGGGTTGGTGGTTCCGATGCCGAGTTTGTCTTCAACCAAAACGGTGTTTGCAGGAGGTTGGTTCTTCGCGTATGTGGAACCGAGAGCCATTCCACCATTGACGACCAACGTGCTCGCGATGCCGACCTTGCCTTTGTTGTCCCAGGAAAGTGAGAGGTTCGGTCCTCCATTTGTCGTGCCTAAGCCGCCACCCATGTTGCCGAAGAGGACTGGTCCATCAATATTATCGTTAGCATACAGCTTGCCCTTTCCGTACCAGCCAAGGCCGTCGTTATTTGAACCCTGCCGGAACCACAGATCGTGATCATCGAAACGCACGTCACCGGCTACTTCGAGGTTCTTTTCGATTAAGACGCCGCTGCCGCCTTTAAAATGCGCACTGTTTCCGCCGCCAATCTGATCGACCAGCAGGAGTTCGCTTGATGTGTTTCCATTCAGAGCGATCGCGTGATTGGCGCCGGTCGTCCCACTGCTTATCAGTCCAGAGCCGAGGTTGCTGTTGTAAATCAGTGGCGACTTCTCGATCTGCGCCACAAGAGTCTGCGTTCCGTAATATGGAAACTCTCGCAGCGTGACATAAAGATTTGTAAAACCGGGAGGCAGCGTCGTCTTGATGCCGCTCACAATAAAGTCAACAAACGAGTTGGGCTCGATCTTCTTAATCGAGTTGTAGTCTGGACGGAATAGCCAGGTCTTTTGCGCGGTCCCAATCGTGCCGCCTGGATCTCCCTTCAACGCGGGTTGTTTCGGAGTGACGAGGATTGTCTTCGCTTCGTCGGGCTTACACAAAGCCCACGCACCAGTGCCGTCAATGTCAACACTAAGTTGAATCTCAGTCGCCGTAGGGCCGTTGAGGTCTAAGGGAGGAGCAAAAATGACCGGATCAGATGAGGTGTTTATCAACCGCAACAGAAGTTCCGGCGTAGGACCTTCCGCGCCATCGTTCAGGATCGTCCGAGGTTGCACAAGAGTCGCAATCAGGGGTGTCGGCGCGCCGGCGTCCATAAGTGCGTCCATGTGAACGGTCGTGGTCTCTGAGATAGGTTGCGAAGAATCGGATGGTATGACTGCATTTACGTGTTGACCGACACTGATCGCTATCTGAATCTCTTGAACGGCCGGGTTGTTCAGCATCGCGCTTGAATACATCATCCCGATTACAATCGCGTTACCTTTCGACGAAGCCTTCTGCAGAGTAAGGTTCTGCGTGCTGAGCAGATAGATGTCAGTAATAAGACCAGTTCCCTGATCATAATCAATTCCTATGACCCAGTTGGGCGGCGTCACCGTGGGCAGCAAATTCGACGGGAAACACTCGTTGTTAACGAACTTGATGTGAAAGTGACACTTGTCGGAGGCTGCTGGTCCCGGTTGGCCCACAATCTCTACGTTCTCGGTGAGCGTATTCGCAATCGACAGGTTAAGGAGCTGCGGCACGCTGCTATTGATATGCATGACTTCGGCTCCGAAGCGATCGCTCAGACCCATCGCGAGAGCGTTGTTGGTGGCATTCGCCATCAGAAATTTCAGCCAGTCTGAAACCTGAACTTCACTCGTCGACATGAAGACATCTACCTTTCTTGATGTGTGGTCGTTGGTTGAATTGGTTGCCGCTAAGAGTCGGGGGAATATCGGGTCAAGACCACCTCGCGGTAGCGGGTGGATACGAAGTCAAATCGCTCAGATCCAAAGGCTGCGCACCCACCCGCTACCGCGAGGTGGTTCTGACTGTGTCCAAGTCACGTTCTGATTTTGAAGGCAAAGCTCCCATTTATTAACGCGAGAACCGAACAGAAAAATCACCATGTTAAGTTGAAGCGTCATGTTCAATTAAGTAGTGAACACATCTTACACCCCATCAGATCGAAAAGTTCTTGCATTTTAAAACACTCAGTGTAGTATGACGGCGCTGCCGGAATCCTTAACGTTACATCGGGCAGCCCAACGATCTCACTCCCAAGTGCTGTTCGCCCAGAATGTTCGTTCAAGCAGGTAATCAAGGGGCATTAAAGATCAGCGTTCTGTTTGACTCATCTCCACATCTCTGCACGCTGAAAGTGTAGCGCGATCCCAGGTCGCCCATTTTGATTTTCAGAATGGCTGTGCCAACGAAACCGATGGTCGCAGATTGCCGAGTACACGTGTGTCTCAATCCATGAGTTGAACTGAGGATAAACGCCTTAATAGGAGGATTTCATGGTTCCACAGAAGTACCTGGAGAAGCTTTCAATGGAGCTCGCCGGAACACTGCTTCAGGCAGGCGATCCCGGCTACGACCAGTCGCTCGTCATCGACAACGGACGCATCGATCTACGACCCGGCGTCGTAGCCATGTGCGTCAATCACCAGGACGTCGCCAAGGCATACAAGTTCGCCATTGAGCACGACATGCCATTTACTGTGCGCGGTGGCGGTCATAGTGCCGCGGGTTACTGTCTGAATCAGGGCGGCATGGTGATCGATCTCACGAGCATGACCGCCAAACGCCTCGATCTCGATCGGCAGGTCGTGTGGACCGAGACCGGCAACCGCTGGCGCGATCTTTATCTCTTCCTTCAATCAACAAACACTGGTCTGATCCCGATCGGTGGCGGTTGTCCGACTGTCGGAATTCCTGGCTTCATGCTCGGCGGCGGCATCAGTTTCGTCTCCCGTTCATACGGTCTCAGCGTCGACAATCTTCTCTCTATCGACTTAATCACGCCCGACGGCAACCTGCGAAGGATATCTCCAGATTCAAAATCAAAAGAGGATAAAAATCTCTGGTGGGCCTGCCGCGGCGGCGGTGGTGGAAACTTCGGGATCGCCGTTGCTTTCGAGATACGCGTGCATCAGCCAAACACGCCGACAATGTTGTGCGGCCAGATCCGTTATCCCATCGAGCACGCGCAGGAAGTTCTCGGTTTCTACAACGAATGGATCGAGAAGGCGCCCAACTCGCTCGCTGTTTACGGCTTCATGGGAAAAGTGGCGCTGCCGGCGCATCCCGACACGGCCGTCAATGCCCTGGGCCTCACGCCGATCTTCAACGGCGACAGCCGCGAAGGTATGGATCTGATCGCGCCGATACTCAAGTTCCCAAACATCTTCATCAACCTGTACGACATGACGCTGCCGGACTTCGAGATCTACAACGGTCTGCTCACGATCGTCGGAGGAATGAGTGGCTACATTCGTTCGGGATTCATGGCGCCCAAAGCGTTTACACCGTCGTGTATCGACGTGCTAACAAATTCGATGACGAGTGCGCCGTCGCCAAACAGTCTTTTGGTCTGGACGCACATGGGCGGCAAAGTAACTGAGGTGGCTGAAGACGCGACCGCCTTCTGGCATCGCGATGCGCGCTTCCTTTGGGAAGTGAAAGCGATCTGGCCACAGACGGATCAAACAGTGCAGAACGTAAACTGGGCCTATCGACTCGGCGAAGGAATGGCTCCGCACTCGATCGGCGCCTACTGCAATTACATCGATCCACTCCTGCACGATTGGCAGACGGAGTTTTACGGCGACAACTACAAGAGACTCGTAAAAATTAAGAAGGCAGTCGATCCGGAAAATCGTTTCCGATTCCAGCAGTGCATCGGATCACCGTTTAATCCGCCGGCGGCTGTCTCGCCTGCGGTGCCCAATCTTGCACCACTGTATCGCACGTTCCTCGTTTGATTCGAGATGGAGGAGAGATGAAAAAAATCGCATGCGTAATACTGCTCAGCGTCGTCGCCGTAGCAATGGTAATCATGACGTCGATACCGGCGACGATGGCTCCCGTCGTCGCCGACCCGGCCATTGTGCTGAGTCCCAACATCCCGGGAGATGCCACGTTCGGACCACTTCCACCTAACGCAACCAACGAACAGAAGCTGTTGGCCATTCAGGGCGATTTCGACATTTACTCATGGAACACATTCATTGCACTCAACTGGCCTCCGTTACCAAATGGCAACGGCGATCCAAATAAGACGATTGGCCAGAACGGAGATAACGATACCGTGTGGGAACAGTACCGCGACGTCGCGGATGTCTTCCTGCCCGGCGGCGCCACGCCGACGTATACCGGAACGGTGACTGTGCCCACGCAGTGCAAAGCCAGCTACAAACCGGGAATGCGGATCCTCAGCCAGGTCGGAAAAACACCGACAGTGCTGACCGACTTCAGCCAGCCCTTCAATACTGGCCCACTCATCGATCAAAACGGCAACTACACACGCTATGAAATTCTCGTGAACAAACCGATGTTCGACTACATCCTTCAGAACAAACTCTATTCGAAGGCCGGACAGAAGGCATTTACGGGCGAGGTGGCGTTCCCTTGCGGAGGCCCGACCGGACCGGAGGGCGCCATCATGGTTAAGTCCGCCTGGAGAGTCATAAGCGCCGCTGACAGAGGACGCTTTCACACTGAGACGGTGCTCGTCTACACCCCGGCTTCGCAAAATCCAAAGTATCCCGCTTCGTGCAGTACGAAATTAATGGGACTCACTGGTCTGCACATTGGTCACAAGACTGACTCCGCATCACAGTGGCTCTGGTCCACTTTCGAGCACGTCGATAACGTGCCAACCGAAGCGGAGGTCGCGAGCGGAAAGCTCAAAGCAAAATACAACTACTACAACCCGAAGTGCACTGCCGCGAACTGTCCTCCAAACCAGGTACCACCGCGTCCGTGGAATCCGACGAAAGTCAGCGCCTTCCACAGCCAGGTGATCCGGATGAATATGTTCAAAGGCAATGAGTTCGCATTTCAGAGTGCGGACGCACGCAATGCCGATGCGTTGAAGTTACTGCTCGGCGTCAATACCAAATCTGTCTGGCAAAACTATGAGTTGATCAGCACGATGTGGCCCACCAACACCGGCAAGTGCCTCGCGACGCCGGGTGATCCACTCGGAACACCGGCCCCGAACTTCCTCGCCAACACGACTCTCGAGACCTACATCCAGGGCATGGTTCCGAATGTTTCTTCGAACTGCATCGAGTGTCACAACAACGCCACGATGACTAATGCCAGGCCATCCGACTTCACATACATCCTGCAACGAGCGCAATAAGAAAGAAGGGAGACGACTATGTCAAACAATCCATCAACACCCGAGGGTGGTTCGCACCCACCGCCGCTTCCCGTCGCTTCCACACCACCGTCGGAAACTACCCTGCAGGCTTTTGCCGACATGTCGGCGGCACTAACGGGATTTCAGTCCAGCTTCATCAGGCCCTTTCTCGATCCCGTGAATCTTTCCGGCACTTTCTACACGTTCGCCGTTTCGCAGGTAGGACAACCGAGGATGGATGCACTACTGAGCGCATTCCAGGCTCTCAGCAATCAAACACCGAAGCCGACTCCGCAGCAAATTGCTGACACGCTGCTGGAAACATCGCTTGATGCTCCATCGCTTCAGGCGCAACTCTGCCAGAGCATCATCGCTATGTGGTACCTGGGATCGTGGTACACGCCCGGCGTACTGGGCGGCAATGGATTCGCGCCGCCGGCGCTACAGGTCATCTCTCAACAGGCTTACACCAAGAGTCTTGTTTGGAACGTGGCCCAGGCCCATCCGATGGGATTCAGTGCCTTCACGTTCGGCTACTGGAGCGAACAACCAGCGTCACTTCAAACGTTCGGCGTCGACATAACTAACGGAGGTGGACAATGAGCAATGGTGCTTCACCGCAATACGACGTCGTCATCATCGGCGCCGGCGTCTCCGGCAATCTGATCGCGAAGCAGCTCGGCATCGCAGGCAAGAAAGTGCTCATTCTCGAGGCCGGGCTTGCCGTGCCCGACAGTCGCGAGCAGTACATGGAAAACTTTTATCTCGCGCTCGCGAAAACACCGGAGGCGCCGTATCCGGCGCTGGCCGGACGCAAAGGTTCGGAAAAGGAACCGGTCGGCAAGCTGCCCGATCCATCTAAGCTTCCGACACCACGCGCGACTGTGCTGTCGATCGGAAAAGGGCCCGATACCAGCTATCTAATCCAGGCTCAGCCGTGGATCGAGACACATGATCCTAAGCTGCCACCGCAGAACCCTCCTCCGGATGATAAAGGCAACATATTCGGGCTCCAGTTTTCCAGCACTTTCGAGCGCAATGGTGGCGGTACGTCGTGGCACTGGCTCGGCACTTCGCTGCGCGAGCTCGAGAATGATATTCGACTGGAGACGAAGTACGGGCACGGCGTTGATTGGCCTGTCACCTACGAGGAGATGCAGCCACTGTGGGCACTCGCCGAGAAGGAGATCGGTGTCGCCGCAAGCACTGCGGAGCAGCAGCCGCTGGAAGGGGTTGGTCTGGTTTACCCGCCGGGCTATGAATATCCGATGCAGTCGATTCCGATGAGCATTGTTGACGACACTGTGAGCAAGGGAATCGCCGGCTTACAAGTGCCCGGCACGTTGCCGGACACACCGGGCGGCTCTGATCCTACGATGTATGACGTCTTCGTCACTCCAACACCACAGGGTCGCAACTCCGAGCCGTACGACGATCGACGCGTCTGTGCCGGCAATACCAACTGCATTCCGATCTGTCCGATACAGGCTAAGTGGGATCCGACTATTACTCTCGGCAAGGCTCTCGACACCGGCAATGTGAAGGTGAGCTATCAGTCAGTTGCGTACAACGTCGCGGTTGACGGCACGAACGCCACGCGCGTCGATTACTACGAGTGGTCGCGCGATGCAAACGGCGAACTAACCAAAGTCTCGAAGTCGGTCACGGGTAAAATCTACGTTCTTGCCTGCCACGCCATCGAGAACGCAAAGCTCCTCCTGATGTCGAACAAGTGGAACGGCATCGCCAACAAGAGCGATCAGGTTGGTCGCAATCTGATGGACCATCCGCTCTACCTGAGCTGGGCTCTCGCGCCGGAACCGATCTTTGGATATCGCGGGCCACTGGCAACGTCTGGCATCGAGTCGTTGCGCGATGGTGAGTTTCGCAAATATCGCGCGTCGTTCCGCATGGAGATTGGAAACGAGGGTTGGAACTTTTCCAATCTCCATGCGGAAACGACCGCGTTGGACTTTATTCAGGGAACGAATAACGGCGGGGCGAACGACGGTGGAACCAACGGTGCGCCACAGCGTCTTGGCGGCGTACAACTCGCGCAGGCGCTCAACAACGTCTACACGCGGCAATTTCGCATCGGCTGCATGTTCGATCAGTCGCCGCTGGCCGATAATCGCGTCACGCTCGACGTCGATCGTACGACGGGTAAACCGAATAACGTCGACGGCCTTGGTCTTCCGCGACCAAAGGTCGTGTACGGCCTTGACCCGTACACGATGGAAGGCTTCCGCATGGCTGCGTACGTCTGTTCGCAGGTCTATCAGAAGATGGGAGCGAAGGAGTTCACCACAACGGGCGTCGGCGCCGCCGGCGATTTCACTTACAGAGGTGTGAACTATCACTACTACGGTGCTGGTCACGTTGTCGGGACGCATCGCATGGGCACCGATCCGTGCAAGTCAGTCGTCG
>Ga0207709_10001252_pt1 | contig 18223 bp, 9 predicted proteins | sample KBSM34metaG_FD_184397 | JGI IMG/M metagenome (GOLD analysis project Ga0207709, IMG submission 184397) | Miscanthus rhizosphere microbial communities from Kellogg Biological Station, Michigan, USA - KBS M3-4 metaG (SPAdes) (version 2) | ecosystem: Host-associated > Plants > Roots > Rhizosphere >...
TGACCGCGCCAGTGACCGGTTCTCCAGTGGTCGTCACTCTGTCCAACGGTCAGACCATCACCATCCCGGTGGGTGAGTCGTCCGCCAGCGTCAACTTCACCGCGCCAAACGATGCGTTGGCGGGCGGCAGTTCGCTCAGCACCACCATCACTAAGGCCGACGGCGGCAACTACGAAAAACTGGAAGTCAGCGACAAGCCGGCAGAAACCTCGGTAACTGACACACCAGACACTACAACCCTGAGCCTCTCGGCTACTGAGTCTGTGGCTGAAGGTGGTTCGATCATCTACACCGCAACCCTGACCAACGCTGCCGGTACTCCGGTCACCGTGACCTTGAGTAACGGTGCCGTGATCACTATTGCTGCCGGTGCTACCTCGGGTACAGCGACCGTCGCCGCGCCAGCTGATGATGTCTACAAAGACGCTGGTAAAGTCGAAGCCACCATCACTAAAGCCGAAGGCGGTAACTTCGAGAACCTGGAGACCAATCCAGCACCAGCGGTCACCGACGTTACCGATACCATCGACATCAGTACTGTTTCCCTGACTGCCACGCCGAGCGTGGCTGAAGGTGGAACCGTGGTGTACACCGCCTCCGTGACTGCTCCAGTAACCGGCTCGCCAGTCGTGGTGACCCTGTCCAACGGCCAGACCATCACCATCCCGGTGGGTGAGTCGTCCGCCAGCGTGAACTTCACCGCACCCAACGATGCGTTGGCGGGCGGTAGCTCCCTGAGCACCACTATCACCAAAGCGGACGGCGGTAACTACGAGAAGTTGGAAGTCAGCGACAAGCCGGCAGAGACCTCGGTAACCGATACTCCTGACACTACAACCCTGAGCCTCTCGGCTACTGAGTCCGTGACCGAAGGTGGTTCGATTGTCTACACCGCGACCCTGACCAATGCTGCGGGTACGCCTGTTACTGTCACGCTCTCTAACGGCGCGGTGATTACTATCGCCGCCGGCGCCACCACGGGTACCACCACCGTGGCCGCACCTGCCGATGACGTCTACAAGGACGCCGGTAAAGTCGAAGCCACCATCACTAAAGCCGAAGGCGGTAACTTCGAGAACCTGGAGACCAATCCAGCGCCAGCAGTCACCGACGTGACTGACACCATCGACAACTCCACCGTGTCGCTCAAGGCCACGCCTTCGGCGGCCGAAGGTGGCAACGTCACCTACACCGCTACCGTCACTGCTCCAGTGACCGGCTCACCTGTAGTCGTGACCCTGGCCAATGGCGAGAAGATCACCATCCCGGTCGGCGAAACCACCGGCTCGGTAAGCATCAGCGCGCCGAACGATGTACTGGTCGGCCATACCCCGCTGACCAACTCCATCACCAATGTCAGCGGTGGTAACTACGAGAATCTGGTCGCCGACAAGACTCCGGTCAGCACCACCGTGACCGATACCGTCGACACCACCAGCGTCAGCCTGACTGCCACTGGCACCGTCGCTGAAGGTGGCCAGATCACCTACACCGCCACCCTGACCAACGCCGCCGGCACTCCGGTGACCGTGACTCTGAGCAACGGCGCGGTAATCACCATCGCCGCCGGCGCCACTACCGGCACCACCACCGTCGCGGCTCCAGCCGATGACGTGTACAAGGACGCCGGCAAGGTCGAAGCCACCATCACCAAGGCCGAGGGCGGCAATTTCGAGAAGCTGGTGCCGAACACCACGCCGGCCGTGACTGACGTTACCGATACCATCGACAACTCCACCGTGTCGCTCAAGGCCACGCCTTCGGCGGCCGAAGGTGGCAACGTCACCTACACCGCTACCGTCACTGCTCCAGTGACCGGCCCACCTGTAGTCGTGACCCTGGCCAATGGCGAGAAGATCACCATCCCGGTCGGCGAAACCACTGGTTCGGTAAGCATCAGTGCGCCTAACGATGTGCTGGTCGGCCATACCCCGCTGACCAACTCCATCACCAATGTCAGCGGCGGTAACTACGAGAACCTGATCGCCGACAAGACTCCGGTCAGCACCACCGTGACCGACACCGTCGACACCACCAGCGTCAGCCTGACTGCCACTGGCACCGTCGCTGAAGGCGGCCAGATCATCTACACCGCCACATTGACCAACGCCGCCGGCACTCCGGTGACCGTGACCCTGTCCAACGGTTCGGTGATCCATATCGAGGCCGGAAAAACCACCGGGACGGTCACCGTTGCGGCGCCGGCAGACGACGTCTACATCGACGCAGGCAAGGTCAACGCCACCATCACCAACGCCACTGGCGGCAACTTCGAGAAGCTGGTCACGGACACCACGCCAGCGGTGACCAACGTCACCGATACACTGGACACCACTTCGGTGGGTATCAGCGGCAGCGCCTCGGTCACCGAAGGCCAGACCGCCAGCTACACCGTGAGCCTGACTCACCCGGCGCAGACCGAAGTCACCCTGAAGATCAGCTACAGCGGCACCGCCACCGACGGTTCGGACTTCAGCGGCGTGTACACCGTGAAGATCCCGGCCGGCGCCAGCAGCGCCACCTTCAACGTCGCCACCATTGACGACAAGATCACCGAAGGCACCGAGAATTTCACGGTCAAGATCGACTCGGCCACTGGCGGCAACTTCGAGAACCTGGTGGTGGGCAGCAACAACAGCGTCACTACCTCGATCATCGATAACGACGCTCCGCCGGTCATCGACCTGGATGCCAACAACTCCAGCGGTGCTACCGGGGCCGACTACAAGGTCACCTTCACCGAAGGCACCACAGGCCCCGGCGTGTCGATCGCCGACACCGACCTGAGCATCACCGACCCGGACAGCACCCTGCTCACCGGCGCCACCATCGTGCTGACCAACCGCCAGCCGGGGGACTCGCTGAACCTGGGCAACAGCGTCAACGGCATCACCATCAATGCCAACAGCAAGGACGGTTCGATCACCCTGACCCTGTCGGGCAGCGCGACGCTGGCCGACTACATGCAGCAGATCAAGAACATCACCTTCACCAACAACAGTGAAGACCCGAGCACCACGCCACGGACCATCACCGTGACCGTGACCGACGGCGGCAACTACTCCAACGTCGCCACTACCACGGTCAACGTGGTGGCGGTGAACGACGCCCCAACTGCCACTGGCGGCGCCGTGACCGGCAACGAAGACACCCCGCTGGCACTGACCTGGTCGAACTTCGGCGTCAGCGACGTCGACAGCCCGGCGTCCAGCCTCGGCGTGAAGATCACCCAACTGCCCAGCGACGGCAAACTGCAATACCTGGACGGTTCGACCTGGAAGGATGTGGCCAACAACCAGACCTTCAGCAAGGCCGATATCGATGCCGGAAAACTGCGCTTCACACCGGACGCCAACGAATCCGGAACCAATGGCTACGGCGGCAACGGCGTGGGCAACCAGCAGGCCGATTACGCCCAGATCAAGTTCCAGCCAACCGACGGCCAGGCCCTGGGCAACACCGGCACGGTGACCGTCGACATCACCCCGGTAGCCGATGCACCGACCCTGAGCGTGGCCGGCAACAGCGTGAATTCGGTGGGCCTGCTCAAGGAAGTCTGGACCAACCTCAGCGGCCTTGGCACCGACGGCAGCGGCGCTTCCGCCAGCACTCTGAAATCGGTGATCGACGCTGCCGGCACACCCAACAGCAGCAGCCTGGCGACCAACGTCCAGTCCGACGGCAACATCACGCCGGGCACCGCGTCGAAGACCTCAGGCCTGATCTACCTGGAAGCAGGCAAGGCCTATACCTTCTCCGGCACCGGCGACGACAGCCTGCTGGTGACCATCGGCGGCAAGAACGTGGCCAGCACCACCTGGGGCGCGGGCGGTAACCTCAACGGTACTTTCACCCCGACCACCAGCGGCTACTACACCATCGATATCTACCACCACAACCAGAGCGGCCCGGGCTCCTACGACGTCAACCTCTCGGTCAACGGCGGGGCTGCGGTGGACCTGAGCAACGCCGGCGTGCCGCTGTACACCGGCGTCACCGACCTGACCAACGCCGGAGTCTCGGTGTCCGACCTGCACGGCACCAACGGCGAAGGCTACTACGACGGCTACAAGCTCAACGAGGGCGGCGAAGGCGGCAGCGTGCATCTGTCGAAGATCACCACCGGCCTGACCGATACCGACGGCTCGGAAACCCTCAGCGTGAAGATCAGCGGCATTCCGGCAGGCTCGGTGCTCAGCGATGGCGCCGGGCACACCTTCACCGCCACCGCGACTTCCGGTGAAGCCAACGTCACCGGCTGGAACCTGGGCAACCTGACGGTCACGCCGCCGCCGTACTACAACGGCACCTTCAACCTGAACGTGACCTCGACCTCCACCGAGTCCCTGGGCGGCTCTGCCAGCACTTCGGCGCAGATCCCGGTCAAGGTCTACCCGGCGGTCTACAACTCGGTGGTCGCCACCTCCGGCGACGACACCGTTACCGGCACCGATGGCAACGACATCGTGGTTGCCGACATCGGCGGCCTGACCGTGGTCCCGGGCACCAACTACAACATCGCCTTCATGGTGGACAGCTCGGGCAGCATGAGCAGCGCCTCGATCACCGCGGCCAAGAACTCCCTGACCTCGGTGTTCAATACCCTGAAGAACAGCATCGGCGGCAGCAGCTCGGGGACGGTGAACATCTTCCTCGCCGACTTCGATACCCAGGTCAACAAGTCGGTGTCGGTTAACCTCAACGACCCGACCGCCCTGGCCCAGCTCAAGGCGGTGCTGGACTCGATGACGTCCGGCGGCGGTACCAACTACGAAGACGTGTTCAAGGCCACGGCCAACTTCTTCCAGAGCAGCCAGGCCACCGGCAACAGCAACGCCACCAACCTGACCTACTTCATCACCGACGGTAAGCCGACCTACTACCAGAGCGGCGAGCAGACCAACCCGACGCTGTACGGCAACGTGCGCCTCGACGATGTGGTGACCACCAGCAACTACAAGCTGGGGGATACCTTCGGCAAGTACCTCGACAACTCTCACTACCTGAGCGTCGCCAGCGACGGCACGACGATCCTGCAGACCAACAATGGCTGGGGCTGGAGCAGCAAGACCCTGGGCACCCTGCACGCCCAGGGCGACGGTACCTACGAGCTGTCGAACCTGGCCGGCTCCGGCAGCAGCACCGACTACTACACCACCACCAACTCCAACAGCGGCTTTGCCCTGCTCAGCGGCCTGTCGAACGTCGAAGCCATCGGCATCAACAGTGGTGTCAGCCTCAACGACCTCAAGCCTTACGACAGCGACGGCAAGCCGCAGACCAACATCGACCCGAACGACCTGGCCAACTCGATCATCGGCCACACCGAAGCGACCATGCCGGGGGCCGACAAGGTCAGCGGCGGCGACGGCAACGACATCCTGTTCGGCGACCTGGTGAGCTTCAACGGCGTCGCAGGCGAGGGCTACCAGGCCATGCAGGCCTATGTGGCCAAGCAGACCGGGGTCGACGTGAGCAAGGTCACCACCAGCAACGTGCACCAGTACATCACCGAGCACTACACCGAGTTCGATGTGTCTGGCAGCCACGACGGCAACGACACTCTGCTGGGCGGTGCCGGCAATGACATTCTCTTCGGCCAGGGCGGCAACGACCTGCTGGACGGCGGCAAGGGCAATGACATCCTGCTGGGGGGGACCGGCAACGACACCCTGATCGGTGGCCAGGGCAACGATATCCTGATCGGCGGTTCGGGTGCCGACACCTTCGTCTGGAAGGCCGGCGACACCGGCAACGACGTGATCAAGGACTTCAAGGCCAGCGAAGGCGACCGCATCGACCTGCGTGACTTGCTGCAGGGCGAGAGCGCCAGCACCATCGACAACTTCCTCAAGATCACCACCGTGGACGGGGTCTCGACCCTGCAGGTCAGCTCCGAGGGCAAGCTCAACGCCGCCGGGGGCCTGGCCAACGCCGACGTGACGATCAAGCTGGAAGGCAACAACTGGTCCAACGCCAACATCAATTCGTTGATCGCCGGCAGCGACCCGACCATCAAGATCGATCACAACAACAGCTGACCGGTCCCTAGCGGCCACCCCCGGGGTGGTCGCCGGGCCCCGGCAGGCAGCCCGCGGCGTGACGAGCGCCGCGGCGCACCGCATACTCGCGCTCTGAATGCTGCGTTGGCCTATGCTGCTGCCTGCCTGACGCCGGAAACACATGCCTGAGGGATTCGCCATGTTCTACGTGCAACGCGATGCACAGGGCCAGCTGATTCGCGTGGAAGCCGCCGCTTACGCCGAGGCCACCGAGACGCTGCCCGCCGACCACCACGAGATCCAGACCTGGTACGCCAACGAGGCGGTGGAAGTCAGTCTCAAGCAACTCAAGCAAAGCGACCTGGAAATGATCCGGGTGCTGGACGACCTGATCCAGCTCCTGACCCTCAAGGGCGTGATCCGCATCACCGACCTGCCGGCCGCGGCCCAGGCCAAGCTGATGGATCGCACCCAGGCCCGCGAGGCGCTGGGCGGTTTGAGCCGGTTGATCAATGACGATGAAACCGGATTGATCTGAACCCTTTTCGCCAGCCGACTCCTACTGTAGGAGCCGGCTTGCCGGCGAAAGCGGTTTAAAGGCCTGTAAGCAGGACCGCCGGCGAAAGCGGTTTCAACCCCAGGGAGCCGGCTCGCCGAACAGCTGGCCCTGCACCCCGTACAAGCCCATCTCGCGAATCACCTGCAGCTCGCCCTCGGTCTCGACCCGTTCGGCAATCAGCGGCAGGTCGATGCTGTGGGCCGCGCGCTGGATGGCTTCGATAAACAGGCGCTTGTCGCTTTCCTGATCGATGTCGCGGATGTAGCTGCCATCGATCTTCAGGTACGCCAGCCCCAGGCGCGCCAGGTTGCCGATCATGCTGAAGCGCCCACCGAAGCGTTGCAGGCTGAGGGAGAAACCCAGCTCGCGCAGGCGCCGGGTCAGCTGTTCCAGCATGGCCTGATCGGGTAATTGCTCTTCACCGATCTCCAGGGTCAGGCGCGGGCCCAGGTCGGAATGCTGGCGCAGGATCTCGAACACCCGATTCAGGGCGTGCGGGTCCTCCAGGGTCGCCGCCGACAGGTTCAGCGCCAGGCAGTCTTCGTGGCTCGCCATCTGTCTCAGCACCTGTTCGAGCATCAGCAGATCCAGGCGCGAGGTCCAGCCGAAACGCTCCAGCCACGGCAGGAAACGCCCGGCCGGAATGGTCTGGCCCTGTTCATCCAGCAGCCGCGACAGCACTTTGTAGTGCAGCACCAGGTGGGTGTCCCGAGCGGCCACCACCGGCTGGAAGTACAGCTGGAAGTGCTGCTCCGACAGCGCCCGGTCCAACAGCCGGTGCCAGGCATGGTGGTCATCCCCGACCTGGGCACTGGCGCCTTGATCGAGGCAGGCCCAGCTGGTGTCACCCTGGGCTTCGGCCTGGGCCAGGGCCTGGTCGCCGAGGCTCAGCACCGCTTGCGGCGAATCACCGTGAGCAAACGCCGCCAGGCCGATGGAGGCCACTGAGGCAACATCGGTGGCGCCGGTGGCGTGCAGGTTGCCCAGGGCACTGTCCAGGCTCTGGGCCAGCTGGATGGCTTCCTCACGCACCAGCCCCGGCGCCAGCACCGCGAACTCGCCACCACGGACCCGGGTGACCAGGTTGTGGGTTTCCGGGTACTTGTCGCACTCGCGCAGCAGTTGTTCACCCACCGCCTTGAGCAACTGGTCGGTACGCTGGCCGCCCAGGCGCTGGTTCAGCCCGGCCAGGTCCTTGACCCGCAACAGCAACAGGTAGCCGGAACTGGCCTGCTCGGGGTTGCTTACGCGGGCGTGCAGCTGCATTTCGAAATAACGCCGGTTGGCCAGCCCGGTCAGGCTGTCCTGATAGGACTCGGTGCGCAGTTTCTCGCTGCGCTCGGCCTGCTCCTGGAACAGCGCCTTGAGCTTCTCGACCATCTGGTTCATGGCCTGCACCACCCGCCGCAGCTCCGGAGTCCGGGGCAATTGCGGCAGGCTGAGGAATTCACGACGGGCAATGGCGTGGGACTGCTGGACCATGTAGTCCAACGGCTTGAGCTGGCGCCGCAGCAGCAGGGCGCCGAGCACCGCGCTCACCGCACCGCAGATCAACAGCCAGCCCAGGCTGCCCAGGGCACTTTGCCAGAGCTTGGCCACGGCGAACATCGGGTGGCTGAGCACCTCGACCCGAGCCGCCTGTTCCCAGCCGCGGCTGACGATGGCATCGCCACCCGCCGGTTCCAGGCCGATCAGGCTGACAAACCACTGGGGCACGTTGCCGACTTCCGGGATGCCGCTGCGCTCGACAAGGGTCTTGTCGGTGGCCAGGTCCACCACCCGGATACTGGCGTAGTAGCCACTGTCGAAGATCGAGCTGACCATCAGCTCGACCATCGCCGGGTCGTCGATGTTCGGCGTCAGCGACAGCGCCAGGGCAGTGGCGGCATCCTGGGCATGGGAGCGCAGCTGATTGACATACTGGGTGCGCGAGCTTTCCAGGCTGACCATGAAGCTGCCGCTGAAGGCGACCACCAGGAACACACAGATTGCGATCAACAGTTGTTTGAACAAAGACATCTGAGCTCGTGCTCCTAGTTAGTCGTCTCGACCGGAAAACCTTCGGCCTGCATTTTTTTCAACACGTCCTGCCAACGGGACAGGCGCTTGGTGTCGCCCACCCGCTTGTTGCCTTTGGCCCCCGGTAGCCACAGACCCTCGGCATTGAAGGAGTACACCGGCAACAGGTCGGTACGCTCGCTGGCCGGGCGGATCGAGTCTTCCAGGCTGTCGAGCACCAGAGGCATGGCCTCCGGGCTGGAATAGTAGGTCAAGACCATGTGCGCACGGTTCTGGCGCAGGGCCTTGACGTAGGTGATGCGCAGTTTGTCACTGGAAACCCCGAGGTGGCGCAGGCTGAAATACTTGGCGATCGCGTAGTCCTCGCAATCGCCGGCGCCCTTCCACAATGCCTCGATCGGCGTTTCCCAATAATCCACCTGGTGCCACAGGTCGATGTCTTCCACGTAGCGCATGTTCTTGTTGAAGAACAGGTTGACCACCTTCAACTGTTCGCGCTCGGGCACCTGCTTTTGCGTGGCCAGCAGGTGCTGCCAGGCATCGATGCGCGGCTGCCCTTCGCCCAGCGGACCGTAGAGCGCCGTGGCACGGCGGCTGATCAGGGAGAAATCCCAGTCGGCGTGCAGGCTGCCCAGCAGTGCGCCGGCCAGCAGCAATGCCGCGCAGAACCAGCGCAGGGTCCGAGAAAGAGCTAAACGTGCCGCCAATGCAATGCGTCCATGGGAGCTGTCGTAAATCGGCTGATGGTGAAGGCTGGCCCGGCAAAAAACAATGGCACCTTACAATCACCAGCCGCCGGAAAAGAGCCGGCGCGAAACATTCAGAGCATAGCCGCAAGCCGCGTTCCGGCGACCGACAGCAACCGCCCGCCCGGCCCGGCACACACGTGCCTTCACGGACGACAGGCACTATGTTAGAAACCATCCGCAGACTGCGACGCCCTCTTCAGGCTGCCTCTGGCCGGCGCAGTGCCGGCCCACTTGCTTAAGGAAAAGCTGTGTACACCGACACCCGACAATGGACGCTGGTGATCAAACCCGGGCAAGCCACCCGGATCCGCCTGATCTGCTTTCCCCAGGCCGGGGCGGCAGCCGAGCAAATGCGGGTCTGGTCCAGTGGCCTGGCTGATCATATCGAGCTGGTGGTGCTCAACCTGCCGGGGCACGGTCCGCGCCGTGACGAAGCGCCCTGCGACAACTGGCCCAGCCTGCTGGAAAACACCTTCACCGCCCTCGACCCCTGGCTCGGCGAGCCCCATGCGCTGTTCGGCCACGGCCTGGGCGCGCTGCTGGCCTACGAGACCAGCAAGCATGCCCAGGAACGCTTTCCCCAGCAGACCCGCCACCTGTTCGTCTCCGGCTGTCGCAGCCCGGATAGCCTGCCGCGCCGGCCCTTGCTCCACTCCCTGCCCATCGCCGCGTTTCGCGAGGCGATCCTGACCCTCGGCGCCAGCCCCCTGGAGATGCCCCGCGGGCAGAACGACCTGCAATCCTACGAACGCCTGCTGCGCAACGGCCTGAAGCTTTTCGAAACCTGGTACGACACCTCCAGCGGTTGCCTGGATGTGCCGTTGACGGCCTTCTACGGCAGCGAGGACCCGCTGGCCACGGCCAACCTCATGCTCAACTGGCGCGAGTTCACCGGCCGCGAGTTCGAGCTGATCGAAGTGGCCGGCAATCACTTCTTCATCAAGTCCCAGCGCCAGCGCCTGTTGCAGGTGATCAATACTCACCTGGGGCTGCTGGGCGACCACCCGGCCTGATCGGTCCCCATGAAAAAGCCCGCCCTGCCGTGAGGCGGGAGCGGGCTTGAAGGTGACGCGAAACGTCAGATCTTGAAGCTGTCCACCAGCTGCTTCAGGCGGCTGGCCTGCTGCGACAGGGCATCGCAATCCTTCAGGGTTTCGTTGAGGTTGGCCACGCCCTGCTGGTTCAGCAGGTTGATCTGGTTGATGTCGACATTGAGGGTCTCCACCACGGCCGTCTGCTCTTCGGTCGCCGCCGCCACCGACTGGTTCATGCCATCGATCTCGCCGATCCGCTGAGTCACGCTGACCAGCCGCGCACCGGCCTGGTTGGCCACTTCGACGCTCTCTTCGCTGGACGCCTGGCTGGCGTTCATGGTCGACACCGCTTCACGGGAGCCGACCTGCAAGGAGGTGATCATCTTGTGGATCTCTTCCGCCGACTCCTGGGTACGATGAGCCAGATTGCGCACCTCGTCGGCCACCACGGCGAAGCCACGACCGGCTTCGCCGGCACGGGCCGCTTCGATGGCCGCGTTGAGGGCCAGCAAGTTGGTCTGCTGGGAGATGCCCTTGATCACGTCGAGAATGTGCCCGATGTTGTCGGTGCTGGCGTTCAGGGTCTCGATCTGAGTGCAGGACAGGCTGATCTTCTGCGACAGCTCGGTCATGGCCTGGATGGTCTGTTCCACCACTTGGCGACCGTCGTCGGCCTGCTCGCTGGCGCCACTGGCGTGCTGCGAGGCATCGGCGGCGTTACGGGCGATTTCCTGGGTTGCGGCCCCCAGTTCGTTGATCGCGGCGGCCACGCTGTTGGTGCGGGCGCTCTGCTCGTCGGAACCGATGATCGAAGCGTTGGACGAAGCCATCACGCGCTGGGACAGGTCGTGTACCTGGCGGGTGGCCGAGGACACTTCGGAAATCGAGGCATGGATCCGCTCGACGAACTGGTTGAACGAGCTGCCCAGTTCGCCGAATTCGTCCTTGCTCTCCACCACCAGGCGCCGGGTCAGGTCGCCCTCGCCCTGGGCGATGTCCTGCATCGCACGGCCCATGGTGATCAGTGGGCGCATCAACACCTGGATCAGCAGGGTCAGCAGTACGGCGATCACCGCCACGGCGATAAACATCGCGATCAAGGCGGAAGTACGGAATTGGCTCAGCGGTGCGTAGGCCTTGTCCTTGTCGATGGACAGACCGATGTACCACTCGGCATTCGGCAAGCCGGTCACCGGGGTGAAGGAGAGGATGCGCTCCTGTTTGTTCAGGACCACTTCCTGGTTGCCGTTTTCGATCCGTACGTTGGCGCCGGGGTAGATGTCCTTGAGGTTCTTCATCACCTGGTCCTTGTCCGGGCTGACGATCACCTGACCGTCGGCACTGACCAGGAAGGCGTGGCCCAGGCCACCGAAATCCACCGAGTTGATGATCTTCACCAGGGTTTCCAGGCTCAGGTCGCCACCAACCACGCCCAGCAGTTCACCCTGCTTTTTCACCGGCATGGCGATGGTCACCACCAGGCCACCGACAGCCGCCATGTAGGGCGGGGTCAGCATGGTCTTGTCGGCGGCGACGGCCTGCTTGTACCAGGGGCGCTGACGCGGGTCGTAGCCGTCGGGCATCTTCGCGTCAGGGCGCTGGGTGAAGGTGCCGTTGGCCTGGCCGACGTAGGTGAACTGGAAGTTCGAGGTAAAGGCCGGTTGGTCCACCAGCCCTGGGAAATCTGCGTTCTGACCTTGGTGAGCAACGTTCTGCGCGAGGTTCTCGAGCACCAGGATCCGCCCGCTCATCCAGTTCTGCACACTGCTGGAGGTGAGCTCACCGGCCTGCTGGATAGAGGATTCGAGGTTCTGTCGGATGGTGTTTCGCTGCAGGTAGTCGTTGTACAAGGTGAACAACGCAAAAGCCAGAACCACTACGCCAGAGGCGGCCAAAAGGATTTTATGGCTGAACTTGAGATTCATTTCATGGGACTTCTTATGCCGAAAGTGGGGATGCGTCCGTAATGCAACATTCCATGTAACAGCGCAGGCGATGTTCTCTGACCGCTCTACTTTGGTGCACGCATGTCTTATCAGTCTTTCGGCAAGAATCTGCGAACCCTTAGAGATTTTTCTGAATTACTCGCCTGAATTTACCTAATCCCGCCGAACGGTGTTCCAGAGCATCCGTGGCACATTTTCAGATGACCGACAGTGCGCTGCTTATTGCCAAATCGATAAAGCCTCAATGACAATGCGACTAATTATCATTAGTGACACTCAGGCAGTCCGCGTCCATGTCATCACCCGAGTTCGCCGTACAGACGCTCTACAGCCATCACCATGGCTGGCTCAACCGCTGGCTGCGCCAGCGCCTGGGCAATGCCGCGGATGCTGCCGACCTGGCTCAGGACACCTTCGTACGCCTGCTGCAGAAAACTGAACGTCTGGAACTCAAGGCCCCCCGGGCTTTTTTACGCACCATCGCCCGGGGGCTGGTAATCGATCACTGGCGCCGCGAGGAAATCGAACGTGCCTATCTGGAAACCATCGCCCACTTGCCCGAAGCCGAAACACCCGGCGCTGAAGCTCGGGCGTTGATTCTGGAGCTGCTGGAAAGCATTGCGCGGATGCTTGAAGGGCTGAAGCCGAAAGTACGTCAGGCTTTTCTCCTGGCTCAGTGCGAGGAACTTACCCACAAGCAGATTGCTCAGCAGATGGGCCTATCCCTGCGTACCGTCGAGCGTTATGTCGCCCAGGCGCTCTACCATTGCTACCTGCTGCGCTACGAGAGCTGAAGCCTGTGGATAACTTTCCCGCCAGCCTGCCGCTCAAGCCCAATCCCGATCACCTGGTGGTCAAGCAAGCAATCAACTGGTTGCTGCGCCTGCGCAACAACGGTGCCAACCCCAAGCTGCAGCAACAGTGCGATCTGTGGCGGGCGGCGCACCAGGAGCACGAACTGGCCTGGCAGCGGGTGCAATCGTTGCAGCAGGAACTCACGGCCAACCTGCGTTCAGTGCCGGGGGCTCAGGTGGCCTTGCATACCCTGGAACACAGCAGTCAGCGCCTGGGCCGGCGCCAGGCCCTGAAACTGCTCAGTGGCGCCCTGCTCCTGGGCTCCAGTGCCTGGGTCGGCAAGGATCTGCTGGGCTGGCAACAATGGAACGCAGACTTTGCCACCGCCGTCGGCGAGCAGCGGGGCTTCCAGTTGCCCGATGGCACCCGCCTGGAACTCAATACCGACAGCGCGGCGGACCTCAACTTCAATGCCGAGCAGCGCCTGATCAAACTGCGCCGGGGCGAGATCATGGTGTCGTGTGGAGCCGATCACGGCCCTGCCCGCCCGCTGCTGGTGGAGAGCCGCCACGCCCTGCTGGAAGGCTTCGACGCCCGCTTCGTGGTGCGCGTGGAGGATCGCTGCACGCGCCTGAGCGTGACCCACGGCAGCGTGGCCATTCATGCGCCGCACACCGCCGACGGCCGTAGCGCCCGGGTGGAAGCAGGTCAGAGCTATCAGATCAGCCATGGCCTGGCCGAACCTGCGGCCCCCCTGGCGATGGACGTCGGCGCCTGGGCCGATGGCCTGATCGTTACGCGCAACATGCGCCTGGACGACTTCCTCCAGGAGGTCGGCCGCTATCGCCATGGCTATCTGGGCTGCTCGGCAGCGGTTGGCAATCTGCGCCTTTCAGGTGTATTCCGCCTGGAAGACACCGACAAGTTGCTGGCCATCCTGCCCCAGACCCTGCCAGTGCAGTTGCGCTACCGCACCCGTTGGTGGGTGACCTTGGGGCCCGTGGCTTGAAATTCACTGGGGTGATTTTTTTTGGCGGGTTTTGCCAGGACGTCCGGCTTAGTCAGTAAGCACTTCAATCTGCTTCCTGCGACTTCAACGGAACCTACCATGACTCTGCGCGACACCCGCCCAAGCTCTCCCTGCGCCCGCCCCTTGCGCCAAGCCATCCGCGCCGCCCTGCTGTGCTCCAGCATCGGCCTCGGCACAGTGGCGCCCCAGGTGCTGGCCGCCGCTAGCGCTGTTGATGCCCCGCGTCACAGCTACAGCGTGGCCCCGGGCAACCTCGGCGATGCCCTCAACCAGTTCGCCCGGCAGGCCGGGATCACCCTGTCCACCACCCCGGCCCTGACCCAGGGCAGGCAGTCACCCGGGCTCCAGGGCGACTACTCCATTCCCCAAGGCCTGAACCAGCTGCTGCGGGGTTCGGGACTGGAGGCGGTCAGCCAGGACGGCGGCAACTACGTACTGCGGCCCCTGCCCCAGGGCAGCGCCCTGACCCTGCCCGCCACTGAGGTCAAGGGCTTCGCCCTGGGCAACGCATTGGGCAGCATGGAGGGCTACAACGCGACGCACAGTCAGATCGCCACCAAGACCAGTACCGCGTTGCTGGAGACCTCGCAAAGCGTCTCGGTGGTCACCCGTGAACAGATCGACGACCAGGGCGCGCAAACCGTCGCCCAGACCATGCGCTACACCCCCGGCGTGCTGACCAATCCCTATGGCGCCACCCATCGCTACGACTATGTAGCGATGCGCGGCTTCAACGATGGTTCGGTGGACAACATCTACCTCGATGGCCTCAAGTCCATGGGTGACAGCGGCACCTACAGCAGCATACAGGTCGACCCCTACTTCCTCGAACGGGTGGATATTCTCAAGGGCCCCTCATCGGTGCTTTATGGCCGCAGTTCCCCTGGCGGCCTGGTGGCCCTGACCAGCAAAAAGCCTCTCTACGAGCCCTATCACCAGATTCAGGCAACCGTGGGCACCCAGGGCAAACAGGGCCTGGGGTTCGACTTCAGCGGCCCGCTCGATGACGACAAGCGCGTTGCCTATCGGTTGATCGGCCTGACGGACAAGTCCGACACTCAATTCGACCACGCAAAGGAAAAACGCTTCGCCCTGTCGCCGACCCTGAGTATCGACTTCAGTGAAGACACCTCCCTGACGCTCCAGGCCTATTTGCAGAATGACCCCGATGGCGGCTACCACGGCGGCATGCCGGCCAACGGCACCCTGAACCAGCGCAATGGCCAGCGCATTTCCGAACATTTCTTCGAGGGCGAGCCGGGCGTGGATGGCTACAAGCGCGATCAACAGTCCTTCGGCTATCAGTTCGAGCATCGTTTCAACGACACCTTCACCGCCCGCCAGAACTTCCGCTACCTGGACTCCAAGGTGAAGCTCGACCAGGTCTATGCCTATGGCTGGACCAATGCCGCCAGCAATGACCTGAACCGCTATTACTCGGGTGGAGATGAGAAGCTCCACTCCTTCATCGTCGATAACATGCTGCAGGCCGAATTCCTCACTGGCGAGGTCAAGCACACCTTACTGCTGGGAGCCGACTATCAACGGCGCAAGACCGTGGTCGACTGGGACCAGGGAACGCTGCAACCGATCAATGCGTTCAACCCGGTCTATGGCAACTCGACGATCAACTACTACAGCCACACCAGCTATTTGCGGCGCCTGGAACAGACCGGCGTGTACTTGCAGGACCTGGTCGAGCTGGACAAATGGCGCTTCTCCCTGGGGCTGCGCCAGGACTGGGTGGAGACCTCGGATGAAAACCGCCTGGCTGAAGCCCAGCGCCCACTGGGCACCGAAATCAGCGACAAACGCACCAAGCTCACTGGGCGTGCGGGCGCGCTCTATCTGTTCGATAACGGTCTGGCGCCTTACGTCAGCTATTCCGAGTCATTCAACCCCAACTCCTACGCAGACAGCGCAGGCAATCCGCTGCCACCTACCGACGGCACTCAATGGGAAGTCGGGCTGAAATATCAGCCACCAGGTACGGACAACTTGTTCACTGCCTCGTTGTTCCGCATCGACCAGGAGAACCTGGCGTCGAAGCTGCCCCAGGAAAACTTCTATCGTGCGGTGGGTGCTGTTCGCTCCCAGGGGCTGGAGCTGGAAGCCCACATGCAGCTGACCGACAACCTGAAACTGCTGGGCAGCTATACCTTCACCGACATCCAGTATTCGAAGTCGATGACCAGCACCCTGAGCAGCGCCACCAACCTCATCGAGAACAAGGGCAACTCGCCTACTCAGGCACCGCGGCAGATGGCGTCGCTGTGGGCCGACTACAAGTTCGACAGCGCGACGCTGGATGGCCTGCGCCTGGGCGGCGGTGTGCGCTATGTGGGCTACAGCTGGGCCGATGCCGAGAACACCATGAAGGTACCGGCCTACACGCTCTTCGATGCCTCCATCGGCTATGACCTGGGCAAGCTGGGCCTCAAGGGAGTGGATGTACGGCTCAATGCCAACAACCTGACCAACGAATCCTACGTCGCCTCCTGTGCAAGCTTGAGCTACTGCTACCTGGGCGAAGAGCGCAATGTCGCCGCCACGGTAAGCTACCAGTTCTGATCTAGGTTGACGCCAACAAAGCCAGCGCCTGTCAGCAGCCGCTGGCTTTGTCGTCTCTACGGAAAAATGTCATGCGCGCCATTCTGGTTCTATTGCACCGCTACATGGGCCTGGCCACCGCAGTGTTCCTGCTGCTGGCCGGGCTGACCGGGAGTGTCCTGGCCTTTCATCACGAGCTGGATGAGTGGCTCAACCCCGAGTTCTATCACACGCCTGGCAAGGGGCCGGTGCTGGCCCCCGGCGCACTGGTGGATAGCGTTCAGGCCGAGCACCCGAGGCTGCAGGTCTGGTACATGGAATATCCACAAGAAGCCGGGCATGCCGCGCTGCTGGCAGCGGTGCCACGCACCGACCCGGCCACCGGCCAACCGTATACCGAGCGCAATCAAGTATTTTACTTGGACCCGGTTACAGCCCATCAGCAGGGGCAGCGCTTTTGGGGCGCCTGCTGCTTCCAGCGGCAGAACCTGGTGCCTTTTCTGCTGGAGTTCCACTACAACCTGAGCCTGCCCGGCAATTGGGGGCTATGGTTGATGGGGCTGGTGGCCATTGCCTGGGTCATCGACTGTTTTGTTGCCTTGCTGCTGACCCTGCCTCGTGGACGGCCGTTCTGGCGCAAGTGGGCCACGGCCTGGAAGATCAAGGGCGGCCATGCCTATCGGCTCAACTTCGACCTGCATCGCGCCGCAGGCTTGTGGTTATGGCTGCTCCTGCTGCCGATCGCCATCAGTAGCGTAGCCATGAACCTGCCGAGCCAGGTGTTCAAACCCGTGGTGTCATTGCTCTCGTCCATCGAACCCAGCGTCTATGAAGCTCGGGGACGAGTACCGGCGGCAGAGCTGGGGATAACCCGGCTGACTTATCAACAGGCCTATGAACGGGCTCTGGAAGAGGGGCAGCGGCTGGGCTTGAAGGAGACGATTGGTGAGTTGTATTACAGCTTTGAATACAACTTCTATGGAGCAGGTTTTGGTCGGCATGACAGCCAAGCCCATGGTAAGTCCTGGCTGTTCTTCCACGGTACGGATGGGCGCTTGCTGGGGCAGGAGATAGCGGGGCAAGGCACCCTCGGAGAGCGCTTCTACCGACTGCAACTGCCCATACATGGAGGCAGGATCATCGGTACCACGGGGCAGGTGATCATTGCTCTATTGGGCGTTCTGATTGCCGTGCTGGCACTGACCGGCATCTATATCTGGTGGCGTAAGTTAATCGCCCGTAGAAGCAGCAAGATGCGTAAGAACAGGGCGTAAGAGGCAAACAAATGTGGTCTTGATGACTGCTTACTCGATGCTGATGAAGCCCTGAATCCACCCTGCAATCTGCTTCTGCCACACAGCACAGGCTTTATAGCGCACAAAAACAAAACCCCTGTCTGCGTGAGCAGACAGGGGTTTTGGAATTTGATCTTGACGATGACCTACTCTCACATGGGGAAACCCCACACTACCATCGGCGATGCATCGTTTCACTTCTGAGTTCGGGATGGGATCAGGTGGTTCCAACGCTCTATGGTCG